>Ga0265298_10007711_pt1 | contig 13022 bp, 6 predicted proteins | sample AusTroGonzalo_MG_3_FD_193486 | JGI IMG/M metagenome (GOLD analysis project Ga0265298, IMG submission 193486) | Bovine rumen microbial communities from tropical cattle in Woodstock, Queensland, Australia - Gonzalo_01 | ecosystem: Host-associated > Mammals > Digestive system > Stomach > Rumen ... | reverse complement strand
ATTGTCGGCATTGTGTCCGACCGTACCTCATCGCGTTGGGGCAAGTTCCGTCCGTACCTCCTGTTCGGCTCGGTGCCGTACGCCATTCTGGCGGTCATGGCTTTCACCACGCCGGAGTTCGGGCTGAACGGCAAGTTCGTTTACGCGCTCATCACATGCCTGCTGCTCCGCACGGCATACGCTTTTGTCAACCTGCCTTACAGTTCCTTGTCCGCCGTCATGACGGATGACTCCAACGAGCGCGCAGGGCTGAACACCTACCGCTTCATTGCCGCCTACATCGGCCAGTTCATTGTGACAGGTGCGGCGCTGTACCTCGTCAAATGGCTGGGTGCCATCGGCAATGAGGGCGTGGTCAACCAGGCGCAGGGCTACCAATATACGGTCGGGCTGTTCGGCGTGCTGAGCATTGCGTTCTTCCTCATCGCCTTCTTCACGACCAAGGAGCGCGTACCGCAGCCCGAGAAGCAGGACAGCAACGTGCTCAAGGACTTCAAGTATCTGTTTATGAACAAGGCATGGATCGTGCTCACCTGCGTCGGCATCGTGTCGTTTATCATGTTCGCCATGCAGAATGCCGCCGTCGCCTATTATTTCAAATACTACATCCACAATGCGGAGAACGTGCAGCTGTTCAATGTGTTGGGAACGGTGGCGCTCATCGTGGCACTGCCTGCCTCCAAGCCGCTTGCCAAGCGCTTCGGCAACAAGATGGTGTACATCCTGTCCTCTATCGTGTCAGGCGTCTTCTTCGCGCTCATCTTCGTAGCCGGAGATAACCTGCCGCTCGTCTATACTTTCAATATCCTCGCCAAAATGGCGTACGCGCCGGCTGTTCCGCTGCTGTGGACTATGCTCGCGGACGTGGCGGACTACGGCGAATGGCAGTTCAACCGCCGTACGACAGGACTCTGTTTCTCGGCGTCCGTACTGGCGCAGAAACTCGGTTGGGCGATCGGTGCCGCTGCCGCCGGATGGCTGCTTAGCGTAACGCATTTCGTGGCGAACGCCGACATGCAGTCCGACTCCGCCATGATGGGCATACGCCTGCTGGTCAGCGTCATTCCGGGGGTGCTCTACGCATCATGCGCCATCGTCATGGCGTTCTATAACCTCGACAACGCCACCATGGAGCAGATGAAAAAAGAACTTGATGAAAGGAGAAAATAATGGTACAAGGCCAATTCATAACGATTGACGGAGAGCGTTTTTACGAAATCGCCGGCTACGAGGCGATGCAGCCGTTCTTTATCTCGCTCGCATCGGACACCGACCTGTGGATGTATCTGTCCTCCACAGGCGGACTGACCTGCGGCCGCCGCAGCCCCAACGAGGCGCTCTTCCCCTACTACACGGATGACAAGATAACCGAGAACTATGAGACAACAGGACCACGGACGGAGTTGGTTGTCGAAAATCCAAAGACAAAAGACAAAAGACTCTGGCGTCCGTTCAGCGAGAAGCAGCAGCCGGTCTATGACATTTCCCGCAAGATAGCCAAATCGACCGTAGGCAACCAAATTGTCTTTTGCGAAGAGAACCACACGCTCGGATTGCGTTTCTCCTACCTCTGGGCGCCGGCAGGCAGGCACGGATGGGTGCGGCGTGCCACCCTGGAGAACCTTGGCGGCGAACCGATGGACATCCGTCTGAAAGACAGCCTGCTCAACGTCCTGCCCGCAGGCGTCGAGCGCAAGACGCAGAACGAGTTCTCCACCCTCGTGGACGGCTATAAGAAGACCGAACTGATACCAATCACCCATCAGCAATCAGCAATCAGCAATGCATTAGCGCTCTTCCGCATGGAGGCCATCCTTGTGGATCGTGCCGAACCGTCCGAAGCCCTGACCTGCAACACGGTCTATGCGCTCGGACTGCCCGATGCCGACTATTCGCAGACGGAGTCCAAAGGCGTGCGCGGAGCGTTCGTCGCCCATTCGCTCATTCGCTCATTCGTTCATTCGCTAACATGGTACACCGTCCTTGATGTCAGCCAGGACGCCGTGGCGGTGCACGACTTAATGCATTTCATTGCGCAGCCGGATGCCATGGAGCAGATAGAAGCGGCGATGAAGCAGTCCACCGAAACACTCAAACGCATCGTGGCGCAGAACGACGGCGTACAGCACACAGGCGATGAAGCGAATGATGCACGGCATTTTGCCAATGTGCTTTTCAACACCATGCGCGGCGGTTACTATCTGACCTATCAGCCATCAGCAATCAGCAATCAGCAATCAGCCATCAGCAATGATGACATTCGTCATGAGTATGAGTATTTGCCGTTGACGTTCGGCCGCCGGCACGGTGACCCCTCACGCCCATGGAACCTTTTCAGCATACGCGTGCAGGACGAGAACGGGAAACCGGTTGTCGCATACCAGGGCAACTGGCGGGACATCTTCCAGAACTGGGAAGCCCTCTCTCTCTCCTACCCGCTGTTCATCAATCATATCATCGCCAAGTTCCTCAACGCCACAACGGCGGACGGCTACAACCCCTACCGCATATCCAACGAAGGTATCGACTGGGAGGTGATCGAACCGGAGAACCCGTGGTCGAACATCGGTTATTGGGGAGACCATCAGATCATCTATCTGCTCAAACTGCTGGAAATCAGTTATCACCATGCGCCGGACAGACTGCGTGCGCTGCTCAACGAACGGCTGTACGCCTTCGCCAATGTGCCCTATCGGCTCAAGTCCTATGCAGAGATAGTGGCCGACCCGAAGAACAGTATTCGGTTCGATAACGACCTGCACAAACGCATCATGGAACTGGTGCCGCAGATGGGAGCGGACGCCAAACTGGTGCTGGACGAAAACAACCGGGTCCGCCATACCACTATGGCGGACAAACTGCTCATCACCCTGCTCACCAAACTGTCGAATTTCATTCCCGAAGCCGGCATATGGATGAACACCCTCCGGCCCGAGTGGAACGACGCCAACAACGCGCTGGTGGGTTACGGCGCGTCCATGGTAACGCTTTGTTACATGCGGCGCTATGTGGCATTCCTCCGCCAACTCATCCGGACCGATGTGCAGATTGGCGCCGAGACGCTGGATTTCCTGCGCGCCATCCGTCATGCGTACGCCAACGGCAACCGCAAGCAGTTCACCGACATCGTTGGCACGGTAGGCGAAACATACCGCACGAAAGTGTATGCCGGCATCAGCGGCAAGACGCAGACGCTCAAGCTGGACGAGATACAAGACTTCCTCACGGCGACGCTCAAAAAGATTGACGAATCCATCCGCGCCAACAAACGTGCGGACGGTCTGTACGAGGCGTATAACCTCATCAAATTTGAAATCATAAATAATAAACCGGATATATCTATTTCTCATCTCTACCGGATGCTGGAGGGCCAGGTGGCGGTGCTCTCGTCCGGACTGCTCTCTGCAGAGGAAGCCGCGGACCTGCTGGATGCGATGCGGGCGTCCGACCTTTACCGCGAAGACCAGCGCAGCTATATGCTGTACCCGAACCGCCGGCGCAAGTCCTTCCTCGAACTCAACAACCTGCCCGAAGAGGCGAAACAACTGCCCGTCGTGCAGAAATACCTGGGCACGGTTCTCAAGCAGGACTGCGACGGAGGCATCCATTTCGATGCACGCTTCCGCAACGCCAATGACTTGCCGGAAGAGCTGAAAGACCTCTACGAACAGGTCTTCAACCACCATGCTTTTACCGGCCGCAGCGGCACCTTCTATAAATACGAAGGGCTCGGCTGCATCTACTGGCATATGGTGTCCAAACTGCTGCTTGCCGTCGGCGAGAACATTCAATCGCACAGCGAAGCGGTCAATGAGCGCCTCGTCGCTCATTACTACGCCATCCGCGAAGGCATCGGCTCGCACAAGCGTCCGGATGAGTACGGAGCCTTCCCCTTCGACCCCTATTCGCATACGCCTTCCATGGCAGGCGTGCAGCAACCCGGCATGACCGGACAGGTCAAGGAGGACATCATCAGCCGCTTCTTCGAACTCGGCGTCTCCGTGCATGACGGACAGATCACCTTCGCCCCCTTCATGCTCACCGAGGCGGACTTCCGCAACGGCGAACTGCGCTTCACCTACTGCGGCACGGAAATTATATATAGTCGAAAGTCGAAAGTCGAAAGTCGAAAGACCGGTCTGACGCTTACCAAGGAACAAAGTCAACATATCTTCGCCCGCGACGGCGAAATAAAACAACTAATCATTGAAGTATGAAAAACAAGTCTTTCAGCACCAAAGCTGCGGCCTTTGGTCTTTTAGTGCCAACTATCTTTTGTCTCGTTGGATGCAGTCCGCAAATACCGTCATCACACGTCTGGCTCACCTCCGAAGCAGGTGACAAGTGCGCCGAGAAAGAGGCGGTAGTCTTCACCAAAAGCACCGTGGAGAACGCGGTTGTCATCAACACAGAGGACAAGCGCCAGGCCATAGACGGATTCGGCAACTCGATAACTGAATCGTCCGTCTTCGTGCTGGCATGCCTGACCCCGGAGCAGCGTCGTGCGGTCATCGAAGAGATGTACGGCGAGAACGGTGCCAATTTCTCTGCATCCCGTACCGTGGTGGGCGCGTCCGACTTCGCGCTCAAAGGGCATTATTCCTACGATGACGTGGAGGGAGACGAGGCTTTGACCTACTTTTCCATGGCGGTGCACCAGGACGGTTTTTCCAAAGACGAATACCCGCAGATACAGGACGAGGACTACGACATGTGGCAGTGCCTGCACGAGATTGCCGCAGTCAAGGCGGCCCAACAGGACAAGGAGTGGCGGCTGGTGGCATCGCCATGGACTGCTCCGGCATGGATGAAGGACAACAAGCAGTTCTTCGACAGGGTTAACCGCTACGGCGGCGCCTTGCTGCCGGAGTACTACGACGCGTTCGCGCGCTATTACGTGAAGTACCTGCAGGCATACCGCTCGTCCGGAATTGATTTCTGGGCAATCACGCCAGAGAACGAACCCATGGGCAACGACGGAAGTTGGGAGTCCATGCATCTATCGCCGGCGGTGGAGGCGGAGCTGATAGGCAAACACCTCGGTCCGCAACTGGCGGCCAACGGCTTTGAGGATGTCAAAATCCTCGGCTTTGACCAGAACATCTTCGAGGCGGCGCCCTACACGGCGGCTATCTTCGGCGACGAACAGGCGAACCGTTACACGGACGGCACGGCGCTGCACTGGTACGGCTCCACCGTCAGCTGCTTCCCCCATGTGCTGGACTCGCTCCATGCCGCGCATCCTGACAAGCGGCTCATTCATACCGAAGGCTGTGTGGACAACCTCGGACGCGACGGATGGCCAGGAGTCTCCGATTATGAGGGCTACAAAGAGTGCTGCTGGTTCAACAACGATGCCTTCTGGTGGACGCCTTCCGCTACCGACTGGGCGTACTCCACGCCCTGGTGGCCCGAATGGCACCCCAAGTATGCGGTGGTGCACCGTTATGCGTCGTACATCATCGACGGACTCAACCACTGGCTGACCGGTTACATCGACTGGAACGCCGTGCTGGACTCCATCGGCGGACCTACGCACGTCAACAACTACTGCGGCGCCATGCTCATGGTGGATTATTCACCAATCAGCAATCATCAATCACCTATCCTCTATTTTACGCCTTATTATTATGTGCTCAAGCAGTTCAGCCGTTCCATGCGCCCGGGTGACGTCGTATTAGGAGTGAAAGCCAATAGCCAAGAGCTAACAGCTAATGTTCATCTCTGTGCTACGCAGAACGCAAAGGGCGAGATTGCCGTCAACATACTCAATACCGGCGAAGCCGTTTCCTTCCCCCTGCAGATAGGTGATTACACCGCCACGATTGACATGCCCGCCAACTCCGTCAAAACGGTTATTGTGAGATTATGAAACGAGTCTTTCGTCTTTTGTCTTTGAGCGTAGCGGTCTTTTCTCTTTTCCCTCTCCACGCCCAATCCCCCGTCTCCGTCGGCAGCGGCTCCTATGCCTCTTATCCACCGCTCACGGAGAGCCGCACCGCCAAACGCGGAGGCAGTCAGGCGTACCAGATGGAGCACCGCAGACTTTCGCTGCCGGACTCGCTGCTGGCGCGGCTCGGCTCACCCGACGGCTCTCAACCCGGAACGCTCGCCCTGCCTTCCAACGACTGGTGGACCTATGCCCTGGTCAATGACTGGACGGGCAAGATATGGATGTACCCGGGATGGGTGGAAGCCACACAGGACGGCATCGACATCGGCTACCCTGACCACTGGGAAGAGACAGGAAACGAAGTCAAATGGGGCACTCCGCTGCACATAAGCCTCAAGGCCGTCCATAGCACCAAAGCGGCGCCCAAGATGCAGTGCGTTGTGGACCGCTGGTCGGATTTCTCCATGTCCTTCCTTGTGCGCACCAACGAAGACTGGGTGCGCGTCACCTGCGTCCACGGCTCCCCACTCGTTTGGCTGGAGTCCAAAGGCATGACCATGACCGTTACCAATCCCGATGCATCCAAGTACTGGGTCAAACAGACCGATGCCAACAGCAAGGCATGGACGATCATCGGTCTCAGGACGGACGGTCTGACCGACGAACGCTTTGAGCAGTACGCCGGACGGGTGCCGCGCAAGACACGTATGCGCTATGCCTACAACGCCGCGCAATCCACCCTCACCACTACTTTCTCCGTCACCACCCAGTCGATTGACACAGGCGGACTGGCAGCCAAGACATCCTGCCTCCTCGCCTTCCTGCCGCATCATTACTACAGTGCGGAGAATACAGCAATCAGCAATCAGCAATCAGCAATATACAATATACAATACCTCTCTCCGAGAGGTCAGATGCGCGTAGCGGAAGGAAATGATTTCACCTTTGTCTATCCGGTACACTCCATGCTGCCTTTCTTCCCCGCACCGATGGCGTGGAAGGAGGATTTCTCCAAGACCCGCATGGCGGAACTCAACGCCGATTATGCCAAGAAAGGCTCCTTCGGCGGCGACACCTACTGGGGCGGCAAGGGCCTCACCCAGATGGCGCATTACATGACCTTCGCCCTGCAGATGGGCGACACCGCCACCTTCCGCCTCGCCAAGCAGCGCCTCAAGCAGACGCTCATCGACTGGTACACCTACACCCCGGGTGAGGAAATGTTCTACTTCGCCCGCTACCCCCGATGGGGCGCACTCGTCGGATTTGACACATCCTATGACTCCGACACCTTCAACGACCATCATTTCCACTACGGGTATTTTGTCTATGCCTCTGCCATTCTCTGTATGCTCGACGATGATTTCCGTGCGCAGTACGGAGCGATGGCGCGCGAGGTCGCGCGTGACTACGCCAACTGGCAACGCCCGACTACTAACGACCAACGACTAACGGCCAACGACCAACCCTGGTTCCGCACCCTCGACCCCTATTGCGGTCACTCTTTCGCAGGCGGCATGGGCAACGGCGGCAACGGCAACGGACAGGAATCGACCTCCGAGGCCATTCAGGGCTGGGGCGGCGTGTGGATGCTCGGAGCCGCCTTGCAGGACAAGGAAATGCTCGAAGCCGGCATCATGGGCTACACTCTCGAGACACGCGCCACGGCGGAGTACTGGTTCGACCGCAAGCGGCGTAACATCGATTACACCAAATACAAGCACCCGTACTGCTGCAACCTCACCATGCAGGGCGTCGGCTGGTGGACCTGGTTCTCCGGTGACCCCGTATGGATGCACTCCATCCAGTGGCTGCCTATCTCACCCGTTCTCACCAATCATTTCTGTCAGGACCTCGCCTTCACGCGTTGGGACTACACGCAGATGTATGCCGGCAAGGAAGTGAAGAACTACGAAGCCGAATCCGGCGGACTCGGGGACGAATCGGGACTCGGCAATGTCTGCCTGTCCTACCTATCCCTTTTCGATGCCGACTCGGCGGCTCGCGTCTGGAACCGCATGGACAAGACCGGCAAGGCGCTTGCCAAGAACCCCGACACAGGTGGCATCACCTACTGGCTCATCCATTCCCACAAAGCGCTCGGCGAGAAACGAATTGATATCTTCGCCGACCATCCGCTGGCATGCGCCTATACGGACACAGTGAGCGGACGTACCGTCTTTGCGGTGTATAACGTGGCTGCCGAACCGCTGACCGTGCGTTTCTTCGGCGCCTTGGAGACAACCCTCTCCGCGCCGCACGGACTCACCCTCTTCGACGGAGAAAAGACACGGACCGTCACCACGATTGCAGACGAACCGGTGCAAGCGGACAGGGATCCCCTCGCATGGGACCTGCCCTACCCCAACCTGGCGCTGCATAAACCCGTGACGGCCTCTTCCGTGGAGAACGCCGGATGTCTCGCATCCTTCCTCACCGACGGCAACCTGACCACACGCTGGGGCTCGAACCACCATGACAACGAATACGTCATCGTGGACCTCGGGCAGACCTGTTATATCGACCGTCTCATCCTGCGCTGGGAAGCCTCCTACGCCCCGACCTACGAACTGGGATTCAGTTACGACGCCGCCACATGGCGCACCGCGGAACTCTCTTCCGCCGGAGGTGTCGAGACCGTGGACCATGCAACGTTCAACGCGCAGCTCTCATCCTCACGAACCCGTTACATCCGCGTCAAGGGACTCACACGCGCTTCCGCATACGGCATCTCGCTGTACGAACTGGAGGCTTACGGACGACCTTTCAGCGGAGACCTCAGCAAGGTGTTTGCCATCGAGCTGAAGGCAAGCGACACAGTGCTCTGCCAGGGACAGTCCGCCACCCTATCCGCCACGGCATACAACATCAACGGACAAGTGCTCTCCGCGGCTCCGCAGTACACCGTCGTGTCCGGCAACGCCTCCCTCAACGGCAACCGCCTCACCTGCCCGGATTACGGCTTTGTCACGGTACAGGCTGCCATAGATGACTGCACCGCCTCGCTCACGCTCTGCGTGCTGGAAACCGAACGGACCGACTCGATAGCCGTCTCTCCGGCGGAAGTGTCTGTTCCTATTGGCGACAGACAGACCTTCACCGTCTCTACCCTCAACCAGTTCGGAGACATCGTCGAGACCTGCCGTTTGCTTGTCTCCGCCGACCGCCTCGGCGACTCGGTCGTCACATGCTCCTGCGGCGGACAGTCCGTCAAGGCGCTGATGCATGTGCTGCCGTACAATCAGGTCAACCTCGCGCTCGGCAAGCCCGCCACCGTCTCCGGATATGAGAACGCCGGCACACAGCCGCAGAATGCCGTGGACGGAGACTTCACCACACGCTGGGGAAGCCGCTTTATGGATGACGAATGGCTCGAAGTCGATCTCAGGCACTGCTACAGCCTCGACTCGGTACGCCTCTTCTGGGAGACGGCCTACGCCACCGCATACGAAATCCTGCTCAGTCAGGACGCCGTGCACTATTCCTCCGTCTTCGCTACGGCGACCGGAAAAGGCGGAACGGAACGGATCACCCTCTCATCCTCCGCACGCTATCTGCGCCTCGTGTGCCACAAGCGCAACACGCAGTACGGCGCGTCCCTGTTTGAGATACAAGTCTTCGGCTCCACACGGTGTGACAGCGGCGAACAGGAGCAAGAACAGGACGAAACGATTCACGACTCGCCCTACGCCGATGACACCGGTGACTGCGAGGACGAGGAGGACGAGCAACCCGATCAGGCACTGACCGAGGTGACGGCGGACAGGCAGACTTGCACCAAACTGCTCATCGACGGACAACTCTACCTCATCCACAAAGGACGGATGTACAACGTCCAAGGTCAACCGGTGAAATAAAAAAAAAAATGACGTGAAATTTGCACACGTCATTTTTTTTTACTACCTTTGCACTCAAAATTACTGAACAGAACACTACCTCAACACATGGAGATAAAAGATCTACTTGAGTTTACCGACCGGGCACAGTTGCGGGAATGGCTAAGCAGGAACCATGCCTCGGCAAAGGAGTGCTGGGTCACAACCTACCGGACCAAAGTGCCGCGGAACGACTCTATCCCCTACCTGCACGTCGTGGAAGAGGCGCTCTGCTTCGGCTGGATTGACAGTACCCTCAAACGACTGCCGGACGGACGGAATGCACAGCGTCTGTCGCCGCGACGGAAAGGCAGCCATTGGACCGAACTGAATATACAGCGCTGCGCCGAACTTGAACAACGAGGACTGATGACCGAGGCCGGAAGAAAGGCGCTGAATGACCATATATTCCTGTCCGAGCGGCAGGAGAAAGTGCTGCGCTACCTGACCGAACACGCCATTCCCTTCACCACCTACAACCACCCCGAGGGCAAGACCATAGAGGAGGCCAAACGCTGGTGGCACGACGACGGCAGCCTGCATTGCAAGAACATCTTCATGCGCAACCACAAGGGCAACCAGCACTACCTCATCTGCTTCCCCTGTGACGACGACCTCGCCATCCATGACATCGAGCATTGGCTCAAAGAGGTGCTGATGGCGCAAGGGCAGAACTCGCCGGGCAAGTTGTCCTTCGCCTCGCCGGAACGGATGATGAAGTACCTCGGCCTGGAGCCGGGCAGCGTCAGCCCCTTCGGACTGATCAACGACACGGAACACCACGTCATCCTCTTCCTCGACAGCCGCCTGAAGGATGCCGCGTCGCTCAGTTTTCACCCCAACGACTGCCGCGGTACGGTGGTCATCACTCAGGACGCTTTTCAGCAGTACCTGGCGAGTGTCGGCAACCAAGTGGAATATATTAAAACCAACTGACAATATATGAAAAAGATTTTTATGGCACTTGTCTGTGCCGCAATGATTATGCCTATGAACGCTAAGACAATGGTGGCGTTTTTCTCCGCCACAGGTACTACCAAAGCCGCAGCAGAGAAACTCGCCAAGCAGCATGACGCCGTGCTCTGGGAGATTGAGCCGGCAGAACCATACACGGCAGCCGACCTCGACTGGCGCAACGAAAAATCCCGTTCGTCCATAGAGATGAACGACCCCGAGGAACGGCCGACCATCAAACGCTGTGCTATCATCACCCCTTATGACACCATTTACGTTGGCTTCCCCATCTGGTGGGGCATCTGTCCGCGTATCATCAACTCCTGGCTGGACAACAACGAACCGCAGTTACAGGGCAAGACCCTCATCCCGTTTGCCACCAGCGGCAGCAGCGGCATCGGAGAGGCGGAGGCATATCTGAAAAAGACCTACCCTGCCCTCAACTGGAAAAAAGGACTGCTGCTTAACAAACGATAATCCGGACATGATAGACGACATCAAAGCCATCCTGCAAGAGAGTTTGTAATATGACACGCAAAGAATTTGTGCACAAGGCGCGGAAATTCTTCCGCGAACAACTGCGGGTGTCGGACTATATTGATGTCCGGGCCGCGAGTGACAACATCCGGAACAACGTCCCCTTCCGTGGTCCGACCATCTACATCCTTTTCGTGGCAATCGTCATCGCCAGTGTCGGATTGAATGTCAACTCCATTCCGGTTATCATCGGCGCTATGTTAATCTCGCCGCTGATGAGTCCGATCATCGGTTTTGGCATGGGTTTGGGCACTAATGACCCGAAACTGCTGATACACTCGCTCAAGAACCTCGGCATCATGTTCGCCATCAGTCTCATCGCCTCGACGCTGTATTTCCTTGTGACGCCGCTGGAGACGGACAACCCGACGGAGTTGCTGGCGCGTACCAACCCCTCCATCTACGATGTGATGATTGCTTTCTTCGGCGGTCTGGCGGGCATCCTGGAGCTGTCGCGCAAGGAGAAAGGAACGGTGCTGTCCGGTGTGGCAATCGCTACTGCCCTCATGCCGCCTTTGTGCACCGTCGGTTACGGCATCGCCAATCTTAACTGGCATTATGCAGGCGGTGCGTTGTACCTGTTCTTCATTAACTGCGTCTTCATCGCCCTTGCCACCTTCATCATGGTCAAGTTCCTTAATTTCCCGTTGGTGGAGGAGCAGGAGACGCGTTCGTGGCGGAAGACTCTCAGTTACGGACTGCTTATCCTGGTCGTGCTGGCACCCAGTGTCTACAGCGCTTACAACATCGTCCGCGAGAATGAGTTTTCCATCAATGCACGGCATTTTGTCAAGGCGAACCAGACCATCGGCGGCACGTATATCTATGATTATACGACGGACATGTCCGTCAAGCCGTACACCATTACGCTGCGGCTTGCGGGCGAGACGCTCAGCACCGAGAACCGTGCGCGCTTCTATACCGAGGCGGCGAAACACGGAATCAGTCATGAGCAGATTGTGTTCGAGGATGACGCAACCATTGAAGTGCGCCGGCTGAACGAGACGGAGATCATGCGCGACTGGCTGTCATCCACCGAAGCGCAACTGCGCCAACGCGATGACTCGATACAGACGCTCCGTGCCCGGCTGGGTGCCTTTGAGGCCTTGCAACTGCCTTCTGCACAAATCAAAGCAGAACTGCTCTCGCAGTGGCCCGAGATAAGCGATGTCACACTGGCGCGTGCCGACTCGTCGGTCATCCTGTTGGTCACCCCATCGTCCAAAACACTGCCGAAGGAGCATCAGCAACGGATCCGGAACTGGCTCTCCGTGCGCTTGCAGGAACCGACGGTGGAGGTCATAGTATGGAATAAAAAATGAAGATGAAAACGGCTATCATCATTGCGGGCGTGTTGGTGCTGCTGGTAGCAGCGGCAATGGCGGTGCTGTACCATCCGGCTTTCGGACGACGTCCGTCGGCGGAGCGTAAGGCACGCATCGAAGCATCGCCTAATTACCGAGATGGTATGTTCCGCAACGAGGAACTGACGCCGCAGTTCACCGGCACCCGCTCGCCGATGACGATGCTATGGGATTTCTTCGTTCATCGTCCGCTGAACCGCGTACCGCAAGAAACCCTGCCTGCCCTCAAGACCGATCTGCACAGCCTGCCGACCGACCGCGATTGGCTCGTTTGGTTCGGCCATTCGTCCTATCTGTTCTGCCTCAACGGCAAGCGCTATCTGGTGGACCCGCTGCTGAAGATGGAGTTCCCCGCATCGGTGATGATGAAGCCGTTCAAGGGCACGGACATCTACACAC
>Ga0265298_10007710_pt1 | contig 13024 bp, 8 predicted proteins | sample AusTroGonzalo_MG_3_FD_193486 | JGI IMG/M metagenome (GOLD analysis project Ga0265298, IMG submission 193486) | Bovine rumen microbial communities from tropical cattle in Woodstock, Queensland, Australia - Gonzalo_01 | ecosystem: Host-associated > Mammals > Digestive system > Stomach > Rumen ... | reverse complement strand
CAGAATCTTATTACAATAGGCCTGCTCTGACCACCTTGATTCTCCGCAACGCGGAATGTGAATCTTGTAACAACATACCCTCCACTAACTATACCATGCTGAGTATTCTGGAGTGTTACATAAGCTCCACCTGTTATAACCTCTGCCGTAGTAAGGGCATCTGTTCCTATGATTGTTCTGATATCATAGATAAGCACACCTCCGCTGGCCCCCATATCCCCAACAGGACTCTCGTTCTGCACAATACCAGTCGGTAGGTCTGGAGTATTCTGCATCTGATTCAGTGTCACCGTCAGATGTTCAGAGTCTGTACCATCACTCACATTGATTGTGATAAGGGCCACCCTTGGCATAAAGGTAGTATTAGCCCCCACAGAGAAGGTGCATCGGGATACCGTGTGGCCACCTACTACAACGCCATGATCTATGTTCACAAGATCACAGAAATCTGAGCCACTTGTAACCTCCGCAGTTGTAAGGTCATCATTACCATTCTGAACCTCTACATCAATAACCACATCGCTTCCGGAGGCGGATATAATACCGCTTGGAGTCACTGAGAGAACCTCTCCTGAAAGCTGACCAGACGGAACTGTTCCGGCCTGCATCTTACTACCTGTAACAGTGGCGGTATCTGTACCGTTAGACACAGTAAATTGAATCTCTATACTGCGTGAACTGGTATCTGAATTTGCAGCAACGGCATAAACAAATCTTGTTGTGTTGGTGCTGTAATTATGAGTTGTGCTCTGGAGAGTAACAAAAGCCCCTCCTGTTACAATGGATTGGCTTGTAAGAGCATCGTTACCGTTCTCAACGTGGATATCATAGATAAGCTGGCCACCTTCTGCAGATATGTTACCGCTTGGAGAGACTGACTCTATCGTACCAATCGGAGCTGGGGTAGAACCCAACTGCGTCTTTGTCAAAGAAACAACATCATCTATTGAACCGTTGGTAACAGTAAACCTCAACTCCAGACTTCTGGTTGTGATAACGCTGTTAGCCGCTATGTTGTAAACAAACCTTGTAACGGTATTGTTGCCCGATGTAACACCGTGAGTTACACTTACCAACGTACAGAATGAACTTCCCGATATAATCTGGCCGCTTGTAAGAGAATCATTACCATTGTTTACTTTAACGTCAACGGTAAGAGTACCTGCGGTTGCAGGGAGGTCTCCACTTGGCGTAACACTTACTATCTCACCAGTAGGATCTGGAGCATCGGCCGCCTCTTGAGGTATCTGAAAAGTCTCTTGCTCAGATTCCGTCTCAACAAGGATTGCCATTATCCTCTCAGCCATAACGTTATTGCGGTCCACATCAACAACAATCTCCCACTCTTGATTACTAACACTCTGAGAGGAAATCACTGTGTACCAGTTGGCTGAATCAATAACCACAGAACTCCAATCCCATAAGTCTGACTTGCTTATAGTTATTGTGAATTGCCCGCCAGCGGCCGGGAAAGATTGTGTATCAATAGTTATCATTGCGTACTATACTTTAGAGTCGCTTTCCCTTGGCGGCTGGACAAATTTATGGATAATTTTTCAATACTTGCAAGCCCCAGTTCAGTTTTTATCAATTTCAGAACGTCTATATCTCTGATACAAGGGAATGTGATAGTTTGGGACATCTGCTTCTTAACCCCGGCAGCAATCTTCTGAACTCCGTTGATAGAATAACTCCTTGCCGGAAGATCGAACGCGTAGTAATTCTGCAAGAAATAAAAGGCCACATAAGGGTTCTGCAAGATAATGGTAGTATAACCATCCAAGACTGTCATATATGGCAATTTATATGTTTCATCCTGTTGTAACTGGGCGGCCAGCAACACAAATCCATCTTGAGATATAGAATTAGGTGTTAGGAGGATATAATCAATATCTGAAGAAAATTGATTTATAGATATTTCTTCAATCTTCTCCTTGTTCACAAATTTAGCCTCAATATCAATCGGATATCCGTCAAACAGATACGTCTCATTATCCATCCAACCAAACTGATATCTTCCGGTCATTTCCGGCTTATCATAGCTGAACTTGTTGGTTCCAAAGGCCCAAGACTTGTCATTTCTTGTAACAATCTCTGTGGTCAGGTCTCTGCTTATGCCCGGATTCCCTGTGTAAGTACCTCCGTTCATAAAGAAGGAAATATGCTCAATTCTGAACTTCCCATTCTCCACAAACCAATAACAACGGAAGCAATCCCTCAGCATATTCGTAATTGTCTTCAGCGTAATCGGGGCGTTCTGTGCAGGTTGGTCATATCCGGAGTTCACAACATTAGACTTCGGAGTGATGAAAAGTGTCTGTTTTATGCTGGTAATCGGGTTCTGCTCCCCAAATAAAAACTGGGAATAATCCGGTGTTGGCTTGAATGTAAGAGTTGGATCAAGTTTCTTAACTAATACCTCTATCGCTGAAGAAAGAGGGTAGGCATCTCTTAGTATATTCGCTTTCCTTCCAAGCGTGTCTATCAAAGAAGATGCTACATCCGGCTTGAACCACGTTGAGAACCAGTTCCAACCAGCCCTTGCACAAGGATAGCATTTCCCTTGATAAGAAGGGATACTCGGCTCTTGGTAATAAAGGCCCGGTTGGAAGATGCCGTAAGGAGTTGGCTCTGTACTCATATTCCGCGTAACATACACATTGTCAGGAATAGAATAAGCCAACACTTTCTTATAGTTGCCACAAGGGGCTATATCATCATCTCTTACATCACTGGTTGGGACATCACCTACCTCTTCAACATCGCATAAGATTCTTGTGTAGAAATTAATCATCTGGCGTGTATAGAAGAATACCGTACCAGTTGCCGGAGTTCCGGGTACTGGCTCCAATGAAATAGATTCGTTTAATACAGAACCGTGATAAGACCAATATACCGTACCCTTGTAGAACAACTCCCAGTACCCGTTATTATCCACTCTGAGGCGGAAATCTCCCTCTGTGAAATCATACGGTTGAAAGAAACCTTCTGTTATCCTCATTGGGCCAAATATCTCTGGTACAAGCGGAAATTGTATACTATCTGATTTCTTCTGAGCATAGACAAATTGTGCGCTGTTAGCGAAAGAATATCTACTGGTCAAATCAGCCCCTGTGGCTGGAGAAGCAACCTCTTGCTCCCACCACATTCCGGAGAGAAAATTACCAATTACATTCGCTCCGGCATAAGAGTAATCCGTGCGCCTGTAATTCATATACACCTGAATCACCGGACGCTTATCATAGTGAACCCAGTTTACCTCCGGAGCCAACTCAATAAGGTTAAATTCCTTCTCAATCCCGTCTAAGAGGGCAGAGTATTCATCCATCGGAGTCGGAGTAACCTGTATGGTCTTACTGTCTAAATCAATCTCACAATCCGTCTTCCAGAATTTTCCATGAAGATAATTCTCCCAGTTTACTCCTCCATTGTAGGAAATGTATATCTGAATATCAAATTGAGAATCAAAAGGCTTCTGGTAGATGTAATCAAAGTCTGAGGCTAAAAAAGTGAGTTTTCCGCTGAATTTCTGGCGGAAAAACTCTTGACCACTTTCCTTGCTATACTCTTTGGCCATGTCTGTCTTCCAAAGAGGATAGGCCTGTATTGTGGGATAGTCTTCTGTGCTAAGTGTGAATTTGTAAATCGGATTTATCATAACTAAGACAGAATTTTAGTTTTCAGATTCTTATAACGTATAATCATATTCCCTCTACCGTCAATGAATTGGCTTTCATCACCTTGTTGACGGATAGCATGAACATCTTTTTCCAGCTTGGTGACATCAGTTCCGCCAAACATACCTACGGCCACTCCAGACATCATCTCATTGGCTTTCTGGTATTTCTCCGCAAACGTACCAGAATTAAATGCGTTTATCACATCCGGAATCAGAGAACCATACTTACGGGAATTTCTCTTGTTTATGACAGCGAAATACTCTCCGCCCTCAGCCCTACGGCGTGTGCCGTCTTTTTTCGTTCCCAAATCTATATCATGGCCAGAGGCATGGCTTCCACCCTCCAGCAACTCAACAGTTCCCTCGGCATATTTCTCTTCTCCGCCTTGCCCGGCCACTTGATAGGCTTTCAACTTGGCTGCACCAAAGGATATGAACATTCCGGCAATAGCGGCTATGGCAAGAGCATAACCCCAAGGCCCCATCTGTGAGAAGGCTGCCCATATATTCGCTGAAGCTGTAATCAAAGAGGATGCTTGAGTTACGGTATCCAAAGCCATCTGAGCGCGTTGGGCTTTCTGCTTTTCCCTCAGAGCTTTCTGCTGCGTTTGTTGAGCCAAGGCCAACTCTTTCTGCGCCCCGGCTACGTCATTGGCATAACCTTTCTCTCTCGCCTCAATCTGTGCATCCAAGACCTTCTGAGCCGCCTCCACTTGTTTGTCAGCAGACTCCAAAGCCTTATCTGCCGCTTCCACCCAAGAATCCATCAGAGAAGATAACCCTTCTTTTATTTGAGAAAGAGCCTCATTGAGGGCAGATTGCTGTTGGTCATCTATACCGATTCCCAATACCTCCCAGATATTCTTATATGGCAGAGACTGAATCTCATTATCTATGGCCTTAATGGTGTTCTGGAGAGCTTTTCGCTCTGTCTCAGTCATTAAATTACCCATCTGTTCATCCAGTTCCAGAATCTTCTGGAGACGCTCTTTCTCCTGTTGCAACTTAAAGACGGTCTTTTGCCTCTCATTTCGGCTTAAAAGGTCTAATTCTGACTGAGCAAGCTCTTGCTCCTTATCCAGTATCAGTAACGCTCTTTTCTTCGTTAATTCGGCCGTTTGTTTGAGAATTTCGGCATCCCACTTGGCGTTAATATCCGCCTCATTCTGTCTGACATCCTCTGCCAGCTGCTTGTTCCGCTCCAGTTCAATCTTACGCTGATTCTGGAGCATCTCAATAGTGAGGTCAATTCGCTCTTGAGATTCTTCTTTAGTTGCACCAATCAAAAGCTGTAAACGGTTATTCTCAGCCTCCAGTTGGTCAACGGTGATGCTCTGATTCAACTCCAATAATTTTTTCCTGTACTCATCTCCCAGAAGGAGCATCCTCTTGTACATCTCATCAACCTGCGTCTCCGTAAGGTCTCTCTGTGTAGCAAGAGCTGTCTCTATATCTTGAATCTGACGTGTATAAGATATCCTCAGCTGCTCACGTTGCTTCTCCGCGCCATCGGCCATAAGTTCAATGGTCAGATCCTCGGTCTCACGCCTTGCCTGCAAGTCCAGAGAAGCATATTCATTCCTCAGATCTTCCAAATCCCTTGCACCTTTCTTCTGGATAGATATAATCTGCTCATTCAGAGCCTCACGGGCTTTCTTAGTAAGGTTTCCTTCTGTCTTGAGACGTGTCTGGATATCTTGTATCTGACGTTGGGTGTTCGCCTCGGCAACCGCCCTCTCACGCTTGTAAGAATCCTGTATGAGAGACAGACGGGCATCCTCAGCAGAACGTAAAGCATCAGTCTCTGTCTTGGCCATCTGACGTGCCTCATCCCTGCGTTGAGCCAACTCAATTGCTCTCTGCTTGGCCATCTCCTCTCCCTCGGTCTTGAAATCTACGGCTATCTGAACAGCCTTGCTATAGTTATCAATCTGGCCCTGTACGGCCTCAATAGCTTTGGAAATCTTGACTTTCTCTACCTTCCCGTCTAAGTCCACATCCACTCTGAGCCTGTTCTTGCCATCAGCCTGCGCTTTTTGCAAATCATGCAAGGTCAGCTTCAGCTGTTCCAGCTTCGCCCGGTTAACCTCCTCATTAGCGATAGTGGTCTTGAAAGTCTTGGCAGTCTTATCATGGGCTTTTACCCTCTCTTGATAAATCTGGTCTTCCAGCTTTCTGGTCTCAGACAAAGAGGCTTTCCGCGCCTTGGCTACCTCCAGTTCATTCTGGAGCTGACGTATCCTCTCATCATTTCCCCGGCGGCTCTGCTTATCCCAATCCTCAAGATAATTGAGGTCAGCAGCTATGGCTTGATTCAGCTTAGTCTGCTCTTTAGCTGCTTTGTTTGCTCCTACGGAAAAGGCCACTAACGCACCAACTACCGTTACAAGAGCCATTGCCAGCAATACATAAGGATTGGCACTTGCTACGGCGTTGAAGATTTTCTGAGCGACAGTAGCTCCTGTTGTGGCCACTATATTTTTCTGCTTGGCGGCAGTCTCCAGTTGTTCAGCCTTCGTTGCCGCTTTGGTCTGAATGGTCTGGATACCTCGCATGATGTTGGACTCTTTCTGAAGGGCGTTCTGAATCACGGTCAGACCGGAAACAATGGCAATCACAGAACCAAGGTTCTTCTGAGCCTCCGTAGCTTGGTCTGTGTTCGCACCCATCAGGGCAATCGTTCCTGTGATAGCAGCGAAGCCTCCGTTGGCAGCAGAAGCGGCACTCATCGTAGCATCAAGGGCCTGCGTGTCAGAAGACATCGCCTTAACCTCCTTCTTGGCATCCATCATCGCATCCTGCAACTGCCCGGCACGCTTGGCCATCTCCTCATATTCCTTGGAATTCTCCCCACCTTGGGCCTTCATCAGAGCCATCTGCTGAATCAAAGACATCAATTCAGTCCTCAATCCCTTGGCCGCATCAGCATAGTTTCCTACGTTCAACTGATGTTTTCCTGTGGCTTCCTGCAGACGCTTCATCTCCTCATAGATAGCGGCAGTCTCTTCCTCTAATTGCCTTCCGGCATCCGTGGCCTCTCTCTCGGCCTTACTCATTTCATTAAGACGGATTTTGTTCAGACGGTACTGAGCTGAAAGACGGTTATATGAACCCTCAGCAGAGGTGTTAATCTGAGTAATCAGCTTATCAATCTGAGAAGCTTCTTTTTTGGCTGCATTGGCCTCAGCAAAAGCCTGTGTAACCTTCCATTGAGCTGAGGTCACATCGCGATACCTTGCAACCAGCTTCTCAGTCTCCTCCGTAGAGAGTTGGATATTCTTGCGCTGCTCCTCACTGGCTCCAGATACATTCTGCATACCCTTGGCAATCTCTTGGGCTGCTCCCTGTATCTTACTCTTGGCAGAGTCATATTTGGTTATCAACTCATCTAACTGCCCCAACAGTTTGGTAATACTGTCATCGGGAGTTATCAGATCCTTGTAATAAATCGGGTTTGAGTTATCCATTTTCCGTTTTCTTATTTTAAGGCCAAATTTAGCCGTTTTCTTTTCTCGGTAATAAAACTATCCGCTTATAGGGTTATCTCTTAAAATTACGCCTTTTTTGTTCTCTCTCGGCCTCTTTATTGCGCTCCTTCACAAAATCAAAAGCATTGTAAAACTCCAAAACGGTATATTTCTTCGGTTGAACATGCAGCTGTTCGCTCAAAATCAAACACAAATTCTCAAATTGCCTGTCAAATTGCACTTCCACACCGTCACTGCCTGTAAATAACTTCGGATTCGCGTAAGTTATCAAAGCAGTAGTTAACTTCTCCACAACATCTGATTTAGCCGGATCTAATTTCCCATCAATTATTCCCTGTAAAAGTGCCATTGTCCTTTTCTTGAGCAAGTCGTAATACTCTTTTACGGAAGAATCATTGAATAAAGTCGGGAAATATAGCATCAGCTCTCCGTCAATTTTTTTTTTGACCGCATCCAATCGGGCGGCCACCTCTTTTACCGGAACATCCTCCAGTATTTTTGTCAGATTTCTCAAAGCCTCCTCTGACAAATCGGCACATTCCTTTCCATCTAACTTGGTTACCAGAGCGGCAAAGGCCAGATGTTGAGGATTCAGCCCGGTCTGAATCATATACACACATTGCCGGAGGTTCTCTAACTCCTGTTGAGCCTTCTCCGGCTTTCCGGCAATCAGAAAGTGCCTTGTTTTCTCAATCCTTTGGTCAAAAGAGTTAATATCAGAACCAATCCCTGCATCAATAAGCAAGAGTTTCTGATATCTGTGGAAGCGGACTATCGGAAGCTCTTCTATCGTATCGTAGTACTCAACCGTATGTTTTCCAATCTTATCTGTTACCATAGTTCCCTTGTAATAATCGTTGTGCATATAGGGGCAACCAGTATCAATTCTTTACCTGTTGCCAGAAACAGTATTATTGAGATAAATAACGCCATCCAGAAGCTGCAGCAGAATTTACAATTCAAAAGTTTCTCAAAAAAAGCGTTAGGGGCGTGGACTTGGAGATACTCCATCCATCCCCATTTAACCATTAGCGAAAGGAAAAAAGCTGAGGCCAAAGCTATAACCGCTACCCAACAAACAAATTCTACCATACGAACGGCCATACTAATAGTCCACAGACAATATATTTCCACTCCGGGCGATCACAAGGATTATCTAAGTCTGCGTTCTTAGTACGCTCTCTCTGATAACCTATCTTGTAAAGGAACTTATGGCAAATCCATTCCATCTTCAGAGAAAAATAAGAACGCTCCCAAACAGAGGTCTTCTCCCCTTGGGTGGCCTTCTTAATTCCCTTCAGATCCGGGCGCATATCCCTTTTGTGAGTCTTATAAGCATCGTATATCGTAAGACAATGCTCCGTCAACTCATATCTTACTACGCTTGTGTGTTGCATAATTCTTCATATTCTAAGTATCCCTCAATCCTAAAGCCTCCGTAAGGGTGCATTAAGAACTGATTGTCAATTTCATTAAGGGAATATCCCTTGTAAATGTTCTCGGCTCTCTCATAAATCTTCTCAACAACAATCCTTCCCTGCGTCAAATGCCAACCATCACGGCCATTCAACACTTTAAGCACCTCAGCTTTCAGTTTCTCCGTGTTGCGGTTAGTAAGAGAGCCATATACTAACCTCAAGTCAAACCACACTATCAGTCCAAACGGAACTTTGAACTCCCTTATCCAAGGGCCGTGAGTGATTGTCTGAGGATCTTCTACCTCAAAGAATGAAAAGTTGCCAATCTTGCTGTCCGGAGAGACTTCAATATAGTCATTCTCTCCGTGATTTTTCCAACCTCCGCAATAGACGTTAGGGGTAATCACTTTCTTGCCGTTTATCTCTCTGATTAACCTCTGAGAACGGCCAAAGGCTGCATCTAACCAGCTGAGGTTAGACACAAGCCCTTCTTGAATATCCCCGATAACCTTATCCAGCATCACGGCATCTGTGATAACTGGTGCGTTTACATTAGCCATATAAAGTGTTTTTAATTGATTTCATCAAGTCGTTATAAGCCCCCTTTTGGATGAATACAACCATCCAATTAGCTGAGGTCAAGCCAAAAGTAGCCATTCCGTATTTCGCCACAATCCCCTTAGAGTACATTGTTGTTCCGATTATAGCAAGAGTGGCCACGTCAAACTGAATCCCCAACTCATCATGGAATCTTCCGTTGATATACAGGTTAGGTGCATCCGGATTTCTTTGGGCAGAGTAAGGATAGTTTATCCCGGTCTCTTTCCAAGCAGCATATCTTTTTGCACTCTCTGCTGAGTGAAAAAACCCCCTTGGTTTCAAATCCTCGGAGTAATATGGCCGGATATCCTCTCCACTGGAAGCCTGTCCGGCAAAAAGCTGCTGCTTTTGCAGATCTAAAATATCCGTAGCAAGAGGCAAAAGGACATCGCGAATAGCCGCGCCAGTCTCCAGACTATCACTGACAGCCTGAACCCTTGCTCTAAGATTATTCAAAATGCCCATTTTTAACCTCGTTTTATTCTTGATGGTATAATTCTACCCTTTGCGGATTATCTCTCAAATTTGAGCCGTTTTTAGCCCACTGCGCGGTATTTTACGCCGTGATTGTTACATTGCAGACAAATCCTATCCAGTCCTCGGGTGTCAAGCTCAAGTGCCTTATATGCCTGCTTCAACTCATAAGCCAGTCCGCTTGGCTTTCCCTGTACCGCACCGTCAATCTCATACAGAAGCTCATCCCTCGTAACATTGACTTGGTTGCGGTTCACTCTCACACTCGGATTCATCGCAAGAGTCCTCAATACTGTTGCCGCTACCTGCTTCTGCAGAATCGTAGCGAATATCTGACGTTGAGATATGATAAAGTCTGATATGTCACAACCAATAGTTATCTCTAAATTCAGACCATAGTTCATCGTATTGGTATAACCGATTCTTCCGATATCAAACATCTCCGGATACTGAGCAAAGGTCTGAGGGGCTTGGATGCTGAATGGAGAAACCTGTATGTATTTGGTCATCTCTTTATACAGGTCAATAGAACCGCCCAAACAAGTCTGGCATGGCTCCACAGACCAATCCTTAGATACATTCAAAGCCTGCATACCTTCCGGAAGGTCATTCTGATTGTAGCAAAGGAACCACGCACCGCCTGCATCGTTACCGTCAGAGATATACGGCAGATATATTGGCTCTCTCATTGTAAACCATTGGAATCCTCCTTTGGTGTTTGTAAACTCTAACTCAATCACCTTCATAGGGGCAACTTGTGAACTGTGGAAAAGATACATCTTGACTATGCCTGTACCTTCTACCATCTGCAGACCAATCTTCTCAATCTTCGTTGTAATACCCATAGCCCTTACAGGGACAATCTCAAATCCCACTAACTTCCCAGTTGCATCAATCGTTGATTGGAGGCGTGCTGCACCATCAAAGAAAGTCCTGTGGTCTAAGATATTCTTTGTCTCCTGATTGAGCTGCTTTATCTGCAGGAAAGTCTGTACTGCCGTATTGATTCCATTCCGGGTAAGACGCTCCACAAAGTCGCTTTCGATATTCCATAAGCTCCAAGGATTACCCTCAGCTCCGGATGGCTCCTGTCCTACCGTATTATGGTCTGCAATCCACACTTGATTAGAGTGCCTTACCTTATCGCCTTTCTTGTAAGAGACAAGCTCATTCCAGAGAGGATATTGGTACATAAAATCCTCCGGCATTATAGCTCGGATGTTCTCTAAGGTACAGAGAGGGTGCGCCCCTTGGTAAGTTAGACCGCTTTCGCTCTCACAGAGTTTGTCATCAATCTGATGGGCCGGATCATAACTTTGCTCCCAGCCGACAACATGCAAAAGAGCCTCTTGTATATCTTGTATTCGTATCATATCGCTTAAAAGAAAAAGGGGGTGGGGTTTCTTATAACCCACCCCCGATGATTGCTTAACTAAAGCCTTTACGTTAAACCTGTACGGCTTGTGTATAGACCGGATTAGCCTCTCCGTTGACAACCTCTACTGGAGCTGCAAATGGATTAGCGTTACCCGGAGCTGATACCTCAACCTTGATGATTGGGTTGGCTACGGTCTCTGGGTTAGAGTTGTATGCAACCAAGAAGGCTACATCAACGCTGAAGCCAAAGTACTCCTTCACGTTGCAAGTCATGTCGGCAGAAGCCGCACCTGCAATCGCGCTCTGGTCTCCTATTGCAGTGTAGTAGTGTGAACCAACTGGAAGGGCAATGTAAGGGAGTTCTACTACATCCCACTCGTGGAAATTAGCACGGGTGCGGTTGAGAGCCTCGCGGTCAACTCTGGTAAGAACACCTACGTTTCCGTCTGCAACAATGAATCCACTTGCAAACTTTCCTGCTTCGTTGGCAATGTTGTTTGTGTAGTGGAAAATCTTGTTGTCATACTCAAGACGCTTGTTCACGTCATTGTAGATGTCATGCTCAGCCATCTTCCTTACAAGGGAATCCAGGCCAGCACCTCCGATAACATGGAGCTGCTCTGGATATGCGTTTGCACGCATCATGGCGTTCATGTCAGACAGGAACTCCATTCTTGCAATCCATGGGATCTGAACGCTATTTGAGTTCACCTCATAATAGAGCTGATCCTTGAATACTTGAGACTTGTTTGCCTCAAGAGCTGCGATAGCTTGGAGATCCATAGCGGTTGCCAAAGCGCGGCATACCTTCTCCATCTTTCTTGCGAAGTCATGTTCGTAAGAAATCTCGTTGTTGCGGTACAACTGAGGAACCATAGTGAAACCTACGGCAAGGGTTACCCAGTTTACGGTATAGAGAGCTGAGGTGTTCTCATCATCTCCAATAACACAAGAACGTACGTTGGAAACAGTTACATCTCCATCGTAGTTGATAACTGGAACCTGCACGGTATTTCCGATGCTCTCAAAAGCACGGGCTTTGAGGTTCGGGTTGATGATTGAATTGGCAGCGTTAGTCTGCTCAATGAAGAAATCTAACGCGCCATACTCAAGTGGGCGTGCCATGTTGCGGTCAAATTCCGGATTCTCAACACGCCAGTTCTGTAATCTGGTAGCAATAAGTGACATAATACTTAGTGTTTGAAATTGTTAATAATTGCCGGATTGACCCTTTACCCGGTTGTGATTGATACTATCTGGTCGGGAGATTTTTTATTACATCCCGGTTCTCTTTCCACGCTTTCGCCATCGCTTCAGAGAACTCTTTTGAACCATTAACAAGGCCCTGTGACATCAATTGCTTGGCAATGACCTCATAAGCCTCATCTTGGGTTCTGGCTCCTGCTAAATCAGTAGCCCCTGTTGCGCCTCCAGCTGCTCCGCCTGTTGAGCCTGCACCTGTCTGAGTTCGGCCCTCATCTAAAACTCCCATCGTTTTAAGTTCGGCCCTAATCAACTCAGATGCGGTAAATGGGCGAAGGTTATTCTCTGGGTTACGCTTTGTTGTGCCGTTTTCCATGAACGCAAGCACCTTCCCTCCTTGGCCATCATCAATATATTCCGGGTTCATACCCTTAACCTTGGCAATGGCTTGTTGCAAGATAACATTCGTTACAGCTGCTGGCAGGTCTGCTTTGAACTTGATTCCGGTAACGGCCTTGGCAAATTCTCCGTCTAACTTAGAACTGAAGAGCTGCTTTGCAAAGTCCTCTTTGGACTTATCGTATTCGCTCTTAAGGGTGGTATATTGCTCGGTAACACTCGCCAAATCGGCTTTGGTCTGCTCTAAGACACGCTTAGTCTCAGCATCCGCGCCTCCTTTGTCAATAATACCCTGCAAACGGGCCTTTTCCTTGTTCAGTTCGGTAATCTGGTTCTGCAGTTCAGTTGAATTGCCTGCCTGCTGTTTGAAAACGCCAATAACCCTT
>Ga0265298_10007707_pt1 | contig 13032 bp, 8 predicted proteins | sample AusTroGonzalo_MG_3_FD_193486 | JGI IMG/M metagenome (GOLD analysis project Ga0265298, IMG submission 193486) | Bovine rumen microbial communities from tropical cattle in Woodstock, Queensland, Australia - Gonzalo_01 | ecosystem: Host-associated > Mammals > Digestive system > Stomach > Rumen ... | reverse complement strand
AGTTTTTCGGGCGCTCGAACAATGAACAACTGGGGGTGACGGCGAAGTTTGGCGGACACCGAGGGAACTGGTTCTTCCGCGCCGGTGCTACACTCATCGATTATGCCGACTACCGTGTACCAACTGACAGTATTCAGTATTACAGCTACTGGATTCGTCTGAAAGACCGCCGACTTCGAAATACCGCTGGGTGCGAGCGCGACGGCAGCGTGATGATAGGCTATGCAGGCTACCGTTTCCATACAGACATACGCATCAGCGACTCGTATTCAAAGAGCGGTTTCTTTGCTAATGCCCATGGTCTGGAGGTTCGTCTCTCAGACATCGATTACGACAGCTCGCGACGTGACGTGGACCTGCCCTATCAGTGGGTAAATCATCTGAAAGTGCTTAGCCATACCTCATGGCAGGGCGACCGTCTGCGTTGGGAAGCAAATCTAGCGTGGCAGAACAACCATCGCGAAGAACTAAGCGAACCCGTGAGTCATGGTTATATGCCAAAGCCCAACGGCACATTGGAACGCCGCTTCGTGAAGAATACACTGACAGCCAACATCGGCATGCATTTCGAATTGAGCAAGCATCATGAGTTAAGCATGGGTATGAACGGTGAGTATCAACACAACCGACGCGGCGGCTGGGGCTTTATCATCCCCGACTTCGAAACGGCTAGCATAGGTGTTTACGCGATGGACTGCTACACCATCAACGAACGGCTGAAGCTGAACGCTGGTGTCAGACTTGACCATGCCAATACTCATATCAGCAGCTATCACGACTGGTTCCTCACGCCGACAGTCAATAGTGACTCTGTCTATAAGGAGCGCTCAGCCGATATAGACCGGCGTTTCACGAGTCTTACCTGGTCGGCAGGTATCAACTACGCCGTAGGCCAATGGATACTGAAAGCCAATGTGGGTAAGAGTTTCCGCGTACCCATCCCCAAGGAATTGGGAGCAGACGGAGTAAACTATCACATTTTCCGTTACGAGCGTGGCAATGCCGATCTTGACCCTGAGGAGAGCTACCAGATTGACATGGGCATCCATTGGGACAACGACGTAGTGTGTTTACAGGTGGATCCCTACGTGAACTACTTCCCTAACTACATCTACCTGAACCCAACGGCTCAGTATGTGGAAGGGCTTCAACTCTACCACTACACCCAGGCCCGTGTGCTACGCTATGGTGTAGAGGCACAGGCGACATGGGTCATCAACCGCCACTGGGAGAGTGAGCTGAAAGGCGAGTACCTCTATGCCGAGCAACTCTCGGGACAGAAGAAAGGCTACACGCTACCCTTCAGTACACCATGGTCGGTGGATGCAGACGTGAAATATTCGTTCCAATGGCATGGCAATACCTTCGTGGGCTTGAACGCCCACATTGTAGGAGCGCAGCACGAAATAGTGCCGCCCGAGAAACCTACCGATGGTCATTGGACGCTGAATCTCTCGGCAGGCAAGCAGATTTCCTTACATGGTTGCAAGTTCAATATCGCCCTGCACGCTGACAACCTGCTCAATCGCCGATATTACGACCACACCAGCTATTACCGCCTTATTGACGTACCCGAACCCGGACGTAACGTCTCACTGATGGTGGGGCTGGAGTTCTAAACATTCATCCATTAAATAAAAGTATACAACAATGAAAAAGATTATCAATATGAGCCTTATGCTGGCTCTCTTCACAGTACTCACTATCTGTTTCACTGCATGCAGCAACGATGACGACGACAAGTTGCCAGCACCCCAGATTACCCTTAATGAAGCAAACATTGAAGGTGACATTCTCTGTGTTCAGGCCGACGTCATAGCCAAAGGTCGCACATCAGCCATCTTGCTCACCATTACAGGCAAGGACGGGAGTACCAAAGTCACATACCCCGTGACTGATAGCAAATATATAGGTGTTCTCAATATTGACGGCTTCCACGTACACGTCGATATCAACGGCAAGAACGTCGAGGAGGGTGACCTGCTCAAGATGACCGTCACAGATGCCGAAGGACAGTCTGTTACTGCTCAGAAGGACATCACGGCTGAGGAGGAGGATGAAGACGAATAATAATTACACGATATGAAACGAAACACTATCTATTCCGTCATGCTGCTGTGCGCACTCAGTGCGTGCAGCGGCAGCGATGACGAGGAGCAGAAAGACATGCAGCAGCCCGTCATCAGCGAACAGGGGATCACCGCCAACCCTATTGACTGCCAGCAGTACCACCGCGGCGACGTTATTCCCTTTCATTATATTATGACCGACGACCAAGAATTGGGTGCTTACAACATCGAGATTCACAACAACTTCGACCACCACACCCACAGCACCACCGCCGCCGAATGTCCCATGGATGCGCAGAAAGACCCAAAGAATCCCTGGGTCTATAACCGAGACTTCTCCATTCCTTCTGGTCAGCGCACTTACGATGCCCGCCATGACATTCAGATTCCCGCCGATATCGATCCTGGCGACTATCATTTCATGATTCGCCTCACCGATCGCGCTGGTTGGCAACAGCTCCATGCCGTGGCCATCAAGATTGTAGAGTAGATTACTATTTCTTATCCTTAATCACAAAGACACAGGCAGAAGCAATCAGAAAACAGATACCTGCAACAATCATCATTGTAGACTGGTGGTGACCAACAAGCGAGAGGAGGACTCCACCACAGAGAGCGGCCACAATCTGTGGAATACATATGGTTCCATTGAAAAGACCGAGATAAGCTCCCATATGCCCGTATCCTTGTAAAGCATTCGTCACAAAAGTGAAAGGCATAGCGAGCATAGCAGCCCAAGCACAGCCAATCATCAAGAACGGAATAAACTGCATGTATTGATTGTGAAGATAAGGTACCATACAGAAGCCAACTGCACCAATGACGAGACTAACAGAATAGGCCACCTTCGTATTCTTGAACTGAGGCAAAAGCATAGCCCATAGCACAGAGCCAACAGCCTGAACAGCGAAAAGGATACCCGTCCAGTTACCAGCCTCTTGGAATGCCTCACTCGAAGCATCTGTCGTATTCCAAACGACCTCTGCAATAGAGCCTGTGGTATAATTCCACATATACAGCATAGCCGCCCAAGAAAAGAACTGCACCAATCCAACTTTCCAAAACGTAGAAGGAGCATTCTTCAATAGACTAATCCAATTAGCACTCTCTTCTTTCTCTTCAGAAACCGGATTATATTCCGCATAATCCTGCGGATTCCATTCCTTGACTTTGGAAGTGGTATAAATGACACAAAGAATGAGAATAGCGGCACCTATATAGAACGACCAAATAACAGAGTCTGGCACAACACCCTTCTCGGCCACATTGCTAATGCCGATAAATGTAAATACGAAGGGGAACACATAACCCATCACCGAACCTGCGTTACAAAGAAAAGACTGTATTGAATAAGCTTTGGCTTTCTGTTTCTCGTTAACCATATCACCCACTAGCATTTTAAAAGGCTGCATAGCCATATTGATACTCGTATCAAGAAACATCAGGGCAATCAGTCCGAAAATCATAGCCGCTCCTATAGTCAGACCAAGAGAGCCGGAATTAGGCAACAAACACATGACCAATACAGCGACAGCAGCACCTATAAATAAATAAGGTATACGTCGGCCAAAACGTGTCCAAGTCCTGTCGCTCAAAGTACCGACTATGGGCTGTACAAGAATACCCATCAACGGAGGCAGTATCCAGAAATAACTCAGATTATGAGGGTCTGCACCTAACGTAGCAAAGATACGTGAGATGTTCGCACTTTGCAGAGCATAAGCTATCTGCACACCAAAGAATCCAAAACTCAGATTCCACAGTTTCCAGAAGGACAAATCGGGTTTAACTTTCATATTATATTTAGTTTTTTAGTTATCTAACAATGATTTTAGCGAGTTGTACCGCGGATAACAAGCCGAGTACGAACGACACGTTTCTCTACCTTATCCAACGGCAAGAGACCTTCAACCTTATCCATAAGAATCCCAACAGCTTCCTCTCCCACGCGATGTCCTCGTTGCTCTACTGTCGTTAACATGGGGTCACAGGCCACCGCACGTTGTCCATTAGTAAATCCGCAAATAGAAATATCCTCTGGTACCCTGAAGCCTGCATGTTTTGCTGTATATAGAACACCAATGGCCGTATCATCATTAACAGCAAAGAAACCATCAGGACGATTATCCATAGCAAGAATCTCAGGCGTCATAACTTCGGCCTCACCACGGTTATCACATACTCGGATAATTGACTCATCAACTTGCATTCCATGTTTCAATAGCGCATCCTTGTAACCATTAAAACGGTTCTTGGAAATCTCCAGCTGCATTGGACCTCCATAAAACGCAATACGTTTACATCCCGTGTCTATTAGATGAGTCACAGCATTATAGGCCCCCATATAGTCATCAACCACCACACGACTGGCATTAACCCCCGTACAGATACGATCATAGAACACCAAAGGGATACCGGCATCCAACAATCTTTGATAATGATCATAGTTCTTCGTATCCTTGGCCTGAGAAACAATAACCCCACACACCTTATAGCGAAGGAAATTCTCACAAATATAAGCCTCACGCTCATACTGTTCGCCACTGAGAGCCACCATAATGCGATAGCCTCGCAATGCCGCGGCTTCTTCAATGCCTGTCAAGATTGAAGAAAAATAATAATGTGTAAACTCTGGTACGATGACACCTATTACCCGTTGGGGCATCACCCTACTATGACGCAAGGCTTCACCAATGGCATTAGGATAGAAATTATGTTCACGAGCATATTGCTGAATAGCTCGCCGCCGCTCTTCACTGATACGAGGCGAATCCTTCAATGCACGCGAAACCGTCGCTACAGAAACTCCGAATTCTTTAGCGATGTCCTTCATTGTCATTGGAATCTTTTCTTCCATTGGTTTTTAATTATGAAGATGCGATTGCAAAGATAGTGCAATTCGTGATAATAACCAAATTTTAATATATATTTAAATAAGTACGTACATATGCAAACGTTTGCATGACTCTTTCGCATCTTTTTAAGCAAAAAAAGTACAACGTATTGAAAGAAAAACTAACTTTGCACCATAAACCGCTGACAGACGTCAATTTACGATAAATTAAAACCAAGCCCAACAAGCTTAAGACAATATAACATATAACAAAAATAACTCTAATTAAAAGTAATGATGAAGCAGGTAAACATTCAGTTTCCGCTTAGGATGCTTGCCCTTTTATTCGGGCTATTCCTATCGGTAGGCGCCTTTGCTCAGATTGATGTCAAAGGCCATGTGAAAGATGCTACAGGCGAACCCATTATCGGTGCAACAGTACGCGTTGACGGCACTCAGACCGCTACCGTGACTGATTTCGATGGTAACTTCGTCTTGAAAGCCAATCAAGATGCAAACATTACCGTCACCTATATCGGCTACCAGCCACAGACGGTAAAGGCAGCTCCTACTGTAGAAGTAATTCTGCAAGACGATGCCGCAGTGCTCAATGAGGTTGTGGTTATCGGTTATGGTGCAGTGAAGAAGAGTGACTTGACAGGTTCTGTTGCCGCACTCAAGCCAGATGCCAAGAATAAGGGTCTTGTGGTTAACCCACAGGACATGTTATCCGGAAAGGTGGCTGGTGTGAACATCGTCACCAACGATGGTGCCCCTGGTGCAGGTGCACAGATTCGTGTCCGTGGCGGCTCTTCACTGAATGCCTCAAACGACCCGTTGATTGTTATTGACGGTTTGGCAATGGACAACGAAGGCGTCAAAGGTTTGTCCAATGCATTGTCAATGATTAATCCGCAGGATATTGAGTCGTTCAACGTTCTGAAGGATGCTTCCGCTACAGCTATCTACGGTAGCCGTGGATCTAATGGTGTAATCATTATCACCACAAAGAAAGGACGTAATGGTATGAAGCCCACCGTGACCTATAGTGGCTCCATGACTATCAGCGCCAAGAAGAGCACAATTGATGTGATGAATGGCGACGAGTATCGTGATTTTATCAAGAATATGTATGGCGTAAAAAATGCCGATGGGCAGTTCCTTACAAATGCCGAAGGTCAATATGTAGATACTGACGGGAATACTATTCTGCCTATTTATGCATTAGGTACCGCCAATACTGATTGGCAGAACGAAATTTATCGTACCGCTGTCAGCCATGATCATAATGTAACTATTGCTGGTGCCCTGAAAAATTTGCCATACCGTGCTTCTGTGGGCTACACCGATCAGGAGGGTATTTTGAAGACGACTGATTTCCAGCGTGTGACAGCAGCCCTGAACCTGAATCCTTCTTTCATGGACAATCACTTGACCATGAATCTCAATGCAAAGGGAATGTATGCCAAGACAAGATATGCCGAGATGGCCGCTATCAGTTCTGCTGTATTTTTTGACCCGACTCAGAGTCCTTACGGATTTACGTCACAATACCATAAGGATTTGCTGGGTGACAAGCTGGATCAGACCTTAAGAAACTTCAATGGATACTTCCAGTGGCCCGTAGCTGCTGACTATGACAAAGATACGACATGGCCTTATACCGTTAATGGCGTAGCCAGCATGCCAAACCCATTATCATTGTTGTATGGTCGCAATGAGCATGCTAACAGCCGTTCGTTCATCGGTAGTGCTGACATCGACTATAAAGTCCATGGCTTTGAGGATCTGCGCCTACACTTGACTCTTGGCGCTGACGTCTCAGAAGGTAAGCAGTATAGAAACGAGCAGCCTTGGTATCCAAAGTCTATCTATTATGGAAACTGGGGAGATGAGAAGATTCTGAAGCGTAACCTTCAGTTGTCAACCTATGCCCAGTATTATCATGACTTCAATGATCAGCTTAAGAATCATATTGATGTGATGGCTGGTTATGAATGGCAACACTTCTGGCGTGATGAGAAGAGTGACTATTGTGGATACTATCCTTCAACTAGTCCAAGATGGATAGATCCTATGTCTATCAATCCGGAAACAAATATGCCTTATGGCAATGCCGTCAACGAACGTCCCCATACGCCATATCATTTCCGTACCGACAGCTATTTGGTATCATTTTTCGGACGTGCCAATTATTCTCTGTTAGACCGCTACATGCTGACCTTTACACTCCGTAATGACGGTTCTTCTCGTTTCAAGGAGCATTGGGCATTGTTCCCATCGCTAGCTTTGGCATGGAAAATCAACGAAGAGCCTTTCCTGAAGAATGTGGAGGCTCTGAGTGATCTCAAACTCCGTCTGAGCTATGGTAAGACAGGTCAGCAGGCTGGTGCCGTTCCCGACTACAGCTGGATTGCTACCTATACCAAGAACAAAGGTACCGACAGCTACTATCCAGTAGCTGGTGACGGTCTACTTTACCGTCCAGACAACTACACACCAGAGTTGAAGTGGGAGACAACGACCACCTACAACATCGGTCTTGACTGGGGATTGTTCAACCAGCGTCTGACAGGAACAGTTGATGTATACTATCGCAAGACGACAGACCTTCTGAACTATGCTCCTACACTGGCACTCTCTGCATATCGTAACCAGAGTTGGCAGAACATCGGTTCACTGGAGAACAAGGGTATTGAAGCTACCATCAGTTGGAAGGCTATCCAGAACAAAGATTTCTATTGGACAATTGATTACAACTTCACATATAACCATAATGAGATTACCGACCTGAACGGTGTATCAAGCGATGGTTCTCCCGTTCCACAGACTAAAGACGTGAAGATCGGTGTAGACCGTTACCTCGAGTATCAGCAGGTGGGTCACCCCATCAACTCATTCCTGGTATTCCAGCAGGCATACGACCAGAATGGAAAACCCATTGAGAACGCTGTTGTAGACCGTAATGGTGATGGTATTATTACACAGGCCGACAAGTACTTCTATAAGAGTCCGGCACCTCCCGTAACCATGGGTCTTGCCTCTCGTATGGAGTATAAGGATTGGGACTTCGGATTCTCTCTCCGTGCCAGCATTGGTAACTATGTGTACAACAATATTGAGCAGGGAATGGCCAACGTAAGCCCGACAGAGGTATGGAAGAGTTCGCTGCTTTATATGAACAACTATACACATGAGGCTATTGGCCGTAACTGGCAGACATACCAGATTACGTCACAGCTCTCTGACTTCTACGTACACAATGCCTCGTTCCTGAAGTGTGACAATATCACGCTCGGCTATAGCTTCAGCGACCTCTTCAAGAAACTGAACGGCCGTGTTTACGGAACAGTCAGCAACGTGTTTACAATCACCAAATATAAAGGGCTTGATCCTGAGGTGGCTAACGGCTTTGACAGCAACATGTATCCGCGTCCTATCTCATTCATCCTTGGTGTCAATTTGAGTCTTTAATTTACCATTAAGAAAATAAGACAATGAAAAAGTTTATCAAGAATATAATGCCTATCGCAACAGGCCTTGCACTTGTATTTGGCGCCACATCATGTGTCAAGGACCTCGATGTTGATCCACTGGATCCCAACATGTCTACAGAGGTCAGCGCAGAAGGTCTGTTCAACAAGTGCTATGCAAACATAGCTATGGCCGGCAACGGCGGTGCTAACGGCGACTGTGATATTGACGGTATCGATGGCGGTACATCAGGTTTCATTCGCCAGATGTGGAATTCAAACGAATTACCTACCGATGAGGCTATCAATGGCTGGGGTGATGATGGTATCGAGCAATCATGTTTCAACACATACGACGAATCTCATCCCATGCTGAATGGATATTTTGCACGTCTGACAACAGGTATTACCTATTGTAACCAGTATCTGAATATCGCAGCCGACTATGATGCTACGATGACAGCCGAGGTTCGTTTCCTTCGTGCTTTGGACTATTATCTGTTGATGGATGCTTTCGGACGCGTTCCTTTCTCTGAAACACTAGCCAAGCCAGTTATCATGAGCCGTCAGGAGATTTACAGCTGGTTGGAGGAAGAACTCCTCACGAATATCGAGCCTAACCTTTCTGCCGCAGCACCCAAGAAGTCCTCAGATAGCGGATACGGCCGTGTTGACAAGGCAGCAGCCTGGATTCTGCTCTCACGTCTTTATCTGAATGCAGAGGTCTACACAGGTACCGCACAGTGGGCAAAGGCAGCCGAATATGCCAAGAAGGTAATTGACTCTGCTTACAAGCTGAATACCACATCTGTTAATGGATGGTCTGCTTACCAGATGCTCTTTATGGGCGACAACGGTGAGAGTGCAGCCTCTGTAGAAGCAATTTTCCCCATTCTCCAGGATGGTCTGACCACCACATCATGGGGTACCTCTCAGTTCCTGTGCGCAGGAAACTTTGACAGCGACATGCATGCTAATCCCAATGATCCTAATGGTACAAACGGCCTGTCAGGTCAGGTATGGGGTGGTAACCGCACCCGTCCAAGTCTGATTCAGAAGTTCTTCCCGAATCTGGATGCTCCTCAGGTACCTTCATATGAAATGGTAGTTGCCGCAGGCGATGACCGTGCCATCTTTGATGGTGTTGGCCGTGAATTGAACAATCTTGACCGTGCCACCTTTAAAAACGGCTATGCAGTTGCCAAGTTCATCAACTACAAGTCTGATGGTAGTTCTGGTCACGATGCAACTTTTATGGATGCGGATTTCTTCTTCCTCCGCGCTGCTGAAGCTTATCTTGCCTATGCAGAAGCTCTGACCCGTGCTAATGGCGGCAAAGCAACAGCTGAAGCTGTTAATGCTATCAATGCCGTTCGTGCTCGCGCTCATGCAACACAAAAGACGAGTTATTCACTGGATGACATTCTTGATGAGTGGGCTCGTGAGTTCTACTTCGAGGGCCGTCGCCGTGTAGACCTGATCCGTTTCGGTAAGTTTGGCGGAAACTCTGACTATAAGTGGCAATGGAAGGGTGGCACATATGCCGGTCGTAATTTTGACACATACCGCAACATCTATGCTATTCCCGCATCACAGTTGCCTACTTACGACAATGTGCAGAATCCTGGATACTAATCAATAATAGAAAGGAAATAGTTTATGAAGAATATATTCAAGTCATCATTACTGCTCTTATGCGGTGCGTATCTGTTTGCTTCATGCGCAGATGATAATGACTCTAATCCAACGCTGACCGTACCGGCAACGTTCTCCCTGAACACACCGGCCTATTCGGCTTTTAACGTAGATCTGAAAACCTCTTCTGGTCTGAACTTCACATGGTCGCAGCCCGACTATGGCGGATTCCCTGTTGCTGCTCAGTATCAGATGGCGTTCTCTCTTTCTGATAGCTTCACGACATCTGTCGCAGAGGTCGAGGCAGATGAGACTGGAACAGCAGTTGCAGATTATGTGATTCTGGATCAAGTTTACAATGGCTGCAGTGGTACAGTAGATGCCGCTCAGTTGGCAAAAGGTCTTGTCCAACTAGCCGGATGGAATGAGAATTCTGTACCAGCAAGCACAACAGTCTATGCTCGTCTGGCTGCCGAAACGCCAGGTGCCCCCACCGTTTATTCTAATACAGTAACCATCAATGTCATACCCTTCTATGTTGCTCTGAAGGAAGCAGCACCTGAGCTTTGGTATCTTGTTGGCGAGTGTGTTGGTGACGGCTCTTGGAACAACTCTGCTGGTGGCATCGGCACAGCAATCTTCCCGCTGATGACACTTGCCGACGAGAGCTACGACAAGGCAACAGGTCAGGGCGTGATTGCCTTCACTGGCTGGTTCCCTGGAGGCAAGGGCTTCAAGCTCATCAAGACTCCTGGCGACTGGAATGAACAGTGGGGAGCAGGCGATGCCGGCTATGTGAAGAACGATGGCGGCTCAGGAAATATCACCGTTCCTTCTGACGGTTACTACACCGTGAAGCTCGACACCAAGAATAATGTTCTGACCATTGAGCCATACGACGGTGCACCTCGTGCATTCACCACAATGGGTATACCCGGCGGATACAACGGCTGGGATGTCAACGCAAACCTGATGAACGCCTTCAACACCTATGGTGGCGAGAACCACGCATGGACAGCTACTTTCGACGCCAGTGAGGCTGGAGAACTGAAGTTCGCTGCCGATGGCGCTTGGGACTTCAACTGGGGTACTGATTCATTCCCCTACGGACAGGGTACTCAGGGCGGAGCCAACATTCCTTACAAGGAAGGCAGCTACACTGTATTCCTGAACGACATCACAGGTCAGTTCATGTTTGTTGAAAAATAAAAAACATCTTTGAAGTATGAAAAAGTTATTGTCAATGATTGGTATCGCCTTGCTGATGACAGGCTGTACCGACGATTATAAAGACTGGGCCGACCCTATCACCAACGGACCTGAGGAAGCTCTCAACGTAGGCATCAGCGTCAGCCCCACAAGTGCCGTCGACTTTGCCACTTATACCAACGAAACCGTACAATTGTTCAATGCCTCTGTTACGGGCTTGGAAATTGTTGACGGTGCAGACGAAGGTGTAGAGGCCGTGTATAGCGCCGAAATCACCAACGAGGACGGTAGCAGGTCGATTCCTCTTGAGGTTAACGGTAACGGCTACGTGAGCACCACCGAACTTGAGAGTGCCGTCAATAACCTCTGGGGACGTCGCCCAGTAGCACGTACCATACCTGTAAACGTCGTAGGCCTGGTTGACATCAACGGTACAACAATCGCGGCAACAGGCAGCACCACCCTCACCGCAACACCCAACGCGCCAATAATTGAGGACGCTTACTACATCACAGGTACAGTGAACGGCTGGAACAACAGCAACACGGATTATGAACTGTCAAACGGTGGCGCCGATGCCTATGAGAATCCCGTATTTACGGTGCTGATTCCCGGAAGCGTGGTAACAGGCGACATCGAGTTCAAAGTTACGCCGAAGTCTGGCCTCGGCGGTGACTGGAGCAAGTGTCTCACCGCATCTGAAACCGAGGGGTCTTTCGCCACCGACAATGCAGGTGGAAACCTCAAGGTGGCTTATGTTGAGGGCGCCAAGTTCTATCGCATTCAGTTCGACATGATGAATCAAACATGGACCTCAACGGCACTCAAATTCGGTGAGTTCTTCTATGAGATTGGTAACGAAGGGGGCTGGGGCATCAGCCATGCTCTCTATGGCGCTGACGGCGATGGTAAATACACAGGCTTCTACTATCTCGACGGCGAGTTCAAGTTCAAGCCCAATGCCGACAACTGGGACGATGACCTTGAGTACGTAGACGGCACGACCACAAATGGAACGCTGACCTCTGCTGGCGGTCCTAACTGCCCAGACCCAGGTGCAGGTTTCTACAAAATCGACCTCGATGCAGCCAGCCTCAGCTACAACCTTACTAAGATTGAGAGCGTCAGCCTCATCGGTGGGTTCAACGACTGGAGCGGCGATGTAGAGATGACTTACAACACTGCCGAGGGCTGCTGGGAGGTAACAACCGACGCCGTGTCAGGTGAGTTCAAGTTCCGTGCTAACCACGACTGGGGTATCAACTGGGGTGGCGATGTAAACGCTCTGACTCAGGACGGTGCAAACCTCAATATTACAGCTGGTACACACACCTTTAAGCTCTACCTCTCTTACAACGGAGCCCACAAGGTAACCATCAAGTAATTCCCCGAGCATATTCGCTCATAATAAGCCCGTCGGGCCGCCCTAGTGAAGAGCGGCCCGACTTTATTGACTTTATTCTTTATGTTTTTTACTTCGGCACAACAAGAACGAAACGGCAACCTTCGTTATAGCTGGTATCGAGAACAAGGTTACCACCAAGATTGATGGCATGACGCTTTGTAAGTGGTAAGCCAAGACCAAGGCCATCAGACAGATCGTCCATCTTTGTAAACGACTTGAAAAGCTGATCCCTTGATTCCTCAGATAAGCCCGGGCCAACATCCTCGACAACAAAACGAACAGTAGTCTCTGTCTGGGAAACACTCAGCTTGATATGTTTTCCATCAGAGAACTTTGCTGAGTTATAGAGCAGTTCACGAAGCGAGCGCATCAGATAGAGATGGTTGGTTAGGATACATACGGCGTCGG
>Ga0265298_10007706_pt1 | contig 13032 bp, 6 predicted proteins | sample AusTroGonzalo_MG_3_FD_193486 | JGI IMG/M metagenome (GOLD analysis project Ga0265298, IMG submission 193486) | Bovine rumen microbial communities from tropical cattle in Woodstock, Queensland, Australia - Gonzalo_01 | ecosystem: Host-associated > Mammals > Digestive system > Stomach > Rumen ... | reverse complement strand
AAAGGTGGTGACAGGAACAACGCTGTCCACCGGTATGCCCATCTTGATGATTTTTTTGTTGATGGCGCCAACCAGTTCCACATTCACCGGCATGATTTCATCCGCTTCCGCAGCGGCAAGCTCCGGCGTCTTATCCCTCAGGTATTCACCGTATGCTTTTGCCATGTCGGAATAATCTTCACTGTCGATAAAACGGTAACGCTGGACAATGGTATCCTGCGGAATCTCTTTTTCATAGACATAAACCAACTGGGTGGTTTTGGCAGAAACATTGTACTGTTCCGCGTGAAGAACCGTATACTTTGCATTGACTGTGTTATAGCTGTTGTTCCGGCCGGAAACATCCGCATTAATTCCCGCGTAGGCGCTGGCGCCTTCGATAATGCAGATGAAGGATCCGCCGTCATGGGTGGCGCCGAATACGGGGAAAGCGTTCTTGGTTTCGCTGATAGCTTCCTTGCGCTGTACACCGTAATCCCACCCGTACAGGTTTGCGTAATAGGCGCTCTGGTTGATTTTCCCGTTGTTGAACCGGATGAGGGCACCGCCGCCTTCCGGAATAAGCAGGAAACCGTCCTGATCTGTACCCGCGGCGCCGAACATCGGCAGCGGAGTAACCGCAGTGATGGGATAATCTGTCCGGTAACGGATTTCGCTGTAAGGAATCTCTAGAACCAGGTCCTTCCCTTCCAGCCTGTAGATCACGCTGACATTGAAGACCGGTCCGCTGGTTTCCTTTTTGCCTGCCACCAGCTGCTGATCGATTTCGAAATCCTCCTGCGTATACCCCGCTTCAGCGAAGTAGCTTTCCAGTTTCTGCTTGTTGGCAGCGGAAACGTCTCCTTTCAGGATATACAACGGCTGTTCCTGAACGGAAGGATACATGGCAATTATTTCTTCCTTGTTTTCCTTCTTGTCCAGTTTCTCCGGTTCGTACAGGGAATAGTTGGACGTGGTCTGCTTCTTGTTCTTTTTGGACATGGCATCCACGAAGCTATTGAATCTGTCCTTTGTAATGGCGGTGGGAAGCGTGTAAACCCTTTCAATTTTGCCAACGGAATAATCCACCCGGATCGATCCGTCCTCCTGCTGTTTCAGCTGGTAAGTCTGGTTCGCGATGGAGTAGGCATTATTGTTCATGGTGATTTCGCCGCTGCTTGTCGTATAGCCGACCAGCATCGTCGCAGAAAGGGCTTCCTTGTTGGCCGTCAGGGCGATCGGGTCCTTATCCCCGTCTGCGGGAGTCGAATCCCAGGTGCGTCCCGAGGCTTTTTCAACAATCTGGAAGCGGGTGGTTGTTGGATCCATCGTAAAGATAAGATCGTCATTTTCCATTACCAGCGGTGTTTCATCGCCTTCATAATACGAAATCACCGGCGGGTTGGTGTTTGTATCTTCTTTCTGGCTGTAAATCGGCACAAACACGAAAATAACCAGGCAGGCCAGCGCGATTGCGACAATGAGCCATGGAATCAGGCGACGGATGAGGGATTTTTGTCTGTACATATACATCTTCCCTCCTTAATTCAACCGGAAAACAATTTCCCGGTACAGGCTGAGGAAATAGCTCAGTGCATCCTGCAGCAGGCTGAAGAATACCAGTAGCAGGAAAATGATCACCGCCGCGCCGAACACGGTAACGATCAGGAAGATGAAGGTCTTTCCCGGGCCGTAATCATGAATCTGCATCAAGCCGACAAAAACCAGGAATACGCACCAGATCACGCTGAAGGAGAGAAGCACGGAATAGAAGCTTCCCTCTTCATACGTCAGCATATTGCTGACCAGAATCATCGGAATCTGGATCAGGATATACGGAACCAGCGCGTAGCACATTGCCATGTAAATATCCTTAAACCGGCCTTTTCCGTCGAACAGGGTCGTCATCGCCCAGTTGGCCAGGCACAGGATAATGAACGGGAGCGCCAGGGATCCCATTTCCTCAAAGATGTTGATGTACTGAACCGGCGCCATGATAAACTGGAAACTGGTCAGGAGCAGTTTCAGTACCCGGGTGATCAGGAACAGGATCAGGAATGTGTTTGCGGCCGCAATGGTACCGCGCTTTTCATGAATCAGATCCCAAAATCCGTCAAAAGGATGGGTTATCACGTACAGGCTGTACTTCAGTGACGCAAAGTAGCGGCTCCGCCAGGCTTTACGTTTTTCCGCTCTTGCAGAAAGATTTCTGGCCGGTTTCATACTTTTACTTGCGGACTTTGCTATGCTCATGCATGATCACCTCCCACTTCATTTTCTTGCTTCTTCCGATCACAAGCGGAATAATCAGCAGAGCTGCCACCACCAGAATAATCCACCAGATATTCTTTTCAACCCATTCCTTGCGGTAGAGCTTAAACGCGCGTCCGTAGCTTTCCCGGTCGTGGGCCATCTTGAACCATTCCATCGCTTCAGAAAACTTGTTCTGGCGCATGACGGCCTGTCCGATGCCTCTGAAGGCCAACGTGTAATTGGTATTCAGCTTCAGGACATCCTGCCACAGCTCAGCGCTTTCATCGTATTCGCCCTTCTGGTAGGTTTCGATTGCACTGTAGATTGTGCTGCCGTATTCAGTCGGTTCAAACACCGTGATATTGTTCTTCAGCTGGTCCAGCACAAGCAGGTCATGTCCCATGTGTTCAATACTGATCGCTCCGTTGAAAGCACCGTCCACATTTCCTTTTGTACCGAATGCCCACAGCATGACGCCCTGGCTGTCATAGCCGAACAGGCGGCCCCTGATCCGGTCCAGCGCCACATACATGCCGTCATTCAGAACGGTAATGTCAACAAACTTGCTGGGACCGGTCGCTTCTGAACCGGAGACCCAGTCCAGGTCACCGATCGGGGGATAACGGTCATTTTTAATCAGAATGTCTTTGCCCAGGCTGTTCAGGCGGCGAATCGGTTTGGCTTTGTCCCATTTCAGGTCGCCTTCACTGAATACGGTCGTCGTTGCATAGATGAATCCGTCTTCGTCAATATAAATGTTTTCATATTCGGTCGGAACGAAATTTGCTGTTTGTGCCCGCTGCTCCTTCGTCTGGAAATAACGCTTCCAGATATAATCCGTCATGGAAACTGAAACTTCGTTTGCGCCGATAAAACCGGAGAAAGTGCCGTCCTCTTCAAATTTCACCAGGCCCTTGTTGATGTTCTGGCAAAGGCTGTAAACACGCTCGGCAACATCCACCACGATTTTCTTCGGCAGGAAGTTCTGGCTCTGGTCAAAGGTTGCGTCCAGCGGTTTGGTATATTCCCAGATCAGGTTGCAGTCCTTGTCCATTTTGACAATGCGGCAATTGTTTGTATCCGCAATGAAGATATTCCCGAGGCGGTCCACAGCAACATCATACGGAGCATCCAGCTGTGAAACCACATTGCCGTTTTCATCCCTGTGCCAGGCTTCGTACTGCCAGATGTTACATCCGCTTGCCTTCAGCCTTTCCTCCGCTTCCACGGCCTCCTGGTGAATCTGTTCTTCCTTTTCCCTGGCTTCTTCCAGCGCAAGGGTTGCCGCATCGATCTCCTCGTTGCTCGCAGTTTTTTCTTCCTGTGGCTGGCTGTTTTCAGCCGTTGCACCTTCACCGGTTTCTTCCTGCGTCTGCTCTGCTTCCTCCGCTGGCACTTCTTCTGCCTGTGCTTCTTCTGCCGGCGTTTCTGCCTGCTCCGTTTCAGCAGGTGCTTCTGTTTCGGCATCCTCACTTTCTGAGCCGGTCAGTTCAGCCAGTTTTTCTTCAGCAGCTACGCGGGCGCTGATCGCCGCTTCATACTCTTCGGCTTTGGAATAATAGGTTTCCGCCAGTTCGTAATTGGCGGCATCTGCTGTCACGGTTGTAATGATGCGTGTCACTTTAAACTGGTTCTTGTTGTTGACCCGCAGCTGCACAATCCGGTTATTGCCTGTATCGCAGACATACAGGTCCTTCCCATCGACAAAGAGGCTTTGCGGTTTTCTGAAAGCCTGGTCGTCCAGGTTTGCCAGTCCCAGTGAAGATGTATCCACAATCGTCCTGACACGGTAGGCGTCCGGAGATTCCTGGTAATCTTCCCAGTAATCGTATCCATAGGTATAGGATGTGCTGAAACCGTCATCTGCGAAGGCAGTCACTGTCCCCGCCGTCAGAATAAGGCAGCACATCACTGCGATCATTCTTTTGATGGTTCTCACTCGTTTTTCCCTCCTCATGCTGCTTTTCATCGTCTTTCTTTCAGCCTTAATCCTTGATACCGGAAGATGCCATGGTTTCCAGGATCCGGCTCTGACTGAGGATGAAAATGATAATGGGAACCGCGATGATAATCACCTGTGCTGCAGCCACCTGGCCGGTACGGGCAATACCACCGGCCTGGATCTGGTTCAGTGCGTATACAAGTGTTTTCTTTGCTTCAGAATAGATGACCGTGGCAGCGCTGTTGTTCCATAGACTCTGCACACTGAAGATGATCATTGTCAGCCATGCGGGCTTCACGTTCGGCATCACGATATGCCAGAAGACGCCGAAGGTGCTCGCGCCGTCAATGGTTGCCGCTTCGATGAGTGCTGTCGGCAGGCCCTCCATGAACTGTTTCATCAGGAACAGTCCGATCGGGGCTGCAAACGCAGGCAGGATCAGTGCCCAGTAAGTATCGATCATACCCAGCCGGCTCATGATCAGGTAGTTCGGAATACCCGTCACATAGCCGGAGAACATCAGGCAGGTAGTAACCACAGCGAAAAAAGTCTTTCCGCCGGGGAACTGGAATTTTGCAAGAACGAATGCAGCCATACTCGCGATCACCAGGTGGCCGAACGTACCGGCAACCGTAATGAACACCGTGTTCACCAGATACCGGCTAAACGGTACCCAGCTCTGTCCCATCGTTACAAACAGATCGGAGAAGTTATCGGTTGTCGGATGGGACGGCCAGATGGGCGGCGGAAACCGGAAGAATTCGTCCAGTGGCTTCAGGGAGGCGCCGATCTGGAAGAACAGCGGGAAGAACATTGCCGCACCCACAAGAATCAGCATCAGATAAATACCGATATCGCCGGCAATGGAACGGTTCGGGTGGCGGCGCGTGATCAGATGCTTCTTCGGTACCTGGATCTTTTCGCCACGCAGTTCTGCCAGGCGGTGAAGTTCATCGCCCCGGGTCCTGGGTGAAACCGGTTTGTCCACCCAGTATTTATCCATGTGGTTGTAAACTTTCAGACCGTAGTCCAGTTCAAATACATAACGGCTGTCATCCTTCAGGATGACTGTAACCTGGCTGCTGACGCCGCCGCGGCGAATATTATCCATCCGGTGCAGGCGCGGATAAGTCCATTCCGCCAGCGGTTTGTCGTTACCCTTCTGGTAGAAGGCGGCGCCGGTTTCTGTGGCGATCAGGTACCCTTTGTACTTCTTGCCGGAGATGGTTTTCATCGTACCGGCGGATTTGACGGTGTTCAGTTCGCTCATCTCAGGTACCCACCCTTCCCAGCAATCCGGCAATTGCTTTTTTACACAGAATCATGACCAGGAACAGGATGGTCGCGATCGCGCTGGCGTAGCCCATCTCAAACCGGCTGAAACCGTAGTCAAACAGATGGGTGACGACGGTACGTACCGCGTAATCCGTGGAAGGATATCCACACAGGATTCTCGGCACGTCGCTGACATTGAAAGCGGTTGTAATGCTCATGACCGCGCCGAACAGCAGCATGGGTTTCATGCTCGGCAGTGTAATGTGGTACAGTTCCTGCCAGCGGTTCCGTACGCCGTCCACATAACCGGCTTCATACATGCTGCGGTCGATGCCCTGGAAGCCTGCGACAAAGCTCAGGAAGCCTGTGCCCATGCTCATCCAGAGGATAACGATGATCAGGATCGTCATCATGTAGGTCGGATCCAGCAGCCACAGTTTCGGTGCTTCGATCAGGCCCCACTCCATCAGTATGGCGTTGAACCATCCGTAAGCGTCGCCCTGGAAAATCAGGCTGAATACCACATAGGCGTTCGCGGCAATGGACGGTGCATAGAAGATCACGACCGCCACAGCCCGCAGCCATTTCGGCAGTTCATTGATGAACCAGGCGAAAAGGAAGGAGAGGATATATCCTACAGGACCGGTGATGACTGCAATAACAAAGGTGTTCTTGATAGCAGTCAGGAAAACCTCATCCTGAAGAATCAGGTTGATATAATTCTGGAATCCGATAAAGCGGGCTGGTTCCAGAATATTGTAGTACGTAAAGCTGTAAAAAATTGATGTCGCAATCGGCAGAATGAAGAACGTGAAGAACAGAATGGCATACGGCGCGAGGAACAGGTAACAGACCTTGTTCCGTTTCGCTTGCTGAATACCGTACTGAATCTTCTCACGTCTCATTGTGAGATAGCGGGAACCAAATGACTGAGACTGCATGCTTTACGATCCTCCTTTCCTTTAATCGACCGGCAGGTTGAATTCCCGCCGTTTGATCTTGATTTCTTCGTTAATGGTGCGCGCATAATTCAGGAGCGTTTCCCGGACATCTTCCTTGGTGGTGATGACCCTGCGGATCGCGTTTGTAATGTGGCGCGTGGTGGAATAGCCACCGGCGATTTCCGGGAAGCCATGGGTCTGGGCCATCTGTGCTTCCAGGACAGCCAGCTGTTTGTTGCTCCAGGCCAGCTGCCGCAGCGCGTCGCGGTTGGCTGTCTGGTACCGTGCGCTGGCACCCAGCACGCTTTCCATCTCACGTCCGAAGCGAACCTGCGCGTCCGCGCTGACCCACCACTTCATGAACTCCCATGCGTTGTTCCGGACCTTTTCATCATCCGTCTTGATCATCATGCAGCAAAGGCCGGCTGTATGCGTGGTACGGTCGATGCTTCCGTCTTCCTGAACCGTTCCCGGCACCATGGTGAAATCCCACAAGCCGCGGATTTCCGGAGCGGAAACCATCAGCGTATTATAATTAGAGTATGAGATGATGCCCATCGGCATCTCGCCGCTGCGGAAACGGCTGACGAAGTTGAAGATGGTGGGCAGGCCGTAGTCGTTAAACAGGCTTACATACTGCTTGAATGCCGCCACACCGGCTTCGCTGTCAATCAGTGTCCGTTTGGCTTCTTCATCATAAATCTCTCCGCCGTTCTGATAGACCATGGTATTGAAGATGGCCGTATCTGCGGAGTTGATATCCGGGAACGGAACCGCAACGCTCAGGCTTTCGCCCTGAATTGTCGGCAGCTGGGCGATCAGTTCCTCCCAGGTGTCCGGAACCTTCAGTCCGAGTTCTTCCATAATGTCTGTCCGATAGAACAGTACAGGGAAGTCCTGGGTTTCCGGCAGGCCGTAGACGCCGACCTTTGTGCCGTTATTGTAGCTCAGCGGATCAATGATGCTCTGGTAGAAGGGCTTGATGACTTCCTCAAAGTCAGCAAACTGGGTCAGGTCTTCCACCGCGTTACGCATCGCGTAGTTCACGGCAAACCATCCGCTGACACTCAGGACAATGTCCGGTCCGTTGCCGGCAACGACAGCTGTCAGGATCGCGTCAGCCTGCACCAGCTTGATGTTGACCTTAATACCGGACTGGGCCGTGAAGGTATCGTCTACCATGGTTTTCAGAACGGTGCTCTGGTCGCGCCCCGTGGTGATCCAGATATTCAGCACATCATCCTTGGAATCATACTTGTTGCCCAGGGAGTTGTAGTCCACAAAGAAGGAACTGACACAGCTGCGGATTTCATGGGCCAGGCCTTCAAAGAAGTTTTCATGCACAGGATCCGGCTTGACGTTTTCGCCGGTAATCATAATCAGGTCCACATCCAGTTTGCTTTCAGCCATGTTCTGCATAGCAGCGCCAAGGGATGTGATATTGTCCTTGAAGTTTGTAAAGCTTTCAGTAATCCGGTCGTTGTTTTCAATGAACTGCTCCAGCTGAACCGCCAGCGTCTGTGCGGAAGCGGCACGGTCGCTCTTCTCACCGGTTGTGGCCACAATATCATCCACGATCTTGTACAGCCGCTTGCTTTCCAGATCCATCGCCTCGATAGCTTCCGGATAAACCTGGATCAGGTTGTAATCGCGGAACCGGTCCGGTGTGGCGCCGGTCAACACCAGCAGTTTCCGGTAAATCTGGTTCAGGCGGAAAATGCTGTCCTCTACCCTCTTGAGCACCGGGCCCATCTCGCCCAGCGTCACTTCCATACGGATGGTATGGGTACCTTTTGTCAGATAGAAGCTGAATGGGATTCCTTCGGCATCCGACAGAGTCCGCATTTCCCATCCGGTGTTGTAAGAGAAGGTAACAGCTTCCATTTCCTTAAACGGAACCTTGCCATCAATGTAAACGGTGCGGCCGGAAAGCGCACCGCGCTGATACATCTGGCGGGCCTTGATGGAAATGTTGTAGTAGCCGTCTTCCGGCACTTCGAACGGCCACTCGATCCATTCGCCGGGATGCGTCCACGGATCGCCGCCGATGTAGTTCAGGATGGTATTGGTGACAGAATACGGGATTGTTTTGGAGCTGGCTCTGTCATACCGTGCATACAGGCTGGGAGCGCTGCGCAGCGGAGCAGACTCGCCCTGCACCGTCTGGGAATAATTCTTCCCGCTGTCCGTCATGGTGACCTGCGGCTGGGCAGCAATATACTCCGAGTACTCCGGATATTTGGCGATAGGCGTCAGGGTCAATCCGCAGACCACCATGGGCTCGGTCAGTGCCCGCAGGGTCAGCGTGTTCTCCCCTTCTTTGAAATAGAATGCGTAGGGTTCGGTCTGATAGCCCATATCATCGCGGAAATAGACCGTCTGACGGTCAAAAATTTCCTTCTGGCTCGGGCGGATGTCGTTCCCCTGGTTGTCCTTCCGGACTTCACCCGCATCAGTCCACAGGCGGCTGAGCGTCAGCGTGCTTGCCCCGGTAAAGGGCAGCTCACCGTTGATCAGCAGTTCGCGTTCGATGTCGATGCCGCGGCTTTCTGTCGTCAGATATTCCAGCCGGATATTGTACAGGCCGGCCTGGGGCACTTCCACCTTCCAGGTAACCTCGGATCCGTCCGGCGTCAGGACGCCTTCTGCCTGGGGCAAAGCGTCTCCCTCAAAGGCAAGCACGTCAACAGTGACTTCCTTTTTCACTTCCGGTTCGGAAGCATGGGAAGCCACATATGCCTCATACGTGTTGCTGCGGCCGATCCCGGTAATATCCGTGGACAGGTCAACGCCGGCGTATTTGCTGCTGTAGTCAGTGGTTCCCCTGCTCAGCAGGACAATCAGCACGACAACGGCAGCAACCACCAGAACCCCGATGAGAATGTTCCGCCATTTTCTTGACATGAGTTCATCTCCCGTTGCACCATCCGAAACGTCAATCCTGTTCTGCCTGACGCATCGGATGGATATTCTGTTCTCAGACCCAAGGATAACTATAGATAACCTAAATTATTATACTAAACTAAAATATACATTGTCAACGTAAAATGTCATGTTCCGCATAGACATTTTAGCCTTGAATTCACTCGGTTTTCCGTCCCTTTTTCCGGTAAAGAAAAGGCATCCGGGGCGCCTGCCACGGATGCCTTTTCTTTATATTGGATTGCTCATTTATTGCTTTTTTTACTGAAACTGCCACTCCAGCAGGGAAATACCGGAGTCCGTGAACCGGAAGTACAGGTTGTGGGTGCCCTTCAATGCCTCTTCCAGCTCTGCCGTAACTTCTGTATCTTCCTTGCATGCGGGGACCTCCAGGGTTGCCACCGGTTCGGATGTTTCGCTGTCCGCCAGGATTTCAATCTTTGCAGGCACTTCAGACCGTACGACAGCCCGTACGGAGCCGGCGCCTTCCACGCCGAAATCTGCGCCGGATACGGCAACCCAGCCGTCCGGCACGGTGCTGAGAACAACCATGCGGCCGGTGCCGGCTTTTTGGTCCGCCTCATCCGCCAGTTCGGTTGTGGCGCCAGCCATGGTGACGGCTGTGGCACCTGGAACAGGCACATAGGGATCCAGCGCCTTCACCTGCAGAACGCCCCTGTACGTCCCGTTGGTCGGCGCCGGCAGTCCGTTCTCTGACAGTTCCAGTTTGTCCACGAATACGCTGCGGTATCCGGCATTCCAGCCCATCGCCTTGTCCAGCGTAGCCGCATGATAGGTGATATACCATTCACTATGGAATTCGAACATGGCGTGATGGTTGTTTCCGCCTGCGCCGTAGAAGAAGCCTGGGTTCTTCAGCACCCGCCCCCCGTAGGTAAAGGGACCCATTGGGCTGTCCGAAGTCATGTACACGATTTCACCGCTGGTGAATCCCTGCTCGCTTCCGGAGGAAGGTACAGTAAAGTTGGAGCAATAGGAATATACATAAGTATCTCCGAACCGGTTGATGCCGGAATCTTCAAACAGGTACGGCGGGTTGATCTGAACCGGATCCCCGTCCAGGTGAATCATATCGTCAGCCAGTTTAACAACCCGGGCGGTTCCCGGATCCTTCTGCTTCCCTTCCGGAATGCCGCCGCCGAAATACAGGTACGCGCTGCCGTCTTCGTCGATCAGTACCGCCGGATCAAACAGCCAGGTTACGCTGTCGCATGTGGGTGTGTCGCGGCTTACCAGTGCGTGCCCGAGCGGATCTGTAAAGGGGCCGATGGGATTGTCTGCAGTCAGTACGCCGATACCTCCGCCGGAATTGGCAAAGTAAAGGAAAAAGTGATCCTGTCCGTCAATGGTTTTCCAGGCAGCGCAGGGTGCCCATGCGTTCCGGGCCCACTTCGCAGTTCCTTCTGAGCCGGTCGCCTGGATGGAACCGTGATCGGTCCAGTTTACCAGATCATCGGAGGAAACAACCCGCAGTGTGTTGATATTGCTGTAATCGTTTGTTTTCGGTATTTCACCTTTTTTAACAACCGGTTCATCCCCCGTCATGTACAGGTACACCCGGTCCCGGTAGACCAGGGCCCAGGGATCTGCTCCAAAACGCTGAACCATAACAGGATTGTGATCCTCTGCTCTCTTGTAAACGATCACGGGATCGGCCTCCTTCTTAATGATTTCTTCCAGTTCCAGTTTCTCCACTGCTGCGAGAATCATTTCCGCATCTTCCGCGGACGGAATGTCTTCATCCTGCAGTGCTCCGAAAAACGCTGCTCTCGGTGTTCCCTTCTCGGTGATCAGGCGCTGCGGTGTATCTTCCTCCCGGTCTGACGTATCCCGGAGAGCTCTCATGGAGATACTCTTCACACCGTTCTCTTCCGCGGCGGCAAATAGTTTTTTGTATCGGACCGCCAGTCGCATCTGTCCGATGGCGGTCCGGTCAGCACCCCCGATTTCCAACCCGGTCAGGTGGATTTCCGCGCCGGTTTCCGCCAGGGTGCGCAGGCTCACTTCTGTCTTTTCCCAGTCGGTTTCCGTCAGGCTCAGGCGGCATTCGATGCTGACGCCGTCCAGCAACCCGTCTTCATGAAGTCTGCAGATTTCACCGATTGTTTCGTCGTCCGGAAATTCCCGCAGAGCCCACAGGAGTTTCTGTGTCCCTTCTGCCGTTTCACGGGCTGCGCGGAATGCCGTCTGCACATATTCGTTGCCGATGATTTCCCGGTACAGGTTGTTTTCTTCGTCTTTGCCTGCCGTGACAACTTCCCATTCGCCGATCACGCCGGGATACTGTTCGTTCATCCGGCTGATCTGGTCCCGGACTGCGTTTTCCACCCGTGCCGTCAGAACTTCACCGCTTACATTCTCCGCGCTGCCGGTATCGGACCATTTTTCATGAAAAAACCATTCCGGCGTATCATCTGCCCGGATCACCGTAGCCATCCGGACTTTCATCTGATGCTCCACGGCAAATGCAAGGATATCCGCCGCCTTGCCCGTTTTCATCCGGGCCTGCTCCGGATCCTTTTTCTTGATGCTGCTTCCCCTGTCCAGCAGTTCCTTTCCCCGGGATTCTTTCCGGCAGACCAGAAGACTGCATTGTTCTGAAATTTCGGCTGCGATGTCTGCTTCCGCTTCCGCAATTCCGTCTGCGGCAACACCGATCTCCAGCCTGCCTTCATATTGTTTTTTCAGGCAAGGCTTTTCGCCTGCCTCCAGATAGGATTCATATCCTGCCGCTCCGGCACCGGAAACCAGCAGTGCTGCTCCGGCCGCAAGTACAGCGAGTCTTCTTACCGTTCTTCTCATATTCTGCTCCGGTTTTCCTGAAATAAGCCGGACAGTTGATCCTGTCCGGTTTTGGGTTATCAGCGGATTTCTGCTCCGAGTTTGAATTTCAGGTTTCCGAGGATTTTCTTGATAAACCGGTCCACGTCTTCCGGTGCCAGTGCCTTGTCCGCGGGAGTGAAAACGATCTTGAAAGCCATACTCTTGCGTCCCTCGCCGATTTGCTCGCCGCGGTAAATGTCAAACAGTTCCACATCCGTAACGTTCTGGCAGGCGCGGGCAATTTCCGTCATCAAGCTGCCGCAGGTCGTACCCTCATCCACAATCAGCGCCAGGTCGCGGACAACTTCCGGGAAGGGAGAAAGGGGCCGGTAGCGGATGCTGAAGGCCGCATGGCTCATCATCTTGTCATAGTCGATTTCGCCCAGGAAGATCCTGTGGTTCGCTTTGCTGTCCTTGTGCAGTTTCAGCTCGGCAGTCACTTCGTTCGCCAGTTTGCCGAAAACACCGATCCGTTCACCTTCGCACAGAATATAGGCGGAAACGCCGGGATGAAGGTAACTCACATCCTCTGCCCGTTCCACGTCGAATTTCAGCCGGAATGCTTCGCCCAGTGCCTCCACAGTACCTTTGACCGTAAAGAAGTCTTCGTTATCACCGAATGCGGCAAATCCGAGATGCGGCCGTTCCTCGGGACGTTCACCGTTCTCAGCCGGGATGTAGATATTGCTGATTTCGAAAAGGCGTCCCTCGTTGTTGCCCTTTTTCAGGTTCTCCACTACGATATTCAGCATGCTCGGTGCCAGCAGCGGACGCATCACAGACAGTTTTTCGGAGATCGGATTCTGAATCCGGATAACATTCCTCTCCGGCGCGTCCGCGGAAATCTTCAGCACTTCCAGGTCGCTGTCCGCATAG
>Ga0265298_10007705_pt1 | contig 13035 bp, 11 predicted proteins | sample AusTroGonzalo_MG_3_FD_193486 | JGI IMG/M metagenome (GOLD analysis project Ga0265298, IMG submission 193486) | Bovine rumen microbial communities from tropical cattle in Woodstock, Queensland, Australia - Gonzalo_01 | ecosystem: Host-associated > Mammals > Digestive system > Stomach > Rumen ... | reverse complement strand
CAGGCTGCGTTTTCACTGGGCACTCATGCCACTAATCACTTTACTCTGCTGTATCCCATATATAGGCACCATTTTCCAGTTTGGTTCTACAGACGAGAAGGCTGACATCAAGTCGGGCATCAAACTCGCGACATACAACGTGGCACTTTTCTCTGGAGAGACCACTGGCTTCATCGCCCAGGATATTCTGGCAGAGATGAAGCGACAGAAAGTAGATATCGTCTGTTTCCAAGAGTACAATGATTTCAGTGGTGACAAGAAGAATTCCGACTCTTATAAGGATTACTTCCCTTACTCTGCCTTTGGCAATAACGACATGGTTGTCTACAGCCGCTATCCTATTGTTAATAAGAAGAATATCGACTTCGAACAGACGAGCAATAGTGCTATGTGGGTAGAGGTCAATGTCAACAACAACATCTATCGCATCTATAACGTCCACCTTGAGACGACGGGTATCAACAGTGCCCTGCACCAGGCAGCCAAGCTGTCCAAAAAAGGTGTTGAGGTCCGGGGCAATGCCCTTATTAATGCCATCTACGGTCGCTACACATTAGGAATGATTGCCCGCTCTGGACAAGCAAACATGCTTGCCATGGACATGCGGGAGTCGGAAGCCCCTGTCATCGTATGTGGTGACTTCAACGATGTACCTTATTCTTATGTCTACAACCAGATGTTAGGCGACAAGATCGACGGATTCAAAGAGTGTGGCAGCGGATTCATGTACACGTACCGAGGCGACAAAAAGGTGCGTATCGATTATATTTTCCATGATAAAGGGCTCGAGGGGGTCTCCTACTACAAGAAGGAGTTGAGCTACTCAGACCATTACCCTGTCTTCATGCGTATTGCTACCAAGCAATAACCAAGCAAAAGTTTATACAATTTTAAAACGTACTCGGAATGAGCGTTCATGCTCATCCCAGTTCGAGCCAAGCATCTCGAAGCGGCCTATCTGCGAGGTAGAGCGTACATGCTTACCGATACACGGACAGACATCATAGTCACCAATACGTACCAAACGGATAGTGTCTGACACATCCTCCGGCAGACGGCTAGGATCGATGTCCTCAGGCAGATTGTCAAGACTGACGAACTCAAACGTCACAGGCAGATCCTCCTCAATAAGCTCATTCATCCTAACCTCAATCATCTTCTCTTCCTGGCGACTGGGCTTATGATCCAGATGAAAACTCATTTTACTCTTCTTCCGTTCAATATGGGCATTAAAAGAACGTTCGCAGCCGAAGATGCGGATCATTGTCTGGTTCAGAAGATGCTCCGCCGTATGTGCTGGCGGGAACTCTTCCTTATTATGCTCGTTAAAGGTATTGTCGGCCATAGTGTTCTATTATTTGAGTGCAAAGTTACGAATAAGCGAGCAGAATACCAAAAGATTTTTAACTTTTCTCGAGCGTGAGTAACTTAGACATAGTCAAAGATAGTGTAAAATCGAATCAAATACCGAATATATTTGGAAATATTGGTGAGCTTTGGTTCATAACTTCACTGTCATACCTATAGATACGAACAGACGAGTGATTTGGATGATAAGGAGAGCATAGACCAATGATATGAGAATACCAAGCATCCCATACCAACCAGGAATACTGATGCCAAACAACTCACGCAAGGGATACCAGATATAAGGTATCAGATAGCATGTCAGCGTGGCTGAGCCTGCTGGGGCTATCAGTGCAAACCACTGCTTCTTGCCGAAGATATCGGAAAGACAGAACACCACCGCCAACAACCAGAAGTTGACGGTCAAGGAGAAAAACAGCCAAGTGGGTGTAGCCTGAATCTTGGAGACAATCCACCATTGGTGCGACACAATACCTGCCCCAAGAGCCACTAGTCCTAGAAGAATATACACACCAACGAGTTGCCAACGGTGGTCCATGATTGTCAGTCGTCTTAGGAGCAATGAAGCTACCACACCCGAGAAACCTATGGCATGATGAGTCCAGCCACCAGGGACAAAAGGCAAGATCATCACCCTACTGAAATAATCCTCAGGAATCCATGAGGAATGATTCAACATACAGAGCATCACAAATAGCAACCACATCACCCATGCTGACACATTCCAACTACACACCATCAGATAAGCCAGAATACATACCAGATAAGTCCAGCCTATTAATCCAAGGATACCCCACCACCCTATCTCAAACGGGTGACCCGCTATATCGCAGTATAGCAATAATCCTGCCAACAACACAATTCCAACATATCGCATCAGTCGGAAGAGCTGCTGGTGCTTAGGCGGATAATCCGTCCATATCAGGAAGAAGCCAGTAACCGACATCATTAACATATAGTTCGAGTCAATACCTTCTTCCCCTTTATGACGGTTCAGCAGGAACAATCCCATCACTATCAGCGCCAGCGACCTCAGTAACACATGGCCAATGATGGCGCCCATCGAAAATCCTCGTTTCAAACGGCTGTCGATAGCAAAAGGTATTGACATACCCACACAGAACAAGAACGCAGGAAACACCAAGTCGGAAAAGCCCAACATATCCTCCGTAGCCTCAGCATGGAACAACCAATGAGGTACCCCTTGCAGTGCAGGAATGTCATTCACAAAGAGCATCCAAAGCATAGTCAGAGCCCTCAGGATATCAATAGCAGCAATTCTTTTCATTAAGCCTTGAACTTCAGGACTACAGCGCCCAAAGGCTCGAGGTCGACAGAGACATAGCAATCGCGATACAACTGACGTCTAATCTCCTTACCACTGAACAGGTCTACTGCAGTAATATTCTTCCGCTCTTTCAATTTAAGATAGTCGAAAGCATGGGCAGGGATAGTAACATCCATCGTTGTGGGAATCTCATCAAAGTTGACAACCACCAAGAGTATCTCGCTGCCAGCCTTCCGTAAGAAAGCGTATTGGCGCTGATACTGACTATTGACATACATGAGATCGAAGCAGACACCCTCAGCGATAGCTTTCTCTGTTCGGGCGATGCACAATATCTTCGTATAGAGATCCTTCAACTTCCGCTCATCACTCGTGAGTTTGCGGCTTGCAGCCCTAACAAGGGTGTCAATGCTCCAATAGTCGAAAATAGTGGTACGACCGTCATGACCGCTAAAGCCCTCCTTGTCCATGCCTCGTTCACCATATTCCTGTCCTGCATAGACCATCAGCGGATTCTGTTGCAGCAAGGCCGAAACAACAAGTCCAGGAACACCCCGCTGACCACTACCGGCAAAGAAACTGCTGGCAATGCGCTGCTCGTCATGATTCTCCATGAAATAAAGCATGTGGTCACGGATATCGTCGGTCTGTTGCCAGGCTGAGGTAATAGCCTGTGTCGGCATGTTGCCGCGGATGACCTCCCGAACTGTGTCGTACATTCCCACCTTATCATATAGGTAGTCAAAACCTGCATTCAAGTAGTTACGATACTCCGCAGGATTATAGACCTCACCAACAAACACGATGTCAGGATAAGCAAACTTCACCTTGTCAGTAGCCCAGTGCCAAAAGTCTACCGGCACCATCTCAGCCATATCGCAACGGAAGCCGTCAATGCCCTTCCTTGCCCAGAAGAGCAGTATATCTGTCATCTTGCTCCATGTGTCAGGAATGGGGCAAAAATGACCAATCCTACCCCCATAATAGTCGACGCCATAGTTCAATTTCACAGTCTCATACCAATCGTTCATTCCTGGCGCGTTGTGGAAACAGTCATTACCAGTGGCTTTGGCAGGTTCCTCGATATAGGGCTGTTCTTGACCATGATATAAGTCAAAGTATGGCGTAAAACACTGACCTGGACAATAATAGAAATTATTCTGAGGGTCGAAGCCAAGTTGAGGATTGTCATCTTCACCAAGATCTTTCACGCCTTCTGGCTTGCAGACAGAATGATATTGACGAGCCACATGGTTAGGTACAAAGTCGATAATCACTTTCATACCAGCCTTATGGGTACGCTCCACGAGCTGCTCAAACTCCAACATACGCTTGTCCACGTCAGTGGCCAGGTCAGGATCGATGTCGTAGTAGTCCGTGATGGCGTATGGTGAGCCTGCACGTCCCTTCACAACAGCTGGATGCTGACAGGGAATACCATAGGCGGAGTAATTCGTCTGTGTGGCATGGCGGATGATACCCGTATACCAAATATGGCTCACGCCCATCTCCCTGATTTTCTTCAGGGTGCTGGGCGTGAAGTCATTCAGTTTTCCGCAACCGTTCTCCTCTATCGTTCCACCTTCCTTGCGAGTTGTATTCCGATTACCATAGAGACGGGTGAAAATCTGGTAGATAACAATCTTCTCTTTCATTATTCTCCGATACTGTGAGCAGTAACCTCCTTGTTGATTTTCGCAATCATACCCTGTAGAGCCTTACCGGGACCGCACTCGGTGAAGTCATCGGCACCATCGGCAATCATATTCTCCACACTCTGGGCCCAGCGCACGCTGCTCGTCAGCTGTGCGATAAGATTTGCCTTGATCTCAGCAGGATCAGTATGGGGTTTAGCATCAACGTTCTGGTAGACTGGACACTTCGGTGTTTTAATCTCCGTCTGTTCGATGGCAGCCTGAAGCTCGTCCTTAGCAGGCTGCATCAAGGGAGAGTGGAATGCACCGCCAACCTTCAGCGGCAGGGCACGCTTCGCACCAGCAGCCTTCAACTGCTCGCAGGCCTCGTTGATTGCATCAAAATCACCAGAGATCACAAGCTGACCAGGACAGTTGTAGTTAGCGGGGACCACAACACCCTTGCCCATCTTGCTGACTTCAGCACATACCTCCTCAATCTTGTCGAAAGGTAGTGCAATGATGGCAGCCATTGTCGAGGGCTGAGCCTCGCAAGCCTTCTGCATGGCCATAGCACGAGCATAGACCAGTTTCAGACCGTCTTCAAAACTCAGGGCGCCTGCTGCTGTCAGGGCAGAGAACTCACCAAGAGAATGACCAGCCGCCATTTGGGGGGCAAAATCGTCACCCATGCATAGAGCAGAGATGACACTATGCAGGAATACGGCAGGTTGAGTGACCTTAGTCTGCTTCAGTTCATCATCCGTTCCATCAAACATGATGTCGGTGATGCGATATCCAAGAATGTCGTTAGCTTTCTCAAAAAGTTCCTTGGCAAGTGGATTGTTGTCATAAAGATCCTTACCCATACCAACGAACTGTGCTCCCTGTCCGGGAAAAACAAATGCTTTCATCTTTTTACTCTATTTATTTAATAATGTCATTTCGGACTGCAAAATTACGATAAATTTCTGAAAAAAGCACTATCATGACTATTTTTTTAGCAAAAGACGCATGAATATCGAAATTTTTGTGTAAGTTTGCACATCAGAAAGAGAGTGATTACGTTAATATGAAACTCATAGTCATCACCAAACCCACGTTCTTCGTGGAAGAAGATAAGATCTTAGCCGACCTCTTTGAAGAGGGATTGGAGAATCTGCATCTAGACAAGCCAGGAGCATCGCCGATGTATTCCGAGCGACTACTGACGCTATTGGGAGAGAACTATCATGATAAGATTACCGTCCACAGCCACTTCTATCTGAAAGAGGAATACCGGTTGCGCGGAATACATATCGACGACGCTTTCACAGAGCCGCCCACAGGCTACAAAGGAAATATCTCTCGCACCTGCCACTCTATCAGTGAACTGAAAGATGCGAAGAAACACTGCAATTACGTATTTTTGCACTGCATCCACGACAGTCAGACTCATCCTGAGGAGAAATCGACCTTCACTTATGAAGAACTGAAGGAAGCCTCACGCCAAGGACTAATTGATAAAAAGGTGTATGCCATCGGCGGCATGAACCTCGACAACGTCAAAGAGGCCAAGGACTTGGGCTTTGGCGGTGTGGTCATTTGTGGCGACTTATGGAACCGCTTTAATATTCACAACGAAATAGACTACAAGGAACTACTCAACCGCTTTGAGCGGCTACGCAAGACCATAGAATAGATTTTATAGAACAAAACGATAATAATACAATGAGTGAGACAAACTCCTACATGGTATTCTCTGGCACTGCCACGAAATACCTGGCAGAAAAGATCTGCCAAAGCTTGGGATGTCCGTTAGGACAACTGCTAATTACAAAGTTCTCTGATGGAGAGTTCGCGGTATCCTATGAGGAAAGTATCCGCGGTCGTGATGTCTTCCTGGTACAAAGCACCTTCCCCAACTCAGACAACCTGATGGAACTGCTGCTGATGATTGATGCTGCCAAACGCGCCTCCGCCAGAACCATCAATGCCGTTATCCCCTACTTTGGATGGGCACGTCAGGACCGCAAGGACAAGCCCCGCGTCAGCATTGGTGCCAAGCTTGTGGCCGATCTGCTGAGTGTGGCAGGTGTGAACCGCGTCATCACGATGGATCTGCACGCAGACCAGATCCAGGGATTCTTTGATGTTCCCGTGGATCACCTCTATGCCTCGGGGGTCATCATTCCCTACCTCCAGAGCCTGCACCTCGATGATCTGGTCATCGCCTCGCCCGATGTAGGCGGTTCAAAACGTGCCAACACCTATGCCAAGTATCTCGGATGTCCGCTGGTGCTCTGCAATAAGACCCGAGCACGTGCCAACGTGGTAGCAACCATGCAAATCATCGGTGAGGTGGAAGGTAAGAATGTAGTTATCATTGACGATATGGTGGATACAGCTGGTACCATCACCAAGGCCGCCGACCTGATGAAAGAGCATGGTGCAAAGACCGTCAGGGCCTGTGCCTCACACTGTGTGATGAGTGGCCCCGCCAGCGAACGTGTTCAGGCTTCGGCACTCGAGGAGATTGTCTTCACCGACTCCATCCCCTACACCCAGCGCTGTGCCAAGGTGAAACAGCTTTCCGTTGCCGACACCTTCGCCGAAGCCATCCGTCGCGTCATCAAGAACCAGAGCATTAGTGATCTCTATATCATCTAATGATAGCATGAGCATCAAAAACTTTTTTGGACTGACAGTTGTAGGCACGCTCTGCCTCTCCTGTCAGTCCAATGTTTATCAGATAGACGGATTTGCACGCGACTTTATGGATGGCGATACTATCTGCCTGCGTCAAGAGTCTGATGGAGATAAGATAGTCTTCTTTACGCAAGTAGCTAATGGAAGATTCTCGTTCTCTAATGAGACTGACACCATCACATTCTGCCACATTTGGACTAAGAAGAATCCAAAAAACACAGTATCTTTCTTCCTTGAGCCAGCCCAGATAACAGTCGAGTTATCTTTAATACCAGAGAAGAACCGAGTATCGGGCACTACTATCAACAACACATGGCAGCAATTGAATGACTCCATACGGCAGCTTGGGCAAGAGGCAGTAAAGACCTCACTGTTACCTATTGCAGACAATAAGACACAAATACAAAGGGTCAAGATGATAGACAGTCTTCACCGTCGGATGTCGGACTGTATCCTCAATATTGCCCGTCGCAACAAGGATAATCCCATAGGACAATATATCGAAAAGAATTATAAAGCGCCCGAGTTCAAATGAACCCGAGCGCTTCGTTTATTATAACAATCAATCTTCTGTCTGACGGTTAGCCGTTGAATGCGGGCAGTTCCAGCCACTTTACATAACAGAAATCCTGACGGTGAGGCAGGTTCTTATTCTTCGGATACATACGGATAGCACTCTTGTACTGGCCATACTGTCTCGGAGACAACTCAGCCTCGAAGGTATAGTTATTTCCCTCGTGACCTGTCATCTTCAGAGGCTCTACAGAGAAGACCTTCTCCTCGCCGTCTTTATCAATTAAAACATTCACTTTCTCCAGACCGACGGCATCGTCGAGGCCCTGCTCATTTATGACGTACTTTAGGGTATACTTCTGACCAGCTTCTGCGCCATTCACAGGGAAGTCCCACTCAGAAGACACCACATTGATGGCATCCCAACGTTCAGCAACGGTTTCTTTCCACTGAGCAAGATCCTTGGCCAAACGATTGTCATTTTTGGATAGTTCCTTGAAGCGCTTGGCCTCTTTCTCATAGAACTTAGAGTAATAGTCGTCGAGCTGACGCTTCATTGTGTAGTGAGGTGCAATCTGAGCGATCGAATTCTTAATAACCTTAATCCAGCCCTTGCTAATGCCCTTCTTATCTTTATTATAATAAAGAGGTACGATCTCGTTCTCCAGCAGACCATAAATGGTAGCTGCATCGAGTTGATCCTGATAGCCTTGGTTCTGATAGGTACGCTTCTCAGTCAGAGCCCATCCGGCACCCTCACGATAGCCTTCCAACCACCAACCATCCTTCACAGAGAGGTTCACGACACCATTCATCTCAGCCTTTTCACCAGAAGTACCTGATGCCTCAAGCGGACGAGTCGGTGTATTCATCCAGATATCAACACCTGATACCAAACGACGAGCCAGCAGGAAGTCATAATCCTCGAGGAAGATAATCTTACCCTGGAACTCAGGACGCTGCGAAATCTCGAAGATTTTCTTGATCAGGCCCTGACCAGCACCGTCAGCGGGATGAGCCTTACCAGCAAACAAGAACACCACGGGACGCTCGGGGTCATTCACAATCTTGCTAAGACGATCCAGATCAGTGAACAACAGGTGAGCACGCTTGTATGTGGCAAAACGACGGCAGAAACCAATCACCAGCGCATTGGGGTTGAAACGTTCCAAAAGTTTAACCACACGCGAGGGATCGCCTTGGTTCTTCAGCCACTTCTCACGGAACTGTATCTTGATATAGTCGAACAACTTTGCTTTCAGTGCCTGTCGGGTAGCCCAGATTTCCTCATCGGGACAATCATAGATACCGTGCCAGATCTCTTCGTTCGACTGGTCGCTCATATGCTTTTCGCTAAAGTATTTGGCATAGACATTACGCCATTCAGTAGCACACCAAGTTGGGAAATGCACACCATTAGTGACATAACCCACATGGTTCTCTTCAGGATAGTAGCCGTTCCAGATAGGAGCGAACATTTTCTGAGATACCCAGCCGTGAAGCATCGATACACCGTTAACCTCCTGACAAGTGTTGCAGGCGAAGGTCGACATACAGAACTTCTCACTATGGTCGTCAGGGTTCGTACGACCCATACCGATGAACTCATCCCAAGAGATACCGAGTTTAGCGGGATAACCACCCATGTACTTGCCGAAGAGGCCTTCGTCAAAATAGTCATGACCTGCGGGTACTGGAGTATGAACGGTGTAAAGGCCAGAAGCACGTACCAGTTCCATTGCTTGATTGAAGGTTAGTCCCTCGTCGATATAGTCACAAAGACGTTGTAGGTTGCAGAGGGCGGCATGTCCCTCATTACAATGATAGATGTCCTTCTTAATGCCCAACTTTTTCAGCAGTAGCATACCACCAATACCAAGAAGAATTTCCTGTTTCAGGCGGTTCTCCCAATCACCGCCATAGAGGGCGTGGGTAATGGGTTTGTCGAAGTCGGAGTTCATTTCGTTGTCAGTATCAAGCAGATACAGCGTCACACGACCAACGTTCACACGCCAAACGTATGCATGAACCTGATAGTTGGTGTAAGGTACATCAACCACCATCGGATTGCCGTCCTTGTCGAGTTGGCGTTCAATAGGCAGAGAACCGAAATTCTGTGTCTCATAGTTCGCGATCTGCTGACCGTCCATCGAAAGACTCTGGGTGAAGTAACCAAAACGATACAAGAAGCCGACAGCGCACATATCAACATTGGAGTCGGAAGCTTCCTTCACATAGTCGCCTGCCAACATACCCAAACCACCACTATAGATTTTCAGGGCTGAGTGGATACCATACTCCATGCAGAAGTAAGCCACTGACGGACGCTTTGCGTCAGGTTTCACGTCCATGTACTTGCGGAACTGGTTGTAAACACCATTGATGCGCTTCATCAGCGCCTTATCCTTCAAAATCTCTTCCTTGCGTTCAAAGCTGAGACGTTCCAACAGCATCACAGGGTTGTGCTTCACGTCGTGATACAGCTCAGGGTCGAGGTCGCGAAACAGGTCACGAGCCTCGTAATTCCATACCCACCACATATTGTGGGCAATCTCGTCCAAACACTTCAATTCCTCTGGAAGTGTGGCTTTAACAGTCAGCATCTTCCAAACTGGAGTATTTGCATAATCTGCTTTAATCTTCATAATACTATCGAATTAATATATTTGAATGCTTTGTTATTATTACTTCTTCTTTCGGGCCTCGGCCTTGGTGAGGGCGATGTCGTATGCCTCATAGTAGTATTTGATGAACTCACCCCAAAGAGCTTTCTTCGACAACTCGCTAGCATGCTTGCGACAGATATCCATCTGCTTTTTGTTCATGTTCGAAAACTCGGCCACCGTGTCTTTAATATTGTCAGCCACCTCCGAATAGTTATAGTCCGTGCGATGAATCACCTTCACACCATCCGTCAGCGTTCCCTCGTGGCCAAACACTGTATTGGCCCAAAGGCCGAAACCTGCAAGATCTGTCGTGATGCAGGGCACCTTGAAAGCCACAGCCTCCAGCGGGGTATAACCCCAAGGTTCATAATATGATGGATAGATGCACAGGTCATTGCCCAACACTATGTCGTAGTATGGCATATCCACAATTCCATCTTTACCGTCGAGGTAGCAGGGCAGGAATATCACCTTCACTTTCTCGTCCTTACGGTTATGCATATCGTAGTACTTCAGCATGCCAAGCACATTGTCATGACTCATGTTATGGAGCCAATGTGTCACCTGTGGCACATCAAGCGGTGTATCGTATTTCCTTCCGCTCTTCAGGCGTTCCTGCAGGTCCTTGCGGGGCTCCCCAACCCATCCGGGCACCTCAATGAATGCCACCACCTTCTTCTTCAGATCCTTATCCCGAAGCAAGCGATTCATAGCTTCTACAAACACATCGATACCCTTGTTGCGGAACTCATAACGTCCTGAAGTCGAGACGAGCAACGTATCGTCACCAAGATCCTCACCCAACAATGCATTGGCGATGTCAAGCATCTTCTTACGGGCCAAACTGCGTTTACGGTTGAATTGGCTTGTCGAGGGTACGAAACTGTCGTCAAAGCCATTAGGCAGCACAACATCTACGGGTTTATCAAGCAACTCCACACATTCCTTGGCAGTGATATCGCTCACTGTTGTAAAACAGTCCACATGGTGAGCCGTCTGCTTCTCGATAGAGTGCTTGCTCTGCATATTGAGCTCTCCAGCCATTTGGTCACCATTGTAGGCGAAGAGATAGTCGTATAGGGGTTTCATGTTACCGGCTATCGAACGGCCGATGCTGGTAGCATGAGTAGTGAAGACAGTACCAATCTGGGGCAACTTGTTGTTGATATAAAGGGCACCCAGACCGCACATCCATTCATTGGCATGGTAGATGACCTTGGTATTCTTATTCCACTCACCACTTTTCTCCTTCCACTTATAAAAACTCTCCACGATCAAAGCAGCAGCATACGAGAACATCGACGCCTCGTCATAGTCGCCATAGGCATGCAGCGAGTCTACGCCATAGTGCTCCCACAGCCAACCATATATGTCGTTCTTCTTTTCAAAAAATGGATTAAAGTCTACGAGAATAGCAATGGGCTCTCCAGGAACCGTCCAACGGCCTACCCTCACTTTCAGTCCCTGCTCTTTAGCTACACTCTGCCAATCGGCAAAGAGGGCACTATCCTCCCTGAAGTAAGGACTCTCACTCTCTTTCCAGAAATCAGGACCAATGAAGATGACCTTATCCTGAAAAACCTCCTGTAGGGTTTTAGCTCGTGTCGAAAGGACTGTATAGATTCCCCCTACCTTGTTGCAGACTTCCCAACTTGACTCGAAGATGTAGTCTGGCACTAACTGCTTTTTTGCCATCGTTTCAATTATAATTGCCTGCAAAGTTACTTAAATTATTCTAAATTCAGCAAACTATTTGCTAATTTTTTAGTTAATACTTCCAAATAATGATATAGATTATTATCTTTGTCAGCAAAAAAGAAAACTAACTGATAATGAAAAAGATATTTGCAACATTCGTTTTGGCGTTCATGCTTTACCCCGTCCTTGCACAGGAGAGCAACCAGCCCTTTCGCGCGTACCTTTTTAATAAAGAATACAGTGTCTATCTCAGAATCAACTTCTACGATGAGGACATCACCGTCCCCGGGCAGGATCTCTACGGAAAACTCCCTGGCTATCTGTCGAAGCAGCACAACTCTTTCTGTTGGCTGATTACCTCAACAGAGGTTGACGGCAGGACTGCCACCTTACAGATGATCAACGACTATGGTAGCGAGGATCTGACTGCCACCCTTACGGCAATGAGCGATACCGTCTATATACTGAAACAGATTGACGGCAGCACGCTGAAGGTTCCAAATAATGGGAAATGGCAGAAACTGCCTAAGACGCTTGAACTCAAACGACGATAGCCCCATCCCTCAATAGCCGTCGGAATAGTCGCCTGTACCGTTGAGGTAGTCAATATCACCTCCCCCAGCGAAGTTCACGACGTCATTGATATCCTCCGACTCTTTCACCAGATCATCCTCCGGATAGCCTTGATAACCCGTGATAGGTGTCCCGTGAGATTCCTTTGGGAACCCGATTGTGTCCACCACATCCGTCGAAGGCTCCTTCACTTTCGGGATAATCTCCATCTCATGCACCTCATTCTGATTGCCCTGCTCCCTGCCAGTCTGTCCGCCACAGGAAATGGCAACCAGTACCAACAACAAGGAAATCGTCCATACAAATATCCATTTCATCGTCTTCTCTATCCTTTTGTCTTATTCCAATAGATATACCCGCCGATGATCACCAGCGCCACCACAGCAACAATATCCAATATACCCATAGTCACACCTTTCTTTAGTTCGTTGTTTATTCTTCGCGTTCTATCTGCAAAAGTACGAAGTTTTTTGGAAATAAACGAATAAATTGAAAAAAAAGAGCCCCAGAGATTTCTCTCCAGGGCTCCACGCTTTATAAAGACGGCGGCCTCCTACTCTCCCGCATTGCATTGCAGTACCATCGGCGCAGGCGGGCTTAACTTCTC
>Ga0265298_10007704_pt1 | contig 13037 bp, 6 predicted proteins | sample AusTroGonzalo_MG_3_FD_193486 | JGI IMG/M metagenome (GOLD analysis project Ga0265298, IMG submission 193486) | Bovine rumen microbial communities from tropical cattle in Woodstock, Queensland, Australia - Gonzalo_01 | ecosystem: Host-associated > Mammals > Digestive system > Stomach > Rumen ... | reverse complement strand
CTTTGATTCAAAGACGGGTATTTATGTTAATCCAGGAGGTGATGGAGATGCGTGGGAAAGACCCGTATCTATAGAATTGATAGATCCTACGGGCGGTGGAGAATTTCAAATTGATGGAGGTCTAAGGATCAGAGGGGCTTACAGTCGCAGCAGTAATAATCCAAAACATTCTTTACGTTTCTTTTTTAGAGATAGTTATGGCGGAAAATTGAAATTCCCTTTGTTCGGTGACGAGGGTGCAGATGAGTTTGATAAAGTGGATTTGAGAACGTCTCAGAACTTTTCTTGGTCTTTTGAGCATTCCCCATATAACACATTCATTCGAGAGACGTTTTCGCGTGATTCACAACGGGATTTTGGTACGCCTTATAGCCGAAGCCGTTATTATCATTTATATATCAATGGGCAATATTGGGGATTATATCAAACGGAAGAGAGATGTGATGCTGATTATGCAAAGACATATTTAGGTGGCAAATCTGATGACTGGGATTGCATCAAGACATCCCATAACGGATATCGTACTGAAGCGTCTGATGGCAATATGAATGCATTTACAGAGTTATATAACATTGCTGTAAAACAGGGATTTAGCGGGATATACTCTACTAATTACTATTGGATCAAGGGAGTCGATGCTGAGGGCAATAAGATACCGGGTTCTCCCGTTTATTTAGACGAAGATGACTTGATGGCCTATATGCTGATTACCTATTTTACACGTGATCCGGATTGTCCGGTAGCTGTTAATAGTCATGCCAATAATCTTTACGGATTGTATAATCGAGCAGAACCTTCTGGTTTCAAGTGGTTCAAACATGATGGTGAACATTCGATGGCTGCTAACAGAGGGTATCCAGTGACTACCGATCTAACGGCTCATGGCTGGCAGTTGAATACACTGGCCAATTTTAATCCTATGCGTCTTCATCAGCGGCTGATGGATCATCCAGAGTATAAAATGCATTGGATTGATTTGGTGCAAAAGCAGATGTTGAATCCGGATGGGGCTTTATCACTCAGTAATAGCTTGGCTCGCTGGAATTCTCGCCAGACAGAGATCGATCAGGCAATGATTGTGGAGTCTGCGCGATGGGGACATGGCTATACTCGTAATGACTGGATTACAGAATGTAATTATGTAAAAGACAATTTTATTGCTTTAAGTTCCGGATATTTAATGAAGAATTTCAAAAATCGTGGCTGGTTTCCGACTATAGATGCGCCAATCTTTGTGAAAAAATCAGAATCTGATTCAGAAATTTCTCTGACATTATCTGGATCGGACAATGTATATTACACAACGGACGGAACAGATCCGCGTTTAGTAGGAGGAGATATCAACCCGTTTGCAGTTAAATTGGAAAATCAGCCGCAGCCTCCAATGACACTTATAGAAAGAGGAACAGAATGGCTGTATTTTGATAATGGATCTACCCCTGCCAGAATAGGAAATGCTTCCTGGTTCCAGAATAATTATTCACATGATTCCTGGAAGAAAGGAGATGCACGCTTAGGGTTTGGTTCAAGATCAGTCAAAACAGTTTTGAATCGCTCCTCTTTAGCAGATGGTTCTCCTATAATAACTGCGTATTTTACAAAAAGATTTCAGGTAAACCATGCTAACAGAATTGCAGGGCTCTCTATGGAGTTAAATGTTGATGATGGTGCTGTGGTCTATATCAATGGAACGCGTGTTTTGCTCCATAATATAAAAACAGGGTATAACTATTCCACTTATGCTTCATCAGATATAGCCGGTTCAGAAGAGAATCGTTATCATATTTATGAGATCGATTCTAAATGTCTTGTAGAGGGTGAGAATCTTATTGCTGTGGAAGTACATCAATCCAGTGAAAATAATGATGACCTTTATTTTGATTTGGAACTTTCGACTGTAGCTGGTGAAACCAGTGACATTATAGCTGGTGAAATTATGGTGGCACCTGGTACCGTATTGAAATCACGCTGTTGGAACGGAACAGAATGGAGTGCTATCGCGGAGGTTGATCTCACTGTCTGGGCTAGTCCTTCAGATTTGCGTGTCTCAGAAATGATGTATGCCCCATCTGTTTCGGAAGGAGACGCGGCAATGGGATGGAAACGTGATGATTTTGCATGGATAGAGTTTGTAAATACTGGCAAAGGTATTCTGAACTTAGCAGGGATTCAAATTACGTCAGGAATTGAATATACATTCCAGGAATTATTACTTTATCCGCAGGAACGTGTTGTGTTAGCAAAAAATCTGGAAGCTTTTTCAAGTCGTTATGATACGAATGGAATGAATCTATTAAGCGGATATTCCGGAAATCTTGCTCGTAAGGGTGAGACTATTTCTATAGAGTCACCGAGCGGGGAAAATATTCTAACTTATGCTTATTCAAATAAATGGTATCCTGAAACAGATGAGAGCGGTTATTCACTTGTTGTTGTGGATACCAGTGCAGAGGAACCACTTTGGAGTACGTCTCAGAATTGGAAACCCAGTCAGAATCTTTATGGCAGTCCGGGAACTGAGGATGGTGGGATAGGAATTGCTCCGATCATTAAAACGCAACCTTTAAGCCAATGGATCACAGAGGACAAGAATGTACTTTTCAATGTGGTTGCATCAGGTTCAATGCCATTAGAATATCAGTGGTATAAAGATGGAGTTGCTCTCTTGGGTGAAATAAGTGCGGAATTTTCTATCTTAAATGTCCAATTAGCGGATGCAGGTGAGTATACTGTGCAAATTTCTAATGGATTTGGTTCTGTAACAAGTCGTCCCGCTGTTTTAAAAGTTGAAAAATTTATCCCTGTTCCGCCGTCTATTTTAGTACAGCCGCAAAATCAATCTGCATTGCCAAAGGACAGTGTTACATTTGTTGTAGGGGCTACGGGATCGGATCCCATGAATTATCAATGGTACAAGAATGGAGTAATGATAGAAGGTGCGACACGTCCTAACTATACTATCTTGGAAGTTGACGAGAATGATCAGGGTGATGTTTATTGGGTCGTGGTCAGTAATATGGCCGGAACTGTTGAAAGTGAGGAGGTCTTTGTAACAGTAATGGACGGAATGATCCTCCAGCCGGGTGATGATATTTTTGGAATTGCTCCTCAGAACAGCGGTTATCCTTATAATGAGAACCCGACACTGGCTGTGGATCGAAACACGTCTACCAAGTATTTGAATTTTGGAGGTGCTAATGCTGGTTTCATTGTGACTCCGCAGGTCGGGTTGAGTATTGTGAGAGGTTTTGAGATCACAACTGCGAATGATGTGGAAGGTCGTGATCCGGCTAGCTACGCAATCTATGGCACGAATGAAACCATCAAAAGTAAAGATGGCGATACCGGTACAGCGGAAAACTGGAATCTGATCGCAACAGGTGAGATCAGTTTGCCATCAGATCGGTTTACGGGAAGCGGGATCATTAGTTTTCAAAATGATTCGCCCTATCTTTCTTATAAGGTTGTTTTTCCAACTTTAAAGGATCCCAGTATAACAATGGTGCAGTTGGCTGAATTTCAGTTCTATGGTGTTATTTGGCAGATGGGAGTACCAACAATTTCTCCGTTAGCCGATCATGTTGTAAAGGAAGGTGGGAAGATAACTCTAATTGCGGCAGTGATGGGAACATTGCCGTTAAGTTATCAGTGGTATAAAGATGGTGTTGCTTTACCCGGTGAGACAGATGTCCAATTAAAGCTTGTAAATGTGTCTGTGAACGATTCAGGAAGCTATACTTTGCAGGTTAGCAACTCAGAGGGAACGGCAATAAGTAATGTTGCTATGGTGAGTGTAGTCACTCCTGAGCCTCAAATACCGGTTTTGGAATACATTGTTGAAGAAGATCGTTTGATCCTGAATTTTACTGGCAATCTTTATGAGAGTGATGATCTGCAAAACTGGGTGCCTGTAATAGGAGCAACTTCACCGTATGAAGTGGATCCGGTTTTGAAAGGAAGTCATTACTATCTTTCTGTCATAGAATAGCAAAGATGGGGATTATCAAGGAAGATCGGTTTCTTTACGAACGAAAACTTCTGAAAGATGAGAAGTTGTATCCCATTGCCGGTGTGGATGAAGCGGGACGGGGGCCGCTAGCGGGACCTGTGACGGTAGCTGCGGTCATACTGCCAAAAGCGTGGATAAAAGAAGGAATGCCGGAGTCTTTGCGAGAGGTGAATGATTCTAAAAAACTTTCAGAGGCTATGCGGGAACGAATTTATAATGAACTTCAAGCACATCCAGAAGTTATCAAGTCCGTCGTCATGCTAAGTTCAGAGCAAATTGATCAGCTGAATATCCTAAGAGCGACACATCAGGGAATGCTTCTGGCAATAGAAGGATTGGTAAAGCAGGGGTGTGTTCCTCAATATGTTCTGGTAGATGGATGTGATGTCAAAGCAATCACATATCCGCATACTGCTTTAGTTAAAGGGGATGCTAAAAGTTACTCCATCGCCGCGGCAAGTATTTTGGCGAAAGTGGAACGTGATCATGTTATGATGGAATATGATAAACAATGGCCTGAATATGGTTTTGCGCAGCATAAAGGATATGGAACAGAAGCCCATCGTGCTGCTTTAAAAAAATATGGCCTTTGTCCAATCCACAGACGGACATTTGTCCATTTGGAAGAACAAGGTGAACTGAACCTCTTTTAGTGTATGTGGAAGATTTTGGATTGGATCATTTGCAGCTGGAAGTGGAACCGGGCAATTCCAATCAAACGGGTTGGCATGAAAGGAGAATTCTATGCCAAGCACTATCTCTGCAAACACGGGATGAAGTTTTTAGCGAGTAATTTTGCAGGGAAGCATGGAGAAATCGATTTGATTTTCAGAGCTAAAGAGCGGTTGGGAGATCAGCTTGTGTTTGTGGAAGTAAAAACGCGAACAGAACAAGATGGGAAAATGTTAATGATTCGACCTGCCAGTGCAGTTGATCAAGAGAAAAAAGCACATCTGCATCGTACAATTCAAGAGTATCTAAGGCATTTGCGAAAAGTAAATCAACCAGTTCCATGGCGTGTAGATGTGGTGGAAGTTATCTTTAATGAGAAAGAGAAACCTAAGTGTATCAACCACATGCCCTCTTTTTCTATAAGAAGATCTTTTCCCAAACGAACGATGAAACCGAAATAAGATGTTGAACTGATAGCATTAAAATGTTTAAAGGGAAGAAAGGAATTTCCTTTTTGGAATAGATGATTCGTGCTATATTGACTTTGTTGTTTCTTTAACGGCATGAGTCGTTTGTAGAGTTCTTCTCCATAAACAATAGAAATGAGTAGCTTTATGAATATAAAAGGAATGATTGGGCTTTTAAGTTGCGTATTCACAGCGATCACAGCGTATGCTGCTTCTGTTCCTCAGATTGTTTCTCAACCAAATGGTCAAACTGTGGAATTGGGCGGAAATGCCACTTTCAGTGTCATTGCTGTGAATCCGGAAGAAGCTCCTGTGTTGGATATGATTTGGTGTGATCCGGGGATTTTTGAAATGGGAAGTCCGGAAGAGGAATTGGGAAGAGGAGCTAATGAAACTCAACATCAGGTGATTCTGTCAAAAGGTTTTTGGATTGGAAAATATGAAGTAACACAGGCTCAATATGCGGCGATTATGGGGATAAATCCTTCAGTGGAAAAGTTTGGTCATCAATATGGTATCGGTGAGAATTATCCCGTTTATGGGGTAAGATGGAAAGATGCGACCAATTTTTGCGCAAAGCTAACAGCCTTGGAGAAAGATTCCGGTCGACTTTCCGATGGATACGAGTATATGCTGCCGACAGAAGCGCAATGGGAATATGCATGTCGTGCCGGAACGGTCAGAGCTCTCAATAGCGAAAAAAACTTATCAAATGAAATAAGATGTTCCAATATGAATAAGGTGGGATGGTATTGGGACAACAGTGACAATCAGTTGCATCCGGTTGGAGAAAGAAGAATAAATAATTGGTGGATCTATGATATGCACGGGAATGTAGCAGAATGGTGCCGTGATTGTTGTGATTACTCTGCCGGGGTCGTTACCAGTACATACGTGGATGGAATTTCAGACCCTCTATCGACAAGCGGAGATTATCATATCATGCGAGGAGGTGCATGGAATAGTTATTCCGGAGAATGCCGTTCGGCTGATCGTTATTATGGAGGGGAACCAGAGGAAGAAGGGGCTTGTACGCATGGTTTCAGAGTTGCGCTGGTACAGGTGCTTTCGGTGAGTAAACCTAAAGCGGAAGAAGATTTCAGTATAAAATTAAAGCAAGTGTCTTATCAGTGGAAAAAAGACGGTATAGCCATTGAAGATGCGACTGATGCAACCTACATGATTGAAAATGTCGGAATCAATGATTCGGGGAATTATACTGTGACAATTGGCAATAGTGCCGGCAGTGTGACAAGCAGTGTTGCAGAGCTGACTGTTTTAGCGAAACCAATTATATCTACCCATCCTCAGAGTCAGAGTGTGTCTATAAATAAGCGTGTTACCCTGAGTGTGAGTGCTAAGAATTTAGAAGGTGAGTTGGAACCTAGTATTGAAATGGCATGGTGTCCACCTGGAACTTTTCGGATGGGCAGCAGTATTGACGAGTTAGGGAGAAAAAGTGATGAAATCCGGCATCAGGTTGTTTTGAATCAAGGATTTTTGATTGGAAAGAAAGAGGTATCCCAGTTGTTGTATAAGACTATTATGGATACCAATCCTGTTAAAAAGGAATACGGAACGACTTACGGGATAGGAGACAGTTATCCTGTTTATGGAGTTTCATGGAGCGACGCTACTAACTTCTGTGAAAAGTTTACGATCCAGGAACGATTTGAAGGGAGGATCCCTCGTTCATATAAATATACTTTGCCCACAGAAGCTCAATGGGAATATGCCTGTCGGGCTGGGACAACGACTTCACTTAACTGTGGATATGATCTAACATCTGAGTATAAGGAATGTCCTTATATGAATACTGTGGGCTGGTATCGTTATAACAGCAGCAATGTGGTTCATCCTGCAGGACAGAAAGAACCGAACTCATGGGGTATTTACGATATGCATGGCAATGTGCTGGAATGGTGTTTGGATTTTTGTTCACGAGGTGTTGTTAATGATATGTATGGTGTCCTGACAGATACCTACAGCGAAGGAATAGAGGACCCGTTGTGTGTGTCTGGTTCCTATCGAGTACTTCGTGGCGGAGATTGGCAGGAGTATGGAAGTGATTGCCGTTCAGCTGCAAGATCTTGTGGTGAACCTTCAGCATATAATGCACAAACTGGCTTTCGGGTCGCACTTGTTCCTATTAATGAACCAGATATCTTAAATTATCAATGGTATAAGGATGGGATCGCTTTGCCAGGAGCAACAGGTACCAATATTGTTATTGATATTGTGAAACCGGAAGATGCAGGACGTTATACTGTCGCTGTAAGCAATGCATCGGGAACAGTGATGAGTTTACCTGCCGTTTTAACGGTAGTTGAATATCCTAAAATCATTACACAGCCAACGAACCAAACGGTCAACGAAGAGGCAACGGTATTTTTTAGTGTAACTGCTTCCGGTACAGATTTGATGTATCAATGGTATAAAAACGGAAGCTCCATTTTAAACGCGACAAATGCAGTTTATCGTATTGACCGGGTGAAGCCTATAGATGCAGGAAACTACTCTGTGATAGTCAGAAATGATATGGAGAGCGTTACCAGTGATATTGCGGTTTTAAAGGTGACAATCATGCCCAAAATAACAACACAACCTGTTGGCAACATGGTCAATGAAGATGACAGTTTTATATTTAGTGTGTCTGCTACTGGAACGGATTTGAAATATTTATGGTATAAAGATGATATCCCATTAACAGTTATTGAAAAAGGGACACCCACATATATGATTTCACGGGTGAGACCTTCTGATGCTGGGAATTATAAGGTTACTGTGAGTAATAGCGCAGGTAGTGTCACAAGTGAAGTGGTCGTATTGTACGTTTTTGAGAAACCCGTTATATTAGTCCAACCAGCGACACAAACAGTTACAGAAGGGGATACAGTGACCTTCAGCGTCAAGGCCGATGGAGGGTATCCGCTTTCTTATCAATGGTATAAAGATGGAGTAGAAATAAGCAGGGCTGTTTACTCTTCCTATACGGTCAATTCAGTGAATATGGATGATAATGGAACCACTTATACGGTAGAGGTTAGTAATGATGCGGGGAAGGTAACAAGTGATATCGCGCTACTGACTGTACAGAAACAGATCCCGCAGCTTGAAATCAGACGATCCCTTGAAAATGAATGGGTCATTCTCTTTACTGGAGAGCTTCAGGAAAGTATGGATCTGCTCAATTGGAACACCATTTCTAATGCCACTAACGGGGTTTATAAACTGGATTTCAAACAGACTAAGAAATTTTACAGGTCAACAAGATAGAGACTTAGAAGTATAGTTCCAATAAGAAAGAGGAGTCAAACGACTCCTCTTTTTGACTTATTTCAAACTCTGTTATTTACGGAGTTTCTTCAATTCTTCAAACTTGGCAATACCCGCATCCCATTTAGAGGATTTTTCCGGTTCAAATGTGCGGATCACGCTAGAAGAACGAACAGCTTCACGCAGTTCTGAGAGACCAGCAAGTTCGCCGTCCGCACGGGCTTGTGTAAGAAGATTGCCAATAACAGTGCCTTCCACCGGTCCGGTCATCACAGGTACTCCGCAGAGGTCTGCAGTCATCTGATTCAGGAGAACATCTTTGGAACCACCACCAACAATGTGAAGGACTTCAATCTTTTCCCCGGTCAGCTCATTCAGGGCAAGCATCGTTTCACGATACTTCAGAGCCAGACTTTCACGCGCACAGCGCATCAGTTCACCTTCCGTTTCGGGAACGGGTTGATTAGTTTCACGGCAGTATTCCTGCATGGCTTTGGGCATATCTGCTGGATTGAGGAAGCGGCTGTCATCCGGATCAACGATAGAGCGGAGAGGTGTCGCCTTGGTTGCCATTTGTTCCAGTTCAGCATAAGAGTATTTCTTGCCTTGGTTTTCAAATGATTTCTTGCACTGCTGGATCAGCCACATGCCCATGATGTTTTTAAGAAGACGATAGGTATCATCCACACCGCCTTCATTGGTCATATTGTATGCCAGTGTTTGCGGAGTGAGAGAAGCCTTTTGGATTTCTGCACCCATCAAAGACCATGTTCCGGAGCTAAGATAAGCCCAGTTGGCAGAACCAGTTCTGCGAGTAGGGATGGCGGCTACGGCTGCACCAGTATCATGTGTTGGAGGAACCACAACTTTGACGTTTTTAAGTCCGGTTTTCTCAGACAGCGCTTGTCGCAAATCACCCAGACAGGTTCCTGGTTTTACGATTTGAGGCAGGAAATGACTGGGGATGCCAAGTTTGGCCAGAAGATCCTTGCTCCAATCACGCTTGACTGCATTGACAAACTGAGTCGTTGTGGAATTGGTAAATTCAACCACTTTGGAGCCGCACATGCACCAGTGCAAAAAGTCCGGCATCATCAAGAATGTGGTCGCCGCATTGAGGATGCTGGGAGAATGTTTTTGCCATGCATAGAGCTGATAGAGAGAGTTGAACTGCATGAACTGCAAACCCGTATCTGCAAAGATATCAGCCTTAGGAACAATCTTGAAGACTTCCTCCATGATGTTGTTGGTGCGTGCATCACGATAATGATAGGGCATTCCCAGAACTTCTTCATCCTTATTCAGGAGGACAAAGTCCACACCCCATGTATCCGCACCAATGGAGACAATGCTATCACCAAATTTCTTGGCGGCTAAAGTCATGCCGGTTTGGATCTCATTCCAAAGTCCCATTACATTCCAACGAATGGAATTTCCTAAGAGCACAGGGCCATTGCCAAAGCGATGGATTTCTTCCAATGTCAGTTTTTCGCCGTCCCACAGACCTGCGATAACACGACCGCTTTCGGCTCCCAGATCTACACCTAAATAAACTTTTTGATTCATATTATTTTTCCAATATCAAGTTATTATCTGTCAGAAGAAAGACCAGTGGCTGGTGCCGGAGCCGGTGTTGGTGCCGGTGGAACCGGAGCATTTGTCAACGAAGGATCAACCTTGATCACGGTTGTGTTGCTTTTACCTTTGAGCTCTTCCACAGCCGCTTTGGCTTCATTTTTAACATTCTCAATGGCTTCTTTGGTGTCATTGGCAACTTTTTCTGCGGTGGTTTTAGCTTGTTCAGAGATGTTTTTTGCTGCATCTTTGGCATCATTGCCCACACTTTTAGCAGCTGACTGTAATTTTTCAGCAGCGGATTTTAAATCTGATGAAACCTTTTCACCTGTGGCTTTGAGACTGTCAGAGCTTTTTGTCAAATTTTCTGACAGGGAGTTCAGAGCAGATTCTTCAGTTGTAACAGGAGCTGAGGCTGTATCTTTTTTCAGATAACCGCTCCAGCCGGTAATGATAGAAGATCCCAGAAGAACGGCAATACCGATTGCCAGAAGGGTCTTGGTACGTCCGCCTGTTCCTTTCCATTCGCCCAGGAAGATACCCAGAATGGTAGAGAAGAGGATGGAAGAGGCCATCAGCACAGCCCAACCGACATAGGCGAATTCTCCCATAGAGGGTTCACCTGTTTTGTTGCAGACAAATTGCATGACCCAGATAGCACCGGCAATACCGGCAAAAATGATATTACCGATCAGAGGTGCTTTGAAATTAGTGTAATCGCCGATGGTTTTGTTTTTGAAGTTTAAGCACAGACACCAGATACCGTTTACAGTGAAACCGCCCAGCAGTACAACGACCAGAACGGGCATTCCTTTCCAAGTGGCTGCGGTACCTTTTAGAAGAGCGATGCTTTCGATTTCAGTGCCGCTTTGCAGACCAAAAGCCATACCGGCGCTCATCAGTCCGGAGAAGAGAGCAGCGATGATGCCTTTCTTAAAGCTGTATTCAGCAACAGCTTTCTTCTTTTCTTCTTCGGGCAGTTCTTTTTCTTTGGAGATTCCCGCGCAGCCGATCAGGACGATACCGATCACAGAAATGACTACACCCAAGAGGGCTACACAAGCACTGTTTGTCGCAGTCAAACTGTCGATTTGTCCTTTGAAAATAGGAGGCAGAAGTGTTCCCGCCGCGGAGCATATACCGCAGCCCAGAGCCAGTCCCAGACCGACTCCCAGATAGCGGATCATCAAGCCCCAGGTCAATCCGCCGAAACCCCACATTGCGCCGAAAATGTAGCAGCGTGTCAGTTCATCGTTGGGAGCTGCTTTTAAGATGGAAATGACTTCAGGCGCCGTGATGAAAGCCAGCACCCAGGGTACAATGACCAAACCGAAAAGGGCATATACGAACCAATAGCTTTCCCAAGCCCATTGGGTGACCTTTTTAAAGGGTAGATAAAAGACAGCACCGGCTAAACCACCGAGCATAAAAATAAGAATACCCAGAGCGGGATTTACCGCCGGGTCAGATACTGCAAGAATAGATTCCATAAATAAATAAAATTAAAAAGTTTCGGGGATTTGATGCCTTCCCCTTTAACAGGCAAAGAGGGAAACCCATCTATGATGAATTTCCCTCTTGAGAAATAGTGTTTACCGTTTGGAGAGAATGTCCTCTTCGTACTTCTTGACTTCCTTCAGCCAGCTAATGCCGACAGGGACATTCTTGCTTTGGCAATAGTAATCCCATACAGCGCCGTAGGGAAGAGTCTTGATTTCTTCCATCAGTGCCAGACGAGAGGTGTAGTCACCTTTTCTCTCATATTGGCAGAGAGTCTTGGAAGGTTCAAGCATGGCGATCATCAAGGCTTTGAGCATATTGCGTGTGCCGATGACCCATGCGGCGATACGATTGATGCTGGCATCGAAATAATCCAGACCGATGTGTGTACGGCTCAGGAAATTGCCGCGAACCAGCTCAGTCGCAATGGCCTGCAGATCGTCATTGAGAATGACCACGTGATCGCTGTCCCAGCGGACACCGCGGCTGACATGCAGCAGGATCTCTTTCACGAACGGGAAGATACTTGTGATCTTGTCAGAGATCGTTTCGGTCGGATGATAATGACCGCTGTCGAGTGTGACCAGCTTGTTGTTCTTTACGGCATAGGCCAGATAGAACTCATGAGAACCGGTAGTGAAGCTTTCCACACCTACACCGAAGAGCTTGCCTTCGATAGCATCCAGGTTGTACTTCGGATCGATCTTCTTTGCGAAGACTTTGTCCAGAGATTCAACCAACAGATCACGGAAGTATTTGCGATCCGCGGGAGAATCCTTCATACCATCGGGGATCCATTGATTGGTCACCGCGGGGGTACCCAGTTTTTTGCCGAAAGCAGCACCGATTTCGCGGCAGGCGATGCCGTGTTCGATCCAGAAATTACGGATGCCTTTGTTCGGGTTTGTCAAGGTCATGCCGTCCGCTGCTTTGGGATGAGCAAAGTATGTCGGGTTGAAATCAACACCGATCTTCAATCCTTTGGCCCAGTCCATCCAGCTCTTGAAATGCTCAGGTCTGATCTCATTGCGTTCCACCTTCTTGTCTGTATCAATATAGCAGGCATGGAGGTTGAGACGATGCTTGCCGGGGATCAGGGAGAAAGCTTTCTCCACATCCGCGCGCAGTTCATCGGGGGTACGGGCTTTGCCGGGATAGTTACCCGTTACAGCCAGACCGCCGCCGATCGCGTCACCCTTGTTTTCAAAACCACCGACATCGTCACCCTGCCAGCAATGGAGGGAGATCGCAACTGTGGCTAACTTCTTCAGGACAGCGTCCGTATTTACACCAAAAGCAGCATATTGCTCTTTTGCCAACTCGTAAGACTTATCAACTTGTGACATAAAGACTAACTTCGCCCCTTCATTCTCGACTTTTTACAGCCTTGAAGCAAGTCAAAAGATTGAAAAAAGGGCATTTTTTTTGATTTTTTATCAATTATTGTTTTTGTTTTGCTCTTTAATATCCTTTTTTGAGCTAGTTACGGGGAATCGTTTAATGATAGGAAAATCTCCTACCAGCTCAAAATGGTATTC
>Ga0265298_10007703_pt1 | contig 13037 bp, 7 predicted proteins | sample AusTroGonzalo_MG_3_FD_193486 | JGI IMG/M metagenome (GOLD analysis project Ga0265298, IMG submission 193486) | Bovine rumen microbial communities from tropical cattle in Woodstock, Queensland, Australia - Gonzalo_01 | ecosystem: Host-associated > Mammals > Digestive system > Stomach > Rumen ... | reverse complement strand
CAACAGCTTCATGCACAAGGTCGTCCTTGCGGGTGTAGATCTCCATAAGAAGCTTCTTTATCGCGTCCATTCCCGTCGCATCGGCAAGTTCGACATCTACGGCATCGGCTACTCGGGCGACGAGGTGAGCTACGAGTCTTTTATGGAGACTCCGTTGCCGCCGGACGGAGTCCTCACGTGGGCCATGTTCAACGACGTCCATGACCAGCTGAAGGTGTACGACTTGTTTCTGCCGCATCTTGCGGATGTGCATACGATGTGCATCTTCAACGGTGATGTGATGGAGGATTTGACTTACGAGGAGAAGTTCAAGCGCGACTTCCTCAATCCTTTCGCACGCACGACGCAGGAGGCGCGGTCGCCCGTGTGGTTTGTGCGCGGCAACCATGAGACGCGCGGACAGCTGGCGCGACATCTGCGCGACTACGTGGCCTTGCAGAACGGTCGTTATTATGGCGCGGTGACACTTGAAGGTGTCAGGTTCGTATTCGTTGATACTGGCGAGGACAAGGATGATTCGACTCCCGTCTATCAGGGCGTAAACGACTTCGACGGCTACATCGCTCGCGAGACTGAGTGGGTGAAGCGCGAGGTCGCGTCAAACGAATGGAAGTCGGCGCGGGCGCGTATTGTCGTGCAGCACATTCCGCCACCGCTTTCCAAGGGCGGCTGGGAGCCGAAACTAAAGCGGCTCGATGCGCTGAACGAAGTCTGGAAGACGGCGAACGTCACGCTGATGATGGGGGCACATCTCCATTGGTGGTGTTGGATGGATCCGTGGGAGGGTCGCCCTTATCCGCTTGTCGTGGGAGGCGGGCCTTATCTCGGCAAACCGGAGAAGCATAACAATGCCACGCTCACGAAATGCCGTCTGGAGGGGAACTGCCTTTCGGTGAAAGTGCTTGACCAGACCGGCAAGGCTGTCATCATGAAGGAAATTGCCTTGTCATGAAAGTCTTGGTTTGGATTGGGGTGGTTATCGCGGTGGCGATGGCGTGTGTTGCAGAGGATAGCCCGGCGGTACTTGGGGCGGACGGCGTTGTGCGAATACAGTCCGCCGAAAGGGCGGAGTCGGCGGTAGTGACGTTCAGCCTGCCGGTCGAGGCGCATTGGCGCGTCCTGTCGCAGGAGGGTTCGGGCATGAACGTGACCAATGCCTGGCGTTTTGTTGGCAATGGACGGACGGTGCCATGGTATGTGCTGATGCATGACGGCAACAGGACGTATGGGTTCGGCGTCAAGGTGCAGCCAAAGGCGATGTGCGCATGGCGCGTTGTTCAGGGCGCGGTCGAACTGCTGCTTGACCTTCGGGCTGGAGGCCAGCCCTCGGCGCTTGAAGGGCGTACGCTGGAGGCGTGCGAGGTTGTGCGGTGCGAGTCTGCGCCGGGCGAGAGCGCGTATGCGGCCGGGCGTCGGCTCTGTGCGCTCATGTGCCCGAATCCGCGTCTCTTGAAGGAGCCGATGATCGGGTTCAACGACTGGTATGCCGCCTACGGACGCAACACGGCGACTAACTTCCTTGCGGACGCGGAGTTTGTCGTGTCACTGTGCAAAGGTGCGAAGGTACAGCCGTACGTGGTCATGGACGACGGCTGGCAGAGGTTCTCTCCACCAGAAGTCGAGCGGCTGACCGGCAGGTTCGATTCTGGCTACGGGCCATGGGAAAAGTCGTCGCGGGACTTTGGCATGGACATGAAGACCTTTTGCTCGAAGATTGTCGCACTTGGCGCGAAGCCGGGGTTGTGGTATCGTCCGCTCTGCATGGAGGGGAAGATGTGCGACCCGTCCGACCCGGAGGTGCTTGTGCGCATACGAGAAGACATACGGCGTTTCCGGGAGTGGGGTTTCAAGTTCGTGAAGGTGGACTACCTTACGTTCGACTGGTGCGGACATTTCAAGGGCTTTGACGCCGACGGGAGGCTGATACGCGACGACCGCAGATGGAAGGATTCGACACGTACGACTGCGGAAACGATTGTCCGCCTCTACCGCACGATACGCGAGGCGGCAGGCGACGACATGGTCGTTCTCGGCTGCAACGCCGTCAATCATCTGTGCGCAGGCCTGTTCGAGGCGTCTCGTGTCGGGCCGGACACGAGCGGCAAGAACTGGGAGACGACAAAGCGCAATGGAGTTGGCGCGGTTGCTTTCAGGGGAATGGAAAACGGGACGTTGTTCGCCGCCGATCCCGATTGCGCAGGGTTGGCGTCCGAGGGCGCGATACCGTGGGCGTTGAACCGCCAGTGGATAGACTTGCTGTCGCGCAGCGGAATGCCGTTTTTCATCTCGTGGAGGCGGACGCTTGCCGACGACGAGGTGCGCAAGACTCTTGCCGATGCATTCCGCCGCGCTTCGGAGCCGTGCCCGACGGCAGAGGCACTTGACTGGTTCAATACGTCCACTCCGCATAGCTGGCAAACCGCTGACGGACTTCGCCGGTACGATTGGGGAATGGACGTTATGCCGCAGCATTGAGCGAAGAGCGTTGCCGCAACACAAGCCGCTTGATGTCATCTTGCCCGGCGGCGCATCCCCCCGCCCTCCGACGGGGGATTTTCTTCCGCCCCGCTGCGGCGGTGATTGCAAGCGAGTGGGCGGCTCACACTTTCGCCAGAATGCCGGGGATGTTGGGCTTGTCGAGGGATGAGAAGACGACTTGCCAAAAATCGCCGAAGTCCGCTTTACAGGCCAAATCTGAAATTGCTATAATATCGTCAACAGGCAAGCAGGAAGGCATCATGGCAAGGAACATACTGATAACGGGTTCGTCGCACGGCATCGGCGCCGGGTGCGCCGTGGCGTTTGCGCGCGACGAAGGCGCGAACATAGGCATTTGCGGCAACAAGGACGCCGCCGGCGCCGAGGCGGTCGCGAGGGAGTGCGGGAAGTTCGGCGTCAAGACGAAGGTCTATCTCGGCGACGTCGGCTCGCACGACTTCTGCAAGGCGACGATGGAGGATTTCATAGCCACGTTCGGCAAGATCGACGTTCTCGTCAACAATGCGGGCGGCGCGCTCAAGATACCGGGCGGGCCGAAGGGCGAGTTCAAGGACATGCCGATGGACTACTGGGACAGCCAGATCGCCCTGAACCTCAACTCCGCCGCGTACATGTCCCGCTACGCCGTAGCCGACATGGTCGAGAAGAAGACGGAAGGCCGCATCGTGAACGTCTCGTCCGTCCACGGGCAGGTCACCTGGGTCCACCGCCGCATGCTGCCGTATTCGGCCGGCAAGGCCGGTCTCAACATGTTCACGCGCGCTCTCGGCGTGGAGGTCGCGAAGTACGGCATCCGCGTGAACTGCGTCGCGCCGGGCCTCATCTACACGAAGATCATGTCACGCTATTCCGAGGCGGACATCCGGGGCTTCAACCACAAGATACCCGTCGGGCGCGGCGGACAGGTCGAGGAGATCGTCCCGACGATACAGTTCCTCGCCGACGTCGAGAAGACGCGGTTCATCGTCGGCCAGGTAATCTGCGTGGACGGCGGCCAGTCGTGCGACGGCTCGATAGAGTCGATGAATTTTCCCGTCGAAGGCAATCGATAGCAATCGACTGCAATCGGCAGCAATCAAAATAAAGGAAAACCAAAATGAGTTGCAACTGTGACTGCAAGATGAATCTGAGGAGCAAATGGGAGTTCGGCGAGGCGAGCGAGTGCCGCCGCGGGCTTCTCTGCGGAATGGGAATCTCGCCGGAGGAGCAGTCCAGGCCCCTTATCGGCGTCGTCAACTCCTGGAACGAGTACAACCCCGGCCACGTCCACCTGAAGGGGATCGCCGAGCGCGTGAAGCAGGGCATCCGCGACGCGGGCGGCTATCCGGTCGAAGTGATGACGACGGCGATCTGCGACGGCATGGTCTTGAAGGACCCGAAGTACATCGAGATACCCTCGCGCAACTCCATCGCCGACCAGGTGGAAATTACTGTCGATGGCAACTTCTTCGACGGCATGGTGATGCTTTCGACGTGCGACTCGATCGTCCCCGGGCATCTCATGGCGGCGGCGCGCCTCGACATCCCGACCGTGATCGTCACCGGCGGCTACATGCCGCTCGGCACGTTCAGGGGCAAGGAGGTCCTGCACATCCATGCGCAGGACAAGGTCGGCACGATGCAGGACGGCAAGATCGATCCTGACGAATACAACGGCCTCATCGAGCATTCCTGGGGCACGTGCGGCGGCTGCACGTCGATGACGACCGCGAACTCCATGTGCATGGTCGCGGAGGCGCTCGGCATGTCGCTCCCCTACAACTCCACAGTTAGCGCCGTCTCGTCCGAACTCGCGCTCATCGCCTACCGCGCCGGCGAGCGCGTGATGGATCTTCTGCGCAAGGGCATCACTGCAAGAAAGATAATCACACCTGCCGCGATACGCAATGCAATCAAGATGGACATGGCCGTCGCCGCGTCCTCGAACCTCATCCTCCACATCCCGGCGATCGCGCACGAGGCCGGCTACGACGAGCCGTGGTGGAAGTACTTCGACGAGGCGTCGAACGACATCCCGCTCCTCTCGCACCTCGCGCCGTCAGGTCCGTACAATCTGCACGACCTCGATCTCGCCGGCGGACTCCCCGCTGTAATGAAGGAGCTGCTCCCCAAGATCGACGGCGACGCGCTTACCGTCACCGGCAAGACGATGGCGGAGAACGTGAAGGACGCGAAGGTCTATAACCGCGACTGCATCCACACGCTCGAAGATCCCGTAATGAAGAAGCCCGGCATCGGCGTCCTCTACGGATCGCTCGCGCCGGAGGGGGCGATAATCAAGATTGCCGCCGTTCCGGAGAAGCTTATGGGCAAGTTCTCGGGCCCCGCGCGCGTATTCGACTCGCTCGACGACGGCCTTGCCGCGCTTCGCGCCGGAAAGATCAAGCCGGGCGACGCGTGCGTTCTGCGCTTCCTTGGTCTCAAGGCCCGCTTTGGCACGACGGCCTTCATGTTCCAGGAAGAGCTGAAGGGCAGGCCGGAGCTGTACGACTCGTGCGCCGTCATCACCGACGGACGCTTCTCCGGCGGCACCTCCGGCCTTTCCGTCGGCTATGTCTCGCCGGAAGCGGCGCTATGCGGTCCTCTCGGACTTGTCAAGGAGGGCGACACCATCGAAATCGACCTGCCAGGCCGCCGCATCGACCTCATGATCGACGATGCGGAGATGGCGAAGCGCAAGGCCGCGTTCGACTGGAAGTTCGACGAGACGAAATACCCGCGCTACCTGAACCTCTTCGTCAAGAACGTCGGCTCAATGGCGCACGGCGGAATCTGGGAGTGACGGACGTCCTCGTAATTGGCGGGGGACTCGCCGGATGGCGGGCGGCGGAGGCGGCGGTGAAAGCCGGAGCCTCCGTCGCGCTCGTCGCGAACGGCGCGGGCAACTCGCCGGACATCCATGCGCTGAACGTGCCCGTGCGCGACGACGACTCCGTGGAGCGCTTCGTCGAGGACACGCTGAAAAGCGGGCGCGGCGGATGCGACCGTGCGCTAGTAGAGGTTCTCTGCCGCGAGGCGGTGAAGCTTGCTGACGAATTTCCCTTCGACCGCAATCCAGACGGCTCCTACAAACTTCTCCAGCCGCTCGGATGCAGCGTTCCGCGCTGCGTCTCGATCGACCACAAGATCGGCGCGTGGATTCTTGCGAAACTCCGTCGCGAACTCGCCGGCAAGGTGGAAGTGGTAAATGGACGAGTTGCGACGTTGGAAGTGATTGGACCCGGCGCGCCAGCCCCGTTTGCGGCGTGCCTCACGCCGCTTTCCGAAAGCACAATCCTCGCGCACTCCGTCATAATCGCCACAGGCGGCTGGTGCGGGAAGTACGAGTTCTCCGACAATCCGCCGGAGCTGCGCGGCGACGGAATCGACATGGCGGTCGCCCTCGGCGCAGCGACGCGCGACATGGACTTGGTGCAGTACGAGCCGACCGTCGCGCTCGCGCCTGCGAAGCTGCGCGGCATCCCGGTCATCACGACGATGCTCTTCGAGGGTGCGACGTTCCGCAACAAGGACGACGCTGAGTTCCTTGCCGACAAGCACGCGAACAAGGACGAAATCTCCCGCGCGATCTTGGCCGAAATAAAGGCGGGGCGCGGTGTCGATGGCGGCGTCTGGTTCGACGTGACGAAAGTCCCGTGCGAGATTCTCGACACTACGTATGCCGACACCGTGAAGCGCTACGCAGCGGCCGGCGTTGACATCCACAGGGAGCCGATGCTCGTCGCGCCGGCGCCGCACACGTCCCTCGGGGGGCTCGTCATCGACACGCGCTGTCGCGTGCTTCGCCCTGACGGCTCGCCGATTCCCGGGCTTTTTGCGGCAGGCGAAGTGACGGGCGGAATCCACGGTTTCAACAGGATCGGCGGGAACGCCGGCACCGAAGTCCTGGTTTTTGGCAGAATAGCCGGCGAGGAAGCCGCGAAGGAGGCAATGACATGAACATGGTCGCAATATTCGCCGCGACGGCGGTGCTGGAATGGACGATGCCTGACGGCAAGGTCGTCGCGGAGACGCAGGAGCTCGTTCCGTTCGATGACGGCGTGAGGCTGGAAGTGAGCCGCGACAAGATACTGTCCAAGAAGGCGGTCCGTCTGGACGTCATTCCCGACTTTGCCCGTGCGAAGAAAGGAGAGTCCGGATATTGGTTTACGCCCTACGGCTTCTATGGAGAGTACGATCGCGACGCCGGGAGGTTTTTTGCCGGACAAGAGCGCATGCCCATGCCGATGTTCGGCTGGTCGAATCCTCGCGTGGCGTGCCTTGCCGTCGTGACTTCGCTCAAGTACTTCGTCCGGGAGACTGTCTGCGCGACAAACGGCGACTATGCCGTGGCGGCGACGCTGGAGGAGGGTCTTTGCCGCCACCCGTACGAGGATCTGGCGATCGAATACCATGTGCGTCCGGCGGGAACTCCCTATGCCGACCTAGCGAAAATCTACCGGGAACGCCAGCTCTCCAGCGGCGCGGCCAAGCCGTTCAGGGAGCGCTTTGCCGAAAACAGGATCTTGGAAAAGGCGATCATGGCGCCGGAGATCAGGATCCGCCAGGCGTGGAAGCCCGTGCCGAGCCCCGTGCTGCACCAGGCGCCGGAGAACGAACCGGATGTCAAGGTGGCGATCACGTTCGACCGCGTCAAGGAAATCGTCGATGAGCTGAAGCGGCAGGGTGTCGCGGATGCGGAGCTCTGTCTCGTCGGCTGGAACATCGGCGGGCACGACGGACGCTGGCCGCAGGTGTTCCCGTCCGAGCCGAAGCTCGGCGGCGACGCGAAGCTGAAGGAGGCTATCCGCCACGCGCTCGGCGCGGGATATCTCATCGTGCCGCACGGGAACTTCTACGAGGGCTATACCATCTCCGCCGACTGGGACGGCGAGTGGACGCTCAAGGACGAGAACGGTTTCATGCGTCCGACGAGGGACGGTCGGGTGTCATGGGGCGGCGGCAGGCCCTACTACATGTGCCCGCAGCGCGCCTACGAGAAGTTCGCCTCGCGCGACATCCCGCGCATGGCGGCGTTCGGGTTCAAGGGTCTCGGCTACTTCGACGTCGTTTCGATCTGCGAGCCGCTCAGGTGCGCCGACCCGCGCCATCCGTGCTCGCCCGCTGACGGCGCGAAGTTCTGGGGCGCGGCTGCCGCGATCTCGAAGCGGGACCTCGGCGGCTTCGCAAGCGAGGGCGGCATCGACTGCTTCGTCGGCAACCTCGACTATTCGCTCTATTCGTATTTCGGCGACCCGAAGAAGATCGAGGACGACCACGCCAAGGGGAGGGGGCTGGCGAAAAGGGTGGTGCCGATCTGGCAGACCGTCTATAACGGCATTGTCGCGAACAATCCGTTCACCACGACGATGAACGTGACGCTTAAGGACGTCTATTCGCGCCTCAAGGCGGTCGAGTTCACGGCGCGCCCGTGCTTCTACTTCTATTCCAAGTTCAAGTCGGACGGCAAAAGCTGGATGGGCAGCGAGGATCTCACATGCGCGACGGACGACGAGCTGAAGGCTTCGGTCGCGAAGATCAAGGAGGGCTACGACATCTACCAGAAGCTCAAGCATCTCCAGCTTGAATACATCGATTCCCACGAAGAGCTTGCCCCCGGCGTCTTCCGCACTGGCTATTCAAACGGCGAGTCGGTGATTGTGAACTACTCGAAGAAGCCGTTCAGCGGCGCGGGGGCAACCGTCGCCGCAGAGAGCTGGAAGCTGGTCGAGGCAAGTCGATAGACGCGCCACAGCCGGAAGTTTTTTTGGTATAATTTGTGGCACAACAGAAAGGAACCACAATAATGAAAAGGCAGTTGATTCCTTGCGCGGCGATAGTTGCCGCAATTTGCGGACAGGCTTTTAGCGGCTCTGTCATCGACGACGCCAAGTTCAAGCTTGACCTACGTGGCGATCCCAATGGCAATGCCTACATCGACAGCGGCGAAGTTGGCAATGCATTCGACTATTCCGCCGCGTCGCCCGATTCTGTCGTTTACGGCGGCGGCAACGGCAAGAGCTCCATTACGGCTGCGCAATATGCCACCGGCGGATATGCCACTTACGGAGCGCTCCCCTACGTTTCCAGCGTTTCGGCCGTGAATCCCTATGATGGCTCGACCTCTTCCCGTCCCTGCCTAGTACTGCCGCAGGAAACGAAGACGGAAAACGACAAAACCTACTGGGCGGAAAACGGTGTTGTGCTGCCCCAAAGTGCGGTTGCGCCGGGTGATTCCGGCTATGTCACCATCTACGCACGCTTCAAGTGGGATGGCAACACGTCAAGTCCAAATCTTCTCGTCGGCAACGGCTGGAACGGCACATACGGCAGCAACGTCAATGGATTGTCGGTATATCTCAATGGCAGCGGCAACGTTGGCATCTTGAACAACAACGCGATGCCGTATTGCGGTGCCAAGGTCACGGCAGGCAACTGGTATGATCTTTTCGTTGTGGCTCGCAATGAAACGATTAGCGGCGCAGAAAAGGTCGTGGCAAACGTCTATCTTTACAAGGCCAATTCAGGGGCGTCCCCGACGCTCACGACAAGCATCTGCACGAACAATGTCATGACCTTTTCAAGTGCGCGGCTGACTCTCGGATGCTACTTGCAGAACTCCACTGGGTGGGCCGTCAAGACCAATCCCCGTGCTTTCCGTGGTTCCATTGCCGACGTGATGCTTTGGGATCGTGCGATCACAACTGCCGAGATGTCCGAGGTGATGTCCGGCGTTGCGCAGGGCGGCGAATGGCAGATCGGCGCGGTCAACAGCAGTGCCGACGAGTTTGGTGACAGCGATCCCGCCGCCGTCTTCGAGCCGCAGACGATGTCGTGGAGTCGCATGCGCAAGACGCTGGACAGTTCCATCTCCATCGCGATGACGATGACCTCTTCCGAACATCAGATGTCACGTGTGTTGACCTTCACGCCAATCCTCTCCGGCGCAACCGCCCCGGTGGAAGTCGCCCTCAACGGCACAACGGTCGGTGAAATCGACCTCGCGACGACGACCTCAATCACGCTCCCGAAGGCCCTCTGGCGGCACGACGGCACCGCGAACACGATTACGGTCACGCGCACGGCTGCGGCTTCCGGCACCATCCAGTTCGACGCAATCTCCCTCGCCCCCACCCCGACCGCCACGTCTGTCCTTGACGACGCCTTCTTCAAGCTCGACCTTCGCGGCGGCGCTTCAACCTTTACCCTGCCAGGCGACATCGGCAATGTTTTCGACTTCTCCGCTGCCACCCCGCTTGCTGGCTACATGGGTGACCAGCGTGGGCCGCAGACCTACAACGCCAACTACGGCAACCTCCCGGCACAGGAGACGGCCGCCGTCACGAATCCCTACTATCCCTACACGACGAATACGCAGAATGTCCTGCACTTTTATCAAGACGAGAAGTCCGAAACTGCGTCCGTTCGTTCCAGTGTCGTCATTCCCGGAGCGGCACCGAATGGTCCCGTGCAGACATTCTACGTCCGCTTCCGGTGGGATGGGTGGGCGCCCGGCTCATCTTCAAACTACAAGCCGGCATACATGTTTCAGAGTGGAAATGCCGCCAACGGATGGCAGGAACAAGGTGTATCATTCTGCATAAATGAAAAGAGCGGCAAGCCTGTATTGGACATTCGTGGCAATAAGCAAAATAGCGGCTCAACTATCGGCCTTGAGATTTCAGAGGGCGAATGGAACGATGCCTTTATCACCTTTACGCAAAACAACGACAACACGGCATACACGGCCACCGTCACACTCTGCAAGCCCGTCGCTTCGGGAAGCGACTTCTCTCCGCCTTCCTTGCAATCTAATTCTGTCACGCATTCACTGCCGCTTCTCTTCAACTCATCAAACCTCACCATCGGCGGCTACTACGACAGCAGCACCAGCAGTGGCTCATCGCGTAGCTTCCGCGGTTTGATCGCCGACTTCATGATCTGGGATCGTGCGCTCACGGACAACGAGAAGATCGAGGTGATGGCGGGTCAGCACGGCGCGAAGTGGCGGATCGGCGCAATCAACGGCTCGGCGGACGAGTTCACCGACGATGATCCTGTTGCAGTTTATGAGCCGCAGACGATGCCTTGGCGGCAGATGCGCAAGACGCTTGACGCCTCGCATCCGACGCTCACGCTCAAGTCGCCGCTCGCCACCTTCGAGACCGGCAAGGCGATGATCCTCCATGTCGATCCGATTTTCACCGGCACTCCCACCTCCGTGCCGATCACGGTCTCCGTGAACGGCGCCGCCGTTGATTCCTTCGATCTTGCCGAAACGCGCAACTTTATCATTCCGAGGGGTAAATGGCAACGCGACGGCAGCGGTAACGTGACGGTTGCGCTTACCCGCACCGAGACGACCGGCTCCGTCGCCATCGATGCCCTCACGCTTTCTGGCTCGTGGCAGATTACGGATGATGACGAGGGCTCGAACGGGATGCTCAACGAAAGATACGCCCCGCCTTACGCTTTTGCAGGCGATAGCAACGTAAAGCACTTCACGAGTTCCATTTCGGTCGGTGCCAACCATACCAACTACACATTCGGCGTGTGGGTGCCGGCGGGCATTGACGAAAGGTGCAGCTGGAAATTTATGACGCGTACGACTTCTCTAAACAACAACACGGATCTTCAGGATGAGGTTCATGAGTTGCGTGTCAACGGCACAACCGTCGCCACGCATACGGGAGTGTTTAACGCGAAAGAATATTTCAGCGCAGATATCCCCGCCGGTACGCTCCACGACGGCATGAACTATGTGCAGTGGGTGCAGACCTCGCCGGCGCGACCAAGTGAGGGTCTAGGCTCCGGGAAAGGCATCTATCAGTTCTACGACTTCTGGGGAATGAAGCTCGTTCCGCCGTCGAAAGGCCTGATGATTCTGATCCACTGACGTGAAACTTTCACGGCGAAGTTTTCTGGCGGCAGGGACGGCGTTCTCGCTTGCCGGCTGCTGCGGCGGGCAGGACGTTGTCCGCTCGGCAGGTCACGGCGGCAGGCCCCGTCTCAAGATCGGCGTCCTTTCCGACATCCATGTCACGAAGCGCGAGAACGCGGGGACGTTCGAGAAGGCTTTGCGGTGGTTTGCGGAACAAGGCGTTGACGGCGTTCTCGTCGCGGGCGACCTCGGCACGAAGGGCACGATCGACGAGATAGAGGTCGTGGCCGAGACGTGGTACAAGGTGTTCCCCGGCGACAAGGCGAACGACGGCCGCCATGTCGAACGGCTGTTCCTCCTTGGCAACCATGACGTTGACGGATTTGTCTCGAAGGCGTCTTGGCCGAAAAGGCAGACACCTTCCCGCGAGGAAGCCGAGAAGACGTGCCTTGCCTTTCACCGCGAGGAGACCTGGAAGCGGCTTTTCAACGAGCAGTACCGCCAGATAGTCGTCAAGAAGGTAAAAGGCTACACATTCGTCCTGAACAGCTGGGTGTCGCGCGAACTGCACGAGAAGGACATTCTGGAGGATTTCTGGAAGGGATTCGCCCCGACGGTCGATCCCGACATGCCGTTCTTCTACTGTCAGCATCCGCATCCGAGAGATACGTGCTCTGCCGGCTATCTGCTTGGCGGCGCGTTCTGGCACGGCGGCTGGGACGACGGAACTTCGACGCGGCTTCTTTCCTCGCATCCGAACTGCATTGCGCTTTCCGGCCACTCACACTATCCGATAGACGACGAACGCGCCATCTGGCAGGGCGACTTCACAAGCGTCAACTGCGGATGCGCAAGGGGCTTCGCCTTTACGTTCCCGGGACGCGAGAACGGACATGCCGTCACCGACATGAAGTCTGGTGCGGTTTTCCAGATGCCGCCCATAGACATAAAACGCATAAGGCAGGGAATGCTCATGGAGGTGTTTGACGATAGTGTCGTCTTCCACCGCCGCGAGTTCGTCTATGACCAGACACTTGGTCCAGACTGGGTTGTTCCGCTCGGAAGGGGCGCGGCGCGTCCGTATGCGTTCGAGCCGCGCCGTCTCGCGTCGCAGCCGCCGCAGTTCGCCGAAGGGGCATCCGTCGATGTCGTGGATCGTCCTGACGGAAAGAACCGCAAGGGAGAGTCTTGCGCTCAGGTCGTCGTCGCGTTTCCGTCAGCAGCGGGAGAGCGAGTCTTCGACTACGAGGTGTCCGCCGAGGTGCGCATCGCGGACTTCGTGCGCACGGTCGCGTCCAAGCGGGTCTTTTCGCCGGACGCCTTTCTCGGCGCGGCGCAGGACGGCGGCAAGGTGACGTGCGTCTTCGCGAAGAGCGAGCTGCCCATGGGCCGAGGCGTGCGATTCGTGGTACGCCCGTTCAATTGCTGGGGCAAGGGCGGCGAGCCGATCGCTTCTGAATTCACGGGAACTCAGAAGTCGTGAAGGCAGATGAGAATGGTTTTTTGCATGAAAAGCCTGATCTTTCTTCTCATTGGAGGGATTGCAATGGTCGTCAATGGTACGGAGCGTGTCGAACTTTCCTCTGCGGACGGAGGGAAGGCGGTTGCCGACGCATATGGCGCCCGGCTCGTCAGCTGGAGCCCTGCTGGCGGCGAGGAGGTCTTCGCGATGGCGAAG
>Ga0265298_10007702_pt1 | contig 13040 bp, 11 predicted proteins | sample AusTroGonzalo_MG_3_FD_193486 | JGI IMG/M metagenome (GOLD analysis project Ga0265298, IMG submission 193486) | Bovine rumen microbial communities from tropical cattle in Woodstock, Queensland, Australia - Gonzalo_01 | ecosystem: Host-associated > Mammals > Digestive system > Stomach > Rumen ... | reverse complement strand
GCGGTTAACGCCGTCACGGAATAGTGAGGTGGTGTAGCTGCCTTCGGGCATCTCTTTATGGCGGCGGTTGATGAAGTCCTGCAGCTCGCTGAGGAACAGCAGCGGATTGTCGCCGTTGTCCTTGGCGTCCTGCTCCATGTCCATCGGGGTGTTCTCTTCGCCCCAGCAGGTGTCTGTGCCGGTGTGGCAGGTAGGTCCGTCGGGTGTTGCCTTGACGAGCAGGGTGTCATTGTCGCAGTCCACCTTGATGTCGTTCAAATGCAGGAAGTTGCCGCTGGTTTCACCCTTTGTCCAGAGGCAGTTGCGCGAGCGGCTCCAGAATGTCACCTTACCCGTGGCCAATGTCTTGTCGAGAGCTTCCTGGTTCATGTAGCCCAGCATGAGCACCTTGCGTGTCGTAGCATCTTGAATGATGGCAGGCACCATGCCGCCCTGTTTATCGAAGTCAATCTTCATCTCAGTCATTTATTCTTTAATCTTTAGTTCTTAATCTTTATTCTCTTCACCCCCTGACGTTGATACCTTCGTTGTGCAGGTATTGTTTCAGCTCAGGAATGGGTATTTCGCCGAAGTGGAACACACTGGCGGCCAAGGCGGCATCGGCGTGCCCAATGGTAAAGGCATCGCGGAAATGCTCCTTGCAGCCAGCCCCGCCACTGGCAATGATGGGGATGCAGAGGTCGTCGGCCAGTCGGCGAAGCGCCTCGTTGGCATAGCCTTCTTTCACGCCGTCGTGGTTCATCGACGTAAAGAGAATCTCTCCGGCGCCGCGCTCCTGTGCCTCGTGGGCCCACTCAAAGAGCCCACGCTCGGTGCGCTCCCTGCCGCCTTTCAGGTAACAGTGCCAAGCAGATTGGCTATTTGCCGACGGTCCATCTCCAATTTCGTCAAGCCGGGCGTCGATGGCACAGACGCAGACCTGGCTGCCAAAGCGGTTGGCAATCTCATCGATGAGCTCTGGCCGCCGGATGGCAGCGCTGTTCACGCTCACCTTGTCGGCACCGGCATAGAGCAGGCGCTCCACGTCGGACAGCTCGTTGATGCCACCGCCTACGGTGAAGGGGATGTTAATTTCGGCTGCCACGCGCGTCACCATCTCCGTGAACGTCTTGCGGCCCTCGAAGCTTGCCGTAATGTCGAGAAACGTCAGCTCGTCGGCGCCTTGCTCGCTGTACAGCTTGCCTAACTCAACGGGGTCGCCCGCACTCCGCAGGTTAACGAAGTTGGTGCCTTTCACGGTTTCGCCGTCCTTTACGTCAAGGCAGGGTATGATACGTTTTGCTAATCCCATGATTATCAATTATCTATTCTCATTTATCAATTGGCGCAAGTCTATTCTCCCCTCGTAAATCGCTTTGCCGAAGACTACGGCCGGTATGCCGGCCGCCTCGAGGGCGTGGATGTCGTTGATGTCTGCGACACCGCCGCTGGCAATGAGGTGGAGCTGCGGGTAGGCCGCCATCACTTGTTGGTACAATGCGGTGGCAGGGCCGGTCAGCGTGCCGTCTTTCGAGATTTCCGTACAGAGCACGTTCTTCACCCCTCGTTCAACATATTTCCCGAGGAACGGCAGCAGGTCTTCCGTGGAGTCTTCCTTCCAGCCGTTGATGCTGATCTTGCCGTTGCGTACGTCGGCGCCTAAGATCATGCGGTCGGCGCCGTACTTCTCCATCCAGTTCAGGAACAGCTCAGGCTGCGATACTGCAATAGAGCCTACGGTCACCATCTGCGCACCGGCCGCAAAGGCCTCTTCAATATCGGCATCGGTCTTGATTCCGCCGCCGAAGTCTACCACGAGGGCGGTCTTCGAGGTGATGTCGCGCAGCACCTGGCTGTTGACAATGTGTCGCGATTTGGCGCCGTCGAGGTCTACTACATGCAGACGCCGGAAACCCAACCGCTCAAACTCAAGCGCCACGTCGGCAGGCGAGTCGTTATAGACGGTCTTCTGACCGTAGTCGCCCTTGGTCAGACGTACGCATTGGCCGTTGATAATGTCTATGGCAGGTATAAGTTCCATATCAATATGTCTTCTCAATCTCAAGAAAGTTTCTCAGTATCTGTTCACCCACTTTTCCGCTCTTCTCGGGGTGGAACTGGCAGGCGTAGAAGTTGTCCTTGTGCATGGCTGCAGAATAGGGGAGGATATAGTCGGTAGTGGCAATAGTCTCGTTGCAGACGGGCACGTAGTAGGAATGCACGAAGTAGACGTATGGGAATTACGATTTGACGATTTATTGGACGAGCCAAGCGCTTCGCGAGTCCTATTTACGATTTGATTGTCCAGCCCCTCGAAGAGCGGCGACCGCAGGTCGTACAGGGCGTTCCATCCCATGCAGGGCACCTTGTCTTCGTGCCGCTGCGGTTGGAAACGCTTCACGTCGGCATCGAAGATGCCAAGACAGTCAGTGTCGCCCTCTTCAGAGTGACGGCACATCAGTTGCTGTCCAATGCAGATGCCGAGCACGGGCTGGCGCAGTGAGCGGATAACCTGGTCGAGACCGCGCTGCCGAAGGTAGTCCATGGCACCACTGGCCTCACCCTGTCCGGGGAAAAGCACACGGTCGGCACCGCGCAGCGTCTCGGCATCGTCGGTAAGCAACGGCTCGATGCCTAACCGCCGCATGGCGTTGACCACCGAGTACACGTTGCCCGCGTTGTATTTCACGATTGCTATCTTCATAACGATGTATCTTAACACCCCTCCTTCCGAAGGGCTTGGGTAGGCCTTCAGTTAACTAAAAATAATCGTCTTGTTGTTGTATGTGAGGATTTTGCGCTCAATATGTTTCGATACGGCGCGCGACAAAACGATTTTCTCCAGGTCTTTTCCTTTCAGCACCAGACTCTCAGGCGTGTCCTTGTGGGTGATGCGCGCCACATCCTGCTCTATGATGGGGCCGGCGTCGAGGTCAGCCGTCACATAGTGGCTTGTGGCGCCGATAATCTTCACGCCGCGTGCCCATGCCTGGTGGTAGGGCTTGGCGCCGATGAATGCCGGGAGGAACGAGTGGTGAATGTTGATGATATGGTGCGGGTACTCTGCTATCATCTGGTCGGAGATAATCTGCATGTAGCGTGCCAGCACAATGAAGGAGATGTCTTCTTTCCTGAGCAGCTCCATCTCCGCCTGCTCCACCTCGGCCTTGTTCGAATGGTCTTTGTTGATGCTCCACACGTAGTAGGGAATCTGGAACTGCTCGGCCACGTAGCGCAGGTCGTCGTGGTTTGATACGATACACGGAATGTCGCATGCAAACTCACCGGCCTTCCACCGTGCCAGCAGGTCGTACAGGCAATGGCTCATCTTCGACACGAAAATGGCCATGCGCGGCCGCTTGTCACTGTAATACAGGCTGAACTTCATCTTGTAGCGCTGCGCATAGAGCGTGGTGATATAGTCGTAAATCTTGTCGTGGGGGATGAGGAAGTTATCCAGCTCCCATTCCACGCGCATGAAGAACATACCATCTTCCTTATCCACATATTGGTCTAAGTAGACAATGTTTCCTTTGTTGTCTGTGATAAAGCGCGTCACCTCTGCAATGATGCCCGGCTGGTCGGGGCAATGCAAAAGCAAAATGGCTGTCTGTTTCATTCTTATAAGTGTCTCTACATTAATATATGTCTTTACAGCGTGCAAAATTACAAAAAAAAACGATAACCGGCAACTTTTTATAAGATTAACGCATTATTTTTTCAGAATCAGGAAAAAATACATTATCTTTGCACCCATTATCATAAACAACACAACAATGAGTACATACCGACAATTGAGTAGCGCCGAGATAGAGGTGCTGGAAAACAACGGCTGCTGGGCCGAAGACTGGGACTGCGTAAGAGTGGCTGAAGGATTCAAGCCATACAACTTCCACCGTGTCGTTTTCTACGGTGAGATACGGTTGGGCGAGTTTCACAAGCAAGTAGAGGTAAGCAAGGGGTTCTTCAAGCACTCCGGCATTAACGATGCCACGCTCCGTAATACCACGGTGGGTAACGACTGTCTGATAGAAAAGGTGGGAAACTTCATCAATAATTACACCATAGGCAACGACTGTTACATCTCTAACATCTGTACGTTGGAAACCACCGAGGACGCCACCTTTGGAGAGGGTAGTGTTATCTCTGTGCTCAACGAGATGGGCGACGGCAATGTAACGCTGTTCCGCGAGTTGAACTCTCAGGTGGCCGCTTTCATGGTGAAGCATTTCCGCGACAAGCAGTTGCGACAGACGCTCTGCCAGCTTATCGAGGACGAGCTGCGCGTATCACGCCCCGAGCGCGGCATCATCGGCAACAACGTGAAAATCATCAACACGAAGGATATTACGAACACTGTAATCAAGGGCGACTGCGAGATTAGCGGTGCGGCGCGGCTGAGTGAGTGTACGGTGATGTCTTCGAAAGACGCGTCGGTGTATATCGGCACGGGCGTAATCTGTGAGAACAGCATTATCTGCGACGGTTGCTCCATCAACAACTCGGTGAAGATGCAAGACTGTTTCGTGGGCGAGGCTTGTCAGATTACCAACGGCTTTACGGCCGAGGCGAGCCTGTTCTTTGCCAACTCGTTTATGGCTAACGGCGAGGCCTGCGCTGCTTTCTGTGGGCCGTTCTCTGCCAGTCACCATAAGTCGAGCCTGCTTATCGGCGGTGAGTTCTCGTTCTATAACGCCGGCTCGAACACCAATTTCTCCAACCATGCCTACAAGATGGGACCCATGCACTACGGCACTTTGGAGCGCGGCACGAAGACGGCCTCGGGAGCCTATGTGCTCATGCCTGCCACCATCGGTGCCTTCAGTGTGTGCTTCGGTAAGCTTATGCACCATCCCGACACGCGCAACCTTCCGTTCAGCTACCTGATGGCCTATGGCGATACCATGTATATTGTTCCTGGACGGAACATCACAACGGTGGGACTCTACCGTGACATCAAGAAATGGCCCAAGCGCGACAAGCGTTCGCGCCAGTCGAGGAAGTCGATTATTAATTTCGACTGGTTGTCGCCCTTCACGGTAGGCGAGATTCTGGAGGGACGCAAGGTACTTGAAGCCCTGCGCGCTGCCAGCGGTGACAATGTGTCTACCTATAACTTCCATGAATACGTGATCAACGTGTCCAGCCTGCGCAAGGGGCTGAAGTATTACGACATTGCCCTGCGCATCTACATGGGTGCCGTGTTGAAGCGTGCACAGAAGGAAGGGTTCTTTGGACGGCCGGTAAGCAAGGTGGGTGAAGGCAAATGGACCGACCTGAGCGGCCTGCTGTTGCCCGAGAGCGAGGAGCAGCGCATTGTCGACGACATCAAGAACGGCACGATTGAGAATATCCAGCAGCTGCTCGACCGCTTTGTCACCATCAACGACAACTACAGCGACTATCGCTGGGCGTGGTCCTACCAGCTTATTCTCGACTACTATGGCCTGTCGGAGATTACCGAATCCGATGTTGAGCGCATCCGTGAGGATTATGTCCGGGCGCGCAGGGCTTGGATTGCTGAGATTCGCAAGGATGCCGAGAAGGAATATGCAATGGGCGACGTAGAACAGGATGTGTACGAAGATTTCCTCTCGAAGCTCGACCATGAGGTGGATTATGAGAATTAAAATATAAGATAAAGTAACAGAGGAGTAAATAAAGGATAAGACTATGAGAATGAAACGGTTAATGCTGATTGCCATGATGACGCTCGCAATGGGTGCACAGGCGAAGGACTATAAGTATGAGACGGTAGATGGCGACCTGATGAAAACCCGCATCTACACGCTCGATAATGGTCTGAAGGTGTATCTCTCGGTGAATACCGAGAAGCCCCGCATACAGACGTACATCGCCGTGCGCACGGGTAGTAAGAACGATCCCGCCGAGACCACCGGTCTGGCACACTATCTAGAGCACCTGATGTTTAAAGGAACGCGTCTCTTCGGCACCAATAACCCCGACGCTGAGGCTTCTCTGCTGGATGATATTGAGCGCCGTTATGAAGACTACCGCCTTGTCAGCGATGAAGCACAGCGTAAGCAGAAATACCATGAGATTGACTCTGTGAGCCAGGTGGCTGCACAGTATTTCATTCCCAATGAGTACGACAAGCTCATGGCGGCCATCGGCGCCGAGGGCACCAATGCCTACACCTCGAACGACGTGACCTGCTATACCGAGGACATCCCTTCGAACGAGATTGAGAACTGGGCCAAGATTCAGAGCGACCGTTTCCAGAACATGGTCATCCGCGGATTCCATACCGAGTTAGAGGCCGTCTACGAGGAGTATAACATCGGACTGACCAGCGACCAGCGGAAGCTCTTCTATACGTTCAGCAAGATGCTGTGGCCTACGCATCCCTATGGTACCCAGACCACCATCGGCACGCAGGAGCACCTGAAGAACCCCTCCATCACGAACATCAAGAACTATTTCAACAAGTGGTACGTGCCCAACAACGTCGCCATCTGCATGGCCGGCGACTTCGACCCGGACAAGACCATCGCCATCATCGACAAGTACTTCTCCGGCTGGAAGCCGGGTGCCGACGTGCGGCAGCCGGTGTTTGCACCGCTGCCTCCGCTCACCTCGCCCCGCGACACCAGCGTTGTGGGTCAGGAGGCTGAGCAGCTGTGGCTGGGCTGGCGCGCCAAGCAGGCTAACGCCCTGCAGGCCGACACGCTCGAGCTCATGGAGAACGTGCTGAGCAACGGCCGTGCCGGTCTGCTCGACCTCGATCTCAACCAGACCATGAAGTTGCAGCAGTCGTTCGGCGGCACTGAGCTGATGCACGACATGGGAGGTTTTATCCTTGCCGGCACACCCAAGCAGGGGCAGACCCTCGACGAGGTGCGTACGCTGCTGCTCGACGAAATCGGTAAGCTGAAGCGCGGCGACTTCCCCGACAACTTGCTGCCCAGCATCATCAACAATATGAAGCGCCGCCACTACCAGCTCCTTGAGAGCAATGAGGGGCGCGCCGACATGTTTGTCGACGCCTTCATCAATGAAGTGGACTGGAAGCAGGAGGTGGGAAAGATTGACCGTATCTCGAAGATCACCAAACAGGAGATTGTCGACTTTGCCAACCGTTTCTTTACCGACGGCTATGTGGCCGTCTACAAGCGGCAGGGTGTTGACTCCACTCAGAAGAAAATAGACAAGCCCGCCATCACACCCATCCCCACCAACCGCGACCAGATGAGCGACTTTGTGCGCGACATCCAGAACAGCAAAGTGGAGCCGATACAGCCCCGCTTCGTGAACTTTGAAAAGGACATGGTCTCCGGCAGGACCAAGGGCGGGCTCCCCCTATACTATGTGAAGAACAATGAGAACGGGCTTTTCGAGCTTACCTTCCGGTATGAGTTCGGACACTGTGCCGACAACCGCTACGACGTGGCCACCGACTATCTCGACTACATCGGCACCGACAAGCTCTCTGCCTCGGAGGTGAAGCAGAAGTTCTATGAGTTGGCGTGCGACTATTATGTGAGCGTCAGTGCCGACGTCATCAGCGTTCACCTTATGGGACTGAGCGAGAACATGCAGCCCGCTCTGGCCATGCTCGAAGACCTGCTGCACAACCTCAAGGCCGACCGTGAGGCTTACGACCAGTTAGTGGGACTGACCCTGAAGCAGCGCGACGACGCCAAGAAAGACCAGCGCCGCTGCTTCTCTGCCCTTTACAACTATTCTACCTACGGGCCGCGCAACCAGGGCCGCGACGTGATGAGCGAGCAGCAGCTCAGGAATACCGATCCGGAACAGCTGACCGACCTGCTGCGCAACCTCAGCAACTATCAGCACAGCGTGCTCTATTACGGTCCCATGAGCCAGCAGGAAGTGTCGGCACTCATCACCGCAAACCACACCACGCCGCGACAGCCCGCCGCCGTGCCCATGAACCGTCCTTACGTGCTGCAGCCTGCCACCAAGGACTGGATATGGATTGCCCCCTACGATGCCAAGAACATCTATATGCGCATGTACCATAATGAAGGACGTGCATGGAACGCCGACGAAGCGGCCACTATGGCATTGTTCAACGAGTACTTCGGCGGAGGAATGAATGGTATCGTATTCCAGGAACTGCGCGAGGCTCGCGGACTGGCATACAACGCCTACGCCCTCTACTCCCGTCCTACGAAGAAAGGCTACAAGGAGCACTTCTTCACCCATATCATCACGCAGAACGACAAGATGATGGACTGCATACGCCAGTTCCACAGCATACTCAACGACATGCCTGCCTCGGAGAATGCCTTCCTCATTGCCAAGGACGGACTCACCAAGCAGCTGGCGTCGCTGCGCACCACGAAGATGGGTATCATCAACGCCTACTTCGCTGCCAAGCGCTTGGGCATAGACTACGACCTCAACGAGAAAATCTACAGTGATCTGCCGCAGCTGACGCTGCAGGACATCGTTAACTTCGAGAAGCAGAACATGAGCGGCAAGCACTATCGTTATATTATCCTCGGCGATGAGAAAGAACTCGACATGGACGCCCTGCGACAGCTCGCGCCCGTACGCCATCTTACCACCGAGGAAGTATTCGGATATTAAGGTGTGACTTAACTTTCGCAAGCTCCGAAGTTATCGAAGTTAACGGAGTTATCGAAGTTAGCGACAATAGTTCTGCCGCTGATAAAGCCCACCAAAGTATCGTCGATAACTTCGGAGCTAACGAAACTTGAGAAGTGTGATTATACAAACCCCCAAACGACGAAACGATTAAACCCCCAAACGACTAATATAAAAATACTTAGACTATGAACAACATTAAACCCTACGTCATTGGTTTAGACCTTGGCGGCACCAATGCCGTGTTTGGCATTGTCGATTCACGTGGAGACATCAAGGCCACTACGGCCATCAAGACCCAACAGTATGACACCGCCGAGTCCTTCGTACAGGCATCGGTCGATGCCCTGCAGCCTGTCATCGAGCAGGTGGGCGGCATCGAAACCATCAAGGCCATGGGTATCGGCGCACCCAACGGCAACTACTACAAGGGAACCATAGAAACGGCTCCTAACATCAAGTGGGCCCACGACTGTGTGGTGCCTCTGGCACAGATGTTCAGCGAGAGGCTCGACGGCATTCCCGTGGCCGTGACCAACGACGCCAACGCTGCCGCCATCGGCGAGATGGTCTATGGCGTGGCCCGCGGCATGAAGAATTTCATCGTCATCACCCTTGGTACCGGCGTTGGCTCCGGCATTGTCGTCAACGGACAGCTGGTCTATGGCAGCGACGGCTTTGCAGGCGAGCTGGGACACGTCACCATGGTGCGTGGCAGCGAAGGGCGCTCCTGCGGTTGTGGGCGGACAGGCTGCCTGGAATGCTATTGCTCGGCTACCGGTGTGGCACGCACCGCCCGCGAGATGCTCGCCAACACCACCCGTCCGTCGCTGCTCCGCGACATGAACCCCGACGATATCACATCGCTCGACGTCAGCATAGCCGCCGGCAAGGGCGACGAGCTGGCTAAGGAGATTTACGAGTTCACCGGCAAGATGCTCGGCGAGGCCTGTGCCGACTTCGCTACCTTCTGCTCGCCAGAAGCCTTCATCTTCTTCGGAGGAATGGTCAAGGCTGGCGACCTGATCATGGAGCCCATCAAGCGGGCTTACGACAACCATGTGATGCCCATCTTCAAGGGCAAGGCTCAGTTCCTGGTCAGCGGTCTCGACGGCGCATCGGCTGCTGTGCTCGGCGCAAGTGCTATAGGGTGGGAGATTCAATAAGTCCCTGGTCGCAAAAGCAACGTTTTTTATTAAGCATAAGCTCCGAAGTTATCGAAGTTAACGGAGTTATCGAAGTTAGCGACAATAGTTCTGCCGCTGATAAAGCCCACCAAAGTATCGTCGATAACTTCGAGCGAAGCGATAACTTCGATAACTTCGGAGCTAACGAAACTTGAGTAAAAGAATAAAGATTAGATCACTATGGCAAAAAAAGAAGAGAAGAAAGCCATGTCTATCAAGACGCTGACCAAGAGCAGCGTATGGGACGTGCAGGAAAACGACATCTTCCGCATGTGGGAAGGGGCAGAGAAAGATGCCGAGGTGAAGGATAACATCCGGCACTATGTCGACATCATCCGCAATGCCTTTATGATAGAAGAGGTGAAGGGCGACCTGAACCTGGAGCGGAAGAAATATGAGAAACAGGGCTACAAGGTGGCCGAAGTGAAGCTCGACGAGAACCAGCGCGTGGTATGGGCCATCAAGAAGCGCCCCATCATGCGTGTCACCGATCTCACCTACGAGAACATCCGCCATATCACCGCCGCCAAGCTCATCGAGGTACTCGACCGTAACTTCGGTGGCGGGTGGGACTCGCTCTCGCAGAGCATTAAGGACATCATTGAGAGCGGCTTCGACATCTCTACCACCACGCTGCCCAAGGACCGCCTGCACAAGAAGGGCGGCATGTACGAGAAGAAGATCGACGACGGATTCGAGGTACTTGAGGTGTCGAAGGGCACGTGGGTGGAGGCCATCTTTGCCAAGGTGAAGCCTGAAAGCGAAAAGCCCCGCCTGAAACTCGAGAGCCGGGTCAATGAAGACGATGAAGACTACGAGATTGAAGACAACTACAACCGGCCCGACGAAGACGACGAGGAGATTGAAGATCCCAACGACGACGAGATCACAGAGGAGAACTACTCTTCTATGATGGAAATCGAAACCGACCCCGACGAGGAAGCCGAAGAGTTGTCGGTATATGCCGATGAGTAGTGGAGCATAGCAAAGCATGTTCGGGAATCTGAATCACTACCGTATCATCCTGGCCAGCAACTCGCCCCGCAGGCGCGAATTGCTGGCCGGGCTTGGACTTGACTTCGAGGTGCGTGTGCTGCCCGATATCGACGAGAGCTGTCCGCCCGACATGGCGGCCAGCCACATGGCACTGCACATCGCCACGAAGAAGGCTCAGGCTTACGCAGCCACCATGGCCGACGACGAGCTCATCATCACCGCCGATACGGTGGTGGTGGTGGATGACAGCGCTTTAGGCAAGCCTGTCGATAGTGCCGATGCCTGCCGTATGCTACGGCTGCTGAGCGGGCGCACACACCATGTGGTTACGGGCGTCTGCATCACCACCAAGCAGCGGCAACGGCGCTTCGACGTAACTACGGGCGTCACCTTCAAGACACTTACCGACGAGGAGATAGACTATTACGTAAGCCACTATCACCCTGCCGACAAGGCCGGGGCTTACGGCATTCAGGAGTGGATAGGTTACATTGGATGTACTGGGCTCGACGGCAGCTACTTCAATGTGATGGGGCTACCCGTGCAGCGCATCTACAGCGAACTGGTGGCGTGGCCGGAACAATAAACTAAAAGCTATCTCGGCCGCCGTCGAGGCCAGGCAGGTTTGCTGTAATCCCTTCATGTTTGAGGAGGAGGCGGATAGTCGTACATTACGCGAGCATGGTTGGTGCGGATGAGCTGGCTGTCGAGACGTTGGCCGGAGGTGCGGTCGATGATGTCGCGATAGACCTCACCGTTGCGATAGACCACTCCGTCCTCACGAGAAAAGTTTTCGTTCTCGGCATGGATATGGAAGGTGTGAGGCTGCTGCTCCGTGGCGCGCAGTTCGCCGCACAGGTATTCGTCATCCGTCCAAAGCCGCAGCTGATAGGTATTTCGGGTGTCGTTACGGAACCGATAGTCGATATAGTTGTACGAGATGCTGGTGCCCGTGCCGAAAGGAATCTGTCGGCCATAGTCAGGGAACAGGTCGAGTCCGTCGTGGTGATGATGCTCCGTGATGGTCAGTTCGCTGTGTAGCACGAGCCAGTGGATGAGGTTCGACAGTTGGCACATACCGCCTCCGATGCCCTGCGATGGCTTGCCCTTGGCGATGGTCAGCCCCTCTTTGTATCCTTTGCGCTTGGTTGTGCGTCCGATGAGCTTCCATACGGAGAATGTCTCTCCGGGACGAATCACCAGCCCGTCGATGTGCTTCACAGCCAAAGCCAGGTTCGTTGCCTTGTTCTCCTGTAGCTGCATGTTCACATTACCTAACCGACGACGGATGAGCGAGTTGTGGCGATAGACGACCACGGGCAGCAACTCCTCCGTCCGCTCCTTAGCGAACTGCGTATTCCGCATCATATCCTGAACGTGCCGTTTCAGGATTTCCTTCTCCATCGACAGCCGATAGGTAAAGGGCGAAATCTCGCAAAATAGTTTCCGTTTCATGTCCTAATGCTTTATCTTACTTGAATATGGCTCACTCTATCACCTCGATATAAAAACTGAACGGTCGGAAGCCGTCGTTACAGCTGATCATGGCGCTCATCGGGTTCTTCATCCATCCGTCGTAGAAGTTGCCCTCGCCACGAGCAAGAGATTCCACGAACGGCTTCATCGAACCCCATGCAGACGGACACATTCCTTCTGGCTGCTGGCCGTCGATGGAAATCCACTGCTGGTTCTCCATGACAGAGCAGGTGTGCTCAATCGGATTTTCATATTTCGCCATCAGCTCAGGATAAACCGTCTGCCGAATAGCTGTGATTCTTACTTTGTTCATTATATACTCTCCTTCATGTGTCTACAAAATGATAAACTGGCGCATCTGTTCAGTCTCTGTCATCGAGCACGCGGAAGCGTTCTCTGACGGTGTTGAGGGCGTCGAAGTCGAGAGCGACGGTGACGGCCTCTTCGCTGTTGGCCGCACACTCGGCGAGGGTGTTGCCGCGGCTGTCGCATACCAGGCTTTCTCCGCAGTAGTGGCAGAAGGCATCATCGCCCACGCGGTTCACGCCCACGAGGTAGCACTGGTTTTCTATGGCGCGTGCGCGGGTGAGTATGCGCCAGGGCTGCTGCCGGCTTTCGGGCCAGTTGGCGGCACAGACAATCATGTCGTACTCGCCTGCCTGTCCGTAGCGTGCCCACAGAGGGAAGCGCAGGTCGTAGCAGGTGAGCAGCAGTATGCGCACGCCGCGCCACTCTACGATGGTGTGGCAGCTGCCTGGTGTGAAGTACTGGTCTTCGTGGCCGTAGGTGAAGAGATGGTGCTTGTCG
>Ga0265298_10007701_pt1 | contig 13041 bp, 13 predicted proteins | sample AusTroGonzalo_MG_3_FD_193486 | JGI IMG/M metagenome (GOLD analysis project Ga0265298, IMG submission 193486) | Bovine rumen microbial communities from tropical cattle in Woodstock, Queensland, Australia - Gonzalo_01 | ecosystem: Host-associated > Mammals > Digestive system > Stomach > Rumen ... | reverse complement strand
GAGGGGAGCGGGCACATTTGAGCACCATATATTGGGCTTTCCGGGGAAACGGAAACCTATAAACGAATACCGCTTGAATAACTTTGAAGCAAAGGAAAAGTATGTTAACTTACGTTACCAAGAAGGACGGAAAGAGAAGGAAGAAGTTTGACGTAAACCACATATACGACGCAATCCGTGCGGCGTTCAGGGATTCCAAGGAGAAGATTACCGAGGAAGGACTGGACGAGCTGGTCGGCAAGGTGGTGGACACCATTTCGGCGAACGACGCCAAGTCAGTGCAGGCCGGAAAGATACAGAAGACTATCGAGGACGTGCTGATGGATGCCGGATACAAGGATACCGTCAGAGAGTACATCGAGTTCAGGACTGAGCGTGACAGGGAAAGGCTTAACCAGACCGAAATCATCAAGACAATCAAGGAAATCACCGAGTCCGAACCGGGGCTCAAGAGTTCCAACATCCTTCGAGATAACGCGAACGAGTCCGGGGCCACCCCGGCGGGTACATACGGCAAGATTGCATCCGAGACCAACAAGGTCTACAACCTGCTCAACAAGGTCAACAAGAAGTTCGCTCGCGAACACAAGGAGGGATACCTCCATATCCATGACCTCAATTTCTACAACCTTACATTCAACTGTCTTTTTGCGCCGGTCGGGAGCTTACTCAGTACCGGCTTTGATTCCGGCACCGGATTTATCCGTCCGGCCAAGTCAATCCAGTCTGCCGCATCCCTGGCCGCAGTGATTTTCCAGCTGCAGTCGAACCAGCAATACGGCGGCATTGCCTGTGACAACTTCGACTTTGACCTTGCGCCGTTCGTCGACATGTCGTTCCGTACGAACCTGGCAGTAGAACTCAACAGGTATGCCGAATACTCGGAAGACCGCGCATATAAGGATTATGCCGGCTGCCCGGCTGACCCGGATGTCATCAAGAACATCGTTAAGCTGCTTGCTGATGTTTCCATGAATACCCCGGAGCACCTGCTGTATCTCCGCTTCAAGCCGTCCCTGGTGAAGAACGCCATCGCCGTTACCGACAACCAGACGCACCAGGCCATGGAAGCGCTCGTGCATAACCTCAACTCGCTACAGTCCCGTTCCGGTAACCAGGTTCCGTTCTCCTCGCTGAACTTCGGCCTCGACACCAGCAACTGCGGGCGAATGGTCAGCCGCAACCTTATGCGTGCCCAATACGAAGGCATGGGTGACGGCCTTACCCCGATTTTCCCTATTCTCATCTTCAAGCTCATGCGTGGCTATACGAAGGATGAGGGTGACCCGAACTATGACCTGTATCTCCAGGCAATCGACTGCCTCGCTCGCCGTTTCTATCCGAACTTCGTCAAGGTCGACTCCAGCTTCAATCTCCCGTATGTCAAGTACGAAACTAAGGAACTGGATGTAAGCAAGGAAGCCAAGCTGAAACTCCGCGGTGCAGGTTCCACGTTTATCCTGTCCGAACTTACGCAGAACGGCAAGGCTGTTGCCCCGTATGCCTATGAGTACGATGTCGGCGTGGGTGACTACTGGGAAGTTGTGGAAGTATCCGGTACCAAGCTCAAGCTCCGCAAGCTTATTCCGAATACCACGATTTCTACTATGGGTTGCCGTACCCGTGTCATCGGTAACATCAACGGTCCGGAACAGACGACTGCACGCGGCAACTTCGCGTTCCACACAATCAACCTCCCGCGTCTCGCCATCGAGGCACACATCGAGGCCAAGGATACCGAGAAGCGCAAGGAACTGTTCTTCGCGAAGCTGGACGGCATGCTTCAGGATGCACGCGATAGCTTGCTCGACCGCTTCAATCTGCTCTGCAGCACCAGGACATATGAGAACTATCCGTTCACTATGCAGCAGGGCCTTTATCTAACCGCCAACGATACGGAACATGATATTCATGATTCCATCGCCGAGGTGATGAAGCAGTCCACTCTGTCCATCGGTTACATCGGTATTGCCGAGGTTGTTTCCCTTATTACCGGGAAGACCTACGGCGTCGACCATGACGTTGACGAGTTCGCCCTGTCCATCGTGAAGCGCATCCGCGAATACTGCGACAAGACACAGAAGGAAACGCACCTCAACTGGAGCTGCTTCGCTACTCCGGCTGAAGCTGTCGCAGGTCGCTTCGCCAACATCGACAAGAACAAGTTCACCGTGGTCACTACCGAAAATGCTGCCGGCCGTATTCTCAAGCCTGTCAAGGGTCTCGAGGATGTCGACATCGCGCGTATCTTCGGCAAGGGCTACTACACGAACAGCCACATGATGGATTTCTCGCTCGACACCACGCTCGCGAACAAGATTGCTACGGAGGCCCCGTTCCACAAGATTACCAATGCCGGCCATATCTTCTACTACAAGCTCAACGGTGACTTGACGAAGAATACCGCCGCGGTGAAGGCTGCAATCGACGCCATGTATGACGGAGACCTTGGGTACTTCACGGTGACCATGAACTCGGACGACTGTCTTGAATGCGGTTTCCACGGTATCATCGACAACGAATGCCCGAAGTGCGGTTGCAAGAACGAGGATAAGTTCGTTCGTGTCCGTCGCATCACCGGATACCTTACCGGCGCTCCCAGGAAATCCATTGTGCGCTCCTGGAACGACGGCAAGCTCGCTGAACTTGGTGACAGGAACAACATCTGATGAACTATTCCAAGATTGACCCTATGTCTATCGTGGATGGCGATGGCTGCCGGGTGACGCTATTCGTCTCCGGCTGCCGCAACCACTGCAAGGGATGCTTCAACGAGGAGACCTGGGACTTCAATTACGGTAAGCCGTTCACCCTGATAGAGGAGAACGAGCTTATCGAGGCATGCAGGCCGAAGTACATTTCGGGCTGCACAATCCTGGGCGGTGAACCCTTCGAGCCAGAGAACCAGGCTTCCCTCCTCCCGGTGGTTTACAGGTTCCGCCAGGAGTTCCCCATGAAGACATTGTGGATGTTCACAGGGTACGTACTGGAGAGGGACCTGCTGCCGGGACAGCGGAAGCACGTCCCCACGGTGACCGACCGCATTCTTGACGTGGTGGACGTCCTGGTGGACGGCCCGTTCATCCTGGAGCAGCGCGACCTCACGCTGAAGTTCCGGGGAAGCAGGAACCAGAGGATACTGGAAAGGCCGGACATAGCCCGGCTCCGCAAATGAAGCAAAGCCTCCCTTCCGGGAGGCTTTTCTTTTAAAGTGAATTTATCGTCTGTACCAGGCGTCTCGCGTTATCGGCCGATACAGCCGACCCGGTCTCGAAGGCACGGCGGATGCCGTCCTTCTTCCTCGTCAGGCGGATTACCGCGCGGAACTTGCCAAGCTCCGATATGGTGACCGAGACGTTCCGGTTGTTCCCGCGGAAGGCCATCGAGTACGGCGATATGCCGATGCAGGTGTATCCCTGGCCGGTCATCTCGTCGGTGACGATTTTCCTGAACTCGTCGAGTTCACCCATCGACACGGAGCGCGACTTCTTCACCTCGCTGTACATGCCCTGGATGAGTGCCGCGAGCGACTCGGAGGTGATGTCCTTGAATCTCCGGGAGCCGGCCACGGTCCCGTCCGCCAGTGTCAGGTTGAGCTTCACGCTGAAGTGCCCGCTTGTCGACGGGTTCCTCGAGTTCGACGCCCTGAGCGACACGTCGTAGTGGCAGAAGTCGCCGAGCTCGGGCTCGCTGTAGGATACCCGGAAGCTCCTGGGCGACAGCCTCGTTATCTTCGCATCCTTGAGGGCGATGCCCTCGATTGTCTCGTCGATGAACTTGAGCGCGTCCACGGAGGACGCGTCCTCGTACTGGTAGTAGTTAGTTTCCGTTGCCATCTTCAGGCTCCTTCTTGGTTGCGGCGTTGCCCAGCAGGGCGCTCGCCTTGTCGACCAGCTTCACGACCCGGTCGCGGTATTTCTTAGGGATGTCCAGTTTCCTGATGCTGTCCAGTATGTCCTCAATCTCGGCATACCGCCTCGGGACGAACTTGTTCGCCTGCAGGAACAGCTGGTATTCCTGCGTCATGCGGTCGAGGAAGGCGTTGTCCGAGCGCCAGTCGACGTCGCACCATCCCAGCTCGCCCATCTTCACGGAAATCTGCGTCACGTCGTAGTACTGCGGGTCGACCTGCCTGGCGGTCCAGGTGAAGCTGATTTCCCCGTAGGCGTCACCGGATGAGAACTCGCCTCGTGCGCAGTAATAGTCGAACCCGGCCACCGTCCGCAACTTCACCGGCTCGCCCAGCTCGACGTTGGTGTCGCACTGGGTGACGATGGAGAGGACGCCGGTGGCCTCCTGCTTCAGTTCCGCCATGATGTCTATCCGCATCTTCTCCACCTTCTGGGTGGCGAAGTTGAACCTGTCGTCTATTACCGGTATTTTCATTCTGGTTCCCTTGAATTTGCACTAAAATTAGTATATAATTCGATATACTGGCGCGAAAAGTAATAGTTTAATTCGTGAACCGGCGGGTTGCCGGGTGATATGTTGATTTAACCCTTTTAACCGGAAGCAGGAAATTATGCGGTCAAGGGACGAGATTAAGGAATTCGTGAGGACGGGCATCCCGTCAGGATTGGGTATCGTCGAGCGTGCGGTGAAGTTCGCCGAGTTCGCCCACGACGGCCAGGTCGACAAGGGCGGCCACAGGTACATCGAGCACGTCGCCGGGGTCGGCCGGGAAGCCGCCAGGCGCTACCAGGACGACAACCTCACCGCGATAGCGTACCTACACGACGTGGTAGAGGACGGAGGCTTCACCATATCCGACCTGATGATGTGGTTCCCTCCCGTGGTATGGAAGGTGGTCGAGATTCTTACCAGGAAGAAGTCGGAGGACAGGGACGTGTACATCGAGCGCGTCTCGGAGAACCTGCTCGCCGCAAAGGTGAAGCTGGTGGACCTCGACAACAACATGGACCTCGGCAGGATTGGCTCGCCCAAGCAGTCCGACTACGACAGGCGCGACAGGTACGCCATGGAACGGGCGAAAATACTGGACGCGGTTATACACATGGAAAGGCACATGAGCGAAAAGGAGACCAGGTCCGACGCGTACGCGGCGCTGGTGATGGGGGTGTAATATGGCAAAGACAAAGAAGCAGGCGGAAGAACCGGCAGTACCAAGGATTCCTTCGGCGGACACGCTGGTGTCCCGCATCCAGACCGACGTCAGGGCCGATGGCGAGAAGTTCAGGGAATCCAACCCGGAACTGGTAAGCAGGCTGGCGGAAATGCTGGCCGGCGTGAAGCGCGGGAAGAAGATGTACGTGGAGAACAGGGACCGCAAGCTGAGCTACGTCGAGGTGGAGAGGTGCCTGGCAGGCCTGGGGTACGAGGTGAAGCCGACGCACCCGATGGTACTCGACGTGCACTGTTCGTTCTGGATTAGTTGGTGGCCCGAGGAGAAGGCGAACCCCTACCTCGGCTAGGACATTTAAAAAGGACCGCTTAGGCGGTCCTTTCTGTTTTAGTGCTGTCCACGGTCGTTAATCATCTCGTCGTGCTGCCGCTCGATGGCGTCCTTCGCCTTGGAGTACCCGGCGTTTGCCCCGTGGTAGAGTCCCTTGGCCGCGCCTACCGCGCCGCCGACGATTCCCGCGCCGATTTCGCCGCCCTTGTCGACGGCATTGTGTGCCAACCGGTGCAGCATCTTGCCCCAGCCTTCGGATTTCTCCTCCTTCGGGGCCTCGCAGCGTCCGTTGGCGGAGCCGCTGGACTTGCCGCCCTTGTTCACGCTGGACTTGGTCTCGGCCTTGACCGCGGACTGGCTGGCGGAGCCGTTCCCGGAATTCTTGACCTGCGTCTTGCCGTTGGCGGCCGCCTTTGCCTGGCCGCCCTGCGTCTTGCCGTCGCTGCCGCCGGAAACCGTGTAATGTGCCGGGAGGTTGTTGGCCATCTTGTAGGACACGTAGTCGTCGGGGGTGAGCGTGTACGTGCTGTCGTCGCTGAACACCACGGACGAGGGGTCCTTCGTGTTCGGCACGGCGGAGCTGCTTGACTTCGCCGAGCTGCTGGACTTGGTGTTTGCCTTGTTCACCCCGGCCTTCTGCTGTTCGGCCTTCTGTGCCGCCTGCCTCTGCTGTTGCTGGTAGAGCGGGGTGGGTGCCTTGGTTGCGTACGGGGCCGAGCCCGCGGTGGCGGCATTGGCTGCCCCGAATCCGATTGCCGCGGCTGCGGCGGCGTTCTTCCAGAAGCTCTCCATGAGTTCTTCCGATTCGAACACGGGGGCCTTCTTCACGTAATATACTGCCTCGTTAGCGGCCGGTGCCTGCTGCTTCTGCTGCTGGCCTCCCTTCTTCGCCTGGGCCGACTTGATGGCCTTCTTGAGACACATGTCGGCGAGCTTGGTGCATACGCCCTGCATGGACTTCTCCGGGAGCGGGGCGTAATTCTTGTTCTTCATGTAGGCCTTGACCGCATGCGCTACCGTTTTCAGGAGCGGGGCCTCGATGTCCTTGACCTTGGGTTCTCCCGGGAACTGCTCGGCCATGGCCTGGCCGACCCGGGTGAAGATGTTGTCACCGCCATCGGCGGTGAGTTCCTTGAGCAGGTTCTCCGGGTTGATTGCACCCGGTGCGCCGTCTTCCTTGTTTACTTCGTCGGCCGACGGGGCGTCGCCGGGGTTACCGGTGATATCGCCGAGGTCGCTGTCGCCGTCGAGGTCGGTAAGTTCCTCGTCTTCGCCTTTCTTTTCGTCTTCGCCTTCCTTGCCGGAATCGTCTGAACCTTCACCGTCGGACGTGTCCTCGGACTTGTCCTTCTTGTCGGTGTCCTCCTTGTCGGTATCCTCGTTCGTGCCTTCGGCGAGGTCGTCGTCGTTGCCTACGCCTTCCAGCAGGAAATAGTCCTTCAGCCTGTCGAATTCGCTCTCGAATGTAAGGTAGTCGCGCATCTTGTGCCCCTGACGCAAAATTTTTATAAAAGTTTATATCGGGATTTCGGTTTTTTGCTATATTTGTTGTAGTGAAATAATAACAATCACAGGAAAATCATGGCCGAAACAAACTTTCTTGACCTTTTGAAGGAACTCGGGAACCAGATTCCCCGCTTCTCTACGGACTTCATCACGCCGGAAGGACTCGACTGGAAGAAGCTCAAGCGTACAATCCGCGGTGCCAGCTTCAAGAGCATCCTGCCCGCATGTTCAATCGCCACCGACCTGGCCTCAAGGCTTTTCGAGAAGTCCACCAACAGGACGCTGAAGGACTTCATCGGGTTCACCCGCAACAGCATCGCCCTGTACTACGTCCTCGACAATATCCACGCCAACGTGCAGCCGTCCAACTCCATGGAGAACCGAGCCGAAATCGTGTTCTGGAAGGAGATGGCAAACAAGTTCGGCATCGAGATTCCTATCTGCGACCACTATTCCGGCGCCTGCGCGGGCGCAATCCCGCTCGGCGACATCCTCATGTACCTCACCTACAAGATGAAGGTGAAGTCCACCTACGAGTTCACCGCCGACGACGGCGTGTACGACTTCAGGATTGAGGGCATCGAGGGCAACCCGCCGACCATCAACTCCACCGGCAACATCATCATCACGAGCCCGCTCTGCGTGCTCATCCGCTGCCGCCGCCTGAAGGAATCCGGCGGAGACCCGCTCGTCGAGACGCTGTACGTGCTGAAGATGGAGAAGTTCACCGTGGACGCGGCCTCCAAGGAAGGCGGGATGACCGCATTGACTTCCGACGGGGACGGCTCCAAGTATATCGGCGGCCAGATTCTCACCGAGCACGCCGCGTTCGTCCTGGAACACCCGACCATTGCCAACGAGGACCCGGTGCAGGCATGCCTCGCATACATCTACCGCGAACTTGACCCTGGGAAGTACCACTACTACGTCGACGCCAGCCGCATCTACGTCCGCCCGAACGAACCGCGCACGGACTCCGAGTTCTGGGTCCGTTCAAAGACGATGACCCAGATTTCCGAATGGTGCTCCCGCGCAGCCGAGAAGAACCAGTCCATGTCATACGCGCTCGTCGGTCCCCTCGGTACGGGCAAGACCTCCACTTGCGAGCACATCATGGACGACCTCGCCGCAAAGGGCTTCATGATTATCAACTGCAAGCTCGAGGACCGGTCTCTCGACACTACGCTCGACCGTATCCAGTTCTGCATCAACATGACGCAGAAGGCGGTAATCCTGCTCGATGAACTCGACTCCCTCGGCATCCAGAACAAGTGCTCGGAAACCAACCAGCTCATCAACTTCTTCGCCAAGGTGCGCGAGTCCAAGTTCCCGACCATCATCATGTCTACCATCAACGACCCGCTGAAGGTCCACGAGTCCATCATGGAACGTTCCGGCCGTATCGACGAGACCATCGAGGTCGGCTTCCCGGACGAGGAACTCATGGAGCACCTGGTGCGCAGCTACTGCGGAAGGGAAGGCTACAACATCCCGGACGAAGTGTACAAGAACACCGTGGAGAAGCTGGTCCAGGCGAAAATCTCCGCAGCCGACGTGGAGAACTTCAGCCGTCAGATTTACGTCAAGAACGGCAAGAAGGACGCCTACACCCAGGAAGACCTGGATGTCGTTATCGACAGCTTCACCGGAAGCCGTACGGCATCGCGCAAGACATACTACCAGCGCGACGCGGCAATCCAGGCCAAGAAGGCCGAAATCAGATAGGCTTACAGGCTACGACAAGGGAAGGCCGGCAGCGATGCCGGCCTTTTTCGTCTAAATCATGTGCATCTGCCCGGGAATTATCTTCAGCTTGTTCCATAGGCACCACGCGCCGAGCGTGTGTTCGGCAAGGTAGCCGTCGATGCGCTTGTTGAACATGTTCAGCGAGAACACCTTGTCGTACAGGGAGAGCATCGGGAACAGCCAGGAACACCAGGCGTCCAGGATTTCCCGGCGGGTAACCAGCATGTTGCAGATGTACACCCGGTTGCTGTTCAGGTACTCCGTGAATACCGGCATGAACTCCGGGCATGCCTTATCCAGGCACAGCAGCCACTTCTCGAGGTCAGGAAGCTTCTGCGCCCCGACGAACCACTGGTAGGTGGTACGGTTCCTCGGATGGTGGTGCTCTATCAGCATTATGTCGCTGTCTGTCAGCGTCTCCACGGCATCCTCCCGGGAGAGCGTGCGGTTTCCCCGGTAGAAATACCGGCGGTAGTGCTCCAGGCCGGCGATGTCGTCGGTGTCGTGCTTCCACATGTAGTACAGCCCGGTGAGCTCGCAATAGTACGGGTTGAGCCGGTCTATGTTGTCGCCCTCGTGCTTCTGGTCCACCAGGAACTTGACACGGAAATCCCCCATCGGGAGGAACTGGTTCCTTGTTGCGCCTACGGTATAAATCATCTTCGCTCCGTTTCTTTCCGGCACAAAATTACTTCATTTCGCATGACGGTGGTGTATAAACTGCTCTTGACAATCCAGGAGATTGACGATGCCTAGACGCAACTTGATGAGGAGACAGGACGTATTCACCGAACCGGGCGAAATGCATGACGACGACAACCCGCTGAACGGCGTGCTCGCCGTACTTGACCAGTGCCATTCCGGCATCGTCCCGTCCGAACGGCAGTTTCACGACGCGATAGGCACCCTCCTGGGCATGATTGGCGAGGAGAAGCGCCGCCGCAGGGCAAGCACGCTGCCTCCGCAGCAGCCGGTCGACGTGCAGTACCCGAGGGCCGGCCGCGCAATCGGCCGGGAAACTCCCGCCGGCCTGCCCGCTACAGAGGCCCCCACGGTTGCCGCAGAACGCGGCATGACCCAGATAATGGACGCCATGAACGTCCCGGAAGAGGCACGCGCTCTCGCCCCGCAGATTCTCAACAACGTGGTCGCCAACAACGACGGCACGTACAGCTCCGCCGACGGCAGCTTCAATATCGGCAACCGCGAGCAGCTGATGTACATGATTCAGCGCACGATGCAGGAAATCGGCGAGGAGATGGCCAGGTGCGGCGGCCAGGCCGTGGCAGACGTCGGTCCCGACCTCAGGACAAGGCTCACCACCAGGGGAGCCGACGGCAGGCGCAGGCTAATCACGGTAAATCCGGTAGACCCGGGGGAACAGGCAATAAATGGCAGATGATTGCGGTGAAATAGGCGGCCTGGTGATGGTCGACGGTCCGGGCTGGGATTCCAGCCCGCTAGAGGGGGAACCTGCAATTTCCCGGTTCAACCGCATGGCCATGGACAACCCTATATATGGGCACAACGACATACTCGATACGATGAGTAAGTTCGACAATTCCAAGTTTTACACGATTCAAGATGACGAGCCCGAACTCGACGAGTTCGTCCAGACCCTGTGGCTCGACGGTGTCGAGGACCACGGCTACAATGTCGACGGGGACCCGTACGGCGAGTTCAAGAAGGGATATGCCGGGCCCGCCCCGGAAACCGGGGAGAGCATGTACCCGGAACTTGCCGCGCAGAACGCGGCGGAGTTCATCTCGCAGTTCGGCAAGATTTTTGCCGGAAACTAGGCGGCTTCAACCATTTTTCCGTCCAGCCTAATTATTCCACGCTGACCATCGTCGTATTCCAGTACAACACGGTCCTTTCCACCTGCGCCGCGTGTAGTCACGTTGGCGACTCCCTCTATGGTCCTTATGACCTTGCCGTTCAGCGGGTCTACGATGAAGAATGCCCCTTCCTCTCCGGCGAGGGATACGCCGACCGTAGGCAAATCCGTGCATGTCCATAACCAGGCGTTGGCCCTGCGTATCCGCCCGGACGGGCTCTTCCTGGGATATTCCGGGTCAATTGTCTTCGCCAGGTAGTCCCCGTAATTGACCATGCCATCCCGCGTTACAAGGAACAGGCACATGTCCTTGGTGAACATGTTCCCTGTCTGGGTCTCAATGTAGCCATCCGAGGAATCACGGTCGAAATCCATCTTGACCGTGTCAAACAGCCAGACGCCTTCAAAAGCGACCTGCATAGTCAATCCCATGCCATGAATAAGCTGGGACGGCTTGAAGTCGTAGGTGTCCGGGAAAGTGCTGTCCCCGATTACGTCGTCGATGTCGACGTCTCCCCTAGTCGCGTTACCGTCCTCCGACAGGTACTTGGCCAATCCGGAAATAGACGAATATACGACAATTGATTCCTCGTCTGTGTCGTATTCCTCGCGGTCCTCATCCTCGTCACCATCGAAACCGTATTCACTGTAATATCCCACCAGAGTAGTCGAACCGAACTGCCTGAAATCAGTCAGAGGATACTTGACTGCCGGATTTCCGTCTTCCTTGATGGGCACGGAACGGTAAGTACCATTTATGCATACTTCCCACATGGTAAGCCCGTTCATATCGAAATGGCGGGAACCGGAACTTTTTGTTGCCCACTGGCTTCCATTCCATGTACTCTCGTCACGAATCAACCGCATGGCCTGTTCCATCGGACCCCTGCCATGTTCCGCCAATTCCTCCTCGGTATAGGGAGGGCATACATCGGACAGTTTCCTGACATTGAGGACCTTGCACAGTTGCTCTTCATCCATGGCCAGGTCGCTCCCGCCATGCATGTGGTTCCAGCGGGTACAGCAGGTGTCCAGCGAGCCATCAGGATTTATTGAAACACCGAGCATGGAAAGCCCGTACTCGTCAAGAGGACAGTTCTCCCCGGGAACCCCGGGAACATCCTCGAATCCGGGCCTGGTGCAGATGTACATCTTCACGGTATTACCCTTCATGTACCTGTTCCACATGGACCTATCCTCGGTAAGGCACCATGTCTGCGTGCTCTCGGTATACTTCGCGTACTGCTTGGCTGTCTTAAAGTCCGGAATCCACGTGACGTTGTACCTGCAGCCTGACCCGTCGGCTTCCTCGTTCACCGCACCGGTATCGGAAGAACCGTGGGCAAACCTGGTAGCGAGCTCATCGAAGGTCATTCCGTTCAGGTCGAAATCGTAGTCGTTAGCGTGCGACTCGGATATGTTCCTCACTATCCTGGAAAGTTCCTTTGCCTTGTTCCAGTCTGGATTCCCGTGGGTTTCTGTCCAGTCGGCAAGTCCTGCCGGCCAGAGTCCCAATTCGGTGTAGGCGATACGGGCGACCCCGGGCTCGAACTTGGGGTTGCTCCTGCCTCCGTCATGGAAGAATATGTTCCTGATGTTGTATTCCAGGCATTCGGCGAATGACATTCCCCGGGAATTTTCGGTAGTGAACATCCGGTTCCCCTGGCCGTCCACGGCGGGAGAATCCCACCCTCCCGGGGGTTCCGGGAGGAACTGCCTGAGATTGCGGCGGGTCTTCTGCGGAGGGGTGAGGCCCTCGAACAGGGCGGAATACGCCTCGTTGATTGACTTCCTCATTATTGAGGAGGATACTGACTCGTATACTATCCTAGAAACACTTTTCATCAGAAATTCTGTCCGCAGTCCGAGTTGTTGAACCATAGGTTAGGCGCGTCCATCCCCTCGGAGTTGGAGATGTCGCCGCGGATGTCGTGGGTGTCCATGAACCTGGGACCGTTGCCCTTGAAGCCGTAGCCGTCGAACACGTATCCGTGCGGGATAACGCCAGGCATCCCGTTGCGGAAATGGACGAGGTCGAACTTTCCGTCCCGGGAGAACCGCCAGTCGCGTACCTTTACCGGACCTCTCAGGGGAGGCATGTCTGGAAGGGTCGGGATAGACGGGGGTACCGGGGGCATCCCGCAGGGAGGCCGGAAGTACCCGGGAGGGCCGAACATTTTCGATGGTTTGGACATATCGGGCATGCTCATTCATATTTGGCACAAGCCAAGTAATCAAGACATTTAACTAAAGAACAGTTTATGCTTTCTTCGCCTGACTGTACTACTCGGTTGATATAAAAAGAGCGGCATAGCCGCTCCTTTATGTGAACTACCGCCACCATTTATGGTGGCAGCTTCGGTCTTCATCCCGGACACCTTGCCTTTGCCGAAGTGGCAACCGTAGAGGGCATCTAGTCTGACCGCATAAGCTTCCTCCGCACCGGAGGTACCTGCTTATTTAATGTCTTTCAGCCTGACAATTTCAAATATAGTATTTTTATACCATACTCATTGTTATTTTTTAGTTACAATCAGCG
>Ga0265298_10007700_pt1 | contig 13042 bp, 11 predicted proteins | sample AusTroGonzalo_MG_3_FD_193486 | JGI IMG/M metagenome (GOLD analysis project Ga0265298, IMG submission 193486) | Bovine rumen microbial communities from tropical cattle in Woodstock, Queensland, Australia - Gonzalo_01 | ecosystem: Host-associated > Mammals > Digestive system > Stomach > Rumen ... | reverse complement strand
AAAGCTGAAAGTCGCCGCAATTGAGACCCATGTGGCTGACGCGCGCACCTGCTGCCTGCATCCCGCCTCCGCCACCCACCGCCAGATGAATGACGAAGAGCTTCTGGCCGCCGGCGTTTCCCCGGACCTGGTCCGCCTCAGCGTCGGCCTCGAGTCTGCCGATGACCTGATCGAGGATCTCGCCCAGGCCCTGGCCTGATTCTGAATATCGGATCCTCAATTCTGTACAACAATTCTGAATCCTGAACTCTTAATTCTGAATTCTAAATTCTGAATTCTTAATAATCTCCGCCCCGTACTTCCGGATCATTTTCTCCGCGTCTTCCCTCGCGATATAGAGCGTGATCTCCGTTCCGGTGTCGGTATGTTCTTCGGAGAGAACCCTGCCCAGAGGCCGGATCTCCGCCAGAATCCCGTATCGGCTGAACGGCACCGTAAAGGTTACCGGCTGATGGGATTCCTGGAGGCACTCCGCAATCTTTGCCAGCAGGTCATCCAGGCCTTCCCCTGTCTTCGCGGAAATCATGACCGCGCCGGGGAGCACCGGATCCGGATCCCCCGCGTCGCATTTGTTCATGACCTCAATCCGTTTCTGTTCCGTCGCACCCAGCTCCGCAAGCACCTCTTCCACCGTGTCGTGCTGCTTCATCATATCCGGACTTGATCCGTCGTTCACGATCACCAGCACGTCTGCCAGTGCTGCCTCCTCCAGCGTGGAGCGGAAGGCGCTCACCAGTGTGTGGGGAAGCTTCCGGATAAAGCCGACCGTGTCCGTCAGCAGGTATTCCGTATGCTCCGGAGTCTCCATCCGGCGGCTCACCGCGTCCAGCGTAGCAAAAAGCTGGTCCTGTGCGTAAACATCGGACCCGGTCAGCGCGTTCAGCAGCGTCGATTTACCGGCGTTGGTATATCCTACCAGCGCGACTACCGGCGTCTCGTTCTTCTCCCGGTTCTTGCGCCGCAGGCTCCGCTGCTTCTCCAGCTCTTCCAGCCGCCGTCTCAGCTCTGTCATCCGCTCCCGGATGCGCCGGCGGTTCATCTCCAGCCGGCTCTCGCCTGGCCCCCGCGTCCCGATGCCGCCGGCCAGGCGGCTCAGGGCCGTCCCCTGCCCGATCAGCCGGGCGCTGCGATACTGCAGTTGTGCCAGCTCAACCTGCAGTTTGCCCTCGGCGCTGGATGCGCGCTGGGCAAAAATGTCCAATATCAGGGCAGTCCGGTCAATCACTTTTACCCGCAGAATCTGTTCCAGGTTCCGTACCTGTACGCCCGTCAGTTCTTCGTCAAAGATGCATACATCCGCTTCCAAAGCCTGGCAGTCCCGGGCCAGTTCCTCCGCCCGGCCTGTTCCGATGAACAGCGCCCCGTCCGGCTTCTCCCGTTTTTGCAGAAAGCTGCCGACAACCTCAGCTCCGGCGGTCTCCGCCAGCCGCGCCAGTTCTTCCAGGCTCTCCCGGCTCTCGATGCCCATGAGTACCGCGCGTTCCCGGCTGTCTTCTACTTCCTCCGCCGCTTCCCGCCCGACCAGCCGGTCACTCTCGAGGATCTGGTCCAGCCATTCCTTTTCCGGCAGCCGGTACCATCGTTCAAGCGGAGAAAGCAGGATCTCCGCGCCTTCGGTCAGGAAGGCCGTCTGCACGTTCACGGGTTCTCCGTCCTTCACACCCACGGCGGTCATCGCGTCGTAGCGGAATATCTTCAACGCGCTCAGGTCAACATCGCTCAACTGCCCGTTCCCGTCGGGATGCGTGTGCACGCAGCGTACCATGCTCAGCCGGTTTGCGTTCCGCCGCAGCCGGTAATCGATCAGCTCCACGTCGCAGTCCGTGCCGATCGCCACGTTCACAATCTCTCCGTCCCGGGTAATGTAAACCGCAATCTCCCGGTTCATGGCGCATGAGCATTCCGCCAGCAGCTTCATCAGCTCCCGGGGAAGAAATTCATCATCCTCCAGCTCGCAGCTGTATAGGGCGTCAAGCCGCGCCAGCATAGCCTCGCGGACCCCGTCCGTATTTCCGTTTACCCTGTATTTCATATCCATAACACTCAAAAAGTAATACCCTTATCAAACTGGCATCGCCAGCGCCGCCGTACCGATGCCCTCAACCGCCATCTCCGGTGAATTCTTTGCCAGCAAACAGGTTTCTCCGGCCGTCATCTTCATCGAAGATCCTGCCCACCGCAGGAGCAGTTCTCCCTCCGTCACGGTCAGCAGGCCGAATTCATGGATCTCCGGCAATGTTTCAATCCCGCTTACGCAGATCAGGTCCAGCGTAAAGCTGTCCTCCGTCAGCACCCGTTTGATCCCATAGGACTTTTCTACCCGCACGGGCGCCAGCTGCCGCTTCAGATCCGTCACGTCCAGCGCTTTGTCCAGCTGCAGTTCGCGTTTCTTCCCCTGCTCGTCCGTCCGGTCCCAGTCATAAAAGCGGTAGGTTACCTCCGAGGTATCCTGCAGTTCATAAAGCACGATCCCCGGCCCGATCGAATGCACGGTTCCCGCGGGAATGTAGCATACATCCCCGGGTTTAACCCGTATACGGTTCAGCAGCGGTTCCGGTTCACCTTTCCGGCAGGCATCCCGCAGTTCCTGTTTCTCCGTTCCCGGGCGGATCCCGTAGATCAGGTCCCCACCCTCCTCCGGCGTGTCCAGGATCAGCCAGGCCTCGTTCTTCCCGGCCGCTCCGTTTTCCCGTGCGGCGGCATAGGCATCGTCCGGATGCACCTGGACGCTCAGCTGCTCCTTCGCGTCGATCAGTTTCAGCAGCAGCGGGAACGGCCCGTCCACACACCGGCCGATCAGCTTCTCCCCGAACTCGCGAATCAGTTCCGGCAGTTTCCGGCCCTGTGTGTCCGTGCTTTCCAGTCCCGGAATACAGCTGACTTCCATGCTCTCGCCCGTGTGCTCATCCTTTGTTTCCTTGCCGTATAGTTCCGCAAGCCGATGGCCGCCCCAGGGGGTCAGCTCCCCGTCCCGGAAAGCCGGGACCATCCGGATCGGCCAGATCGGCGTCTCCCGTTTCAGCGGCTTGTCAAAGGTTATGAAGTCGTCCGGTGCGCCTTCCCATCGCATGCTGTCGCAGCGGCGGAAACCCATTTTGTCATACAGTTTCCGGGCAGCCTTGTTCTTCGTACTCGTGTCGCACCGCACGCAATCGCATCCGCTGCGCCGCAGCAGCTGTTGCACGTCGTCAAGCACCAGCCCGCCGAGTCCGGCGCCCTGCATGGAAGGATGTACCGCCAGGCGCTGGAACATGCCCGGTCGGATCCCGCATGTCCAGCTCAGATCCGCATATTCCGGTTCCTGCCCCATCGCCACGACTACCGCCGCGGCAATCTCCCCGTCCTCCCGCAGGTAGTACAGCCGCCCGGCTTCCATATCCTCGCGGATCATATCCTCGTTGGGATACCGCCCCCAGTGCCACTGGGTCAGGGCATTCTCCTCCATGTTGTCCGTAACAACCTGGTAGAACGAGATCAGCTCGTTCAGTTCTTTCTCTGTCGCCTGAATAATTTCCATACATTCTCACCCGTTTTCAAAAAAGCATTCTGACCGAAGAAGCGCAAAAGCCCTCGCATCATTTCCCTGTTGACCCAAACCCGCCGGAGCGTTCACCAAACCCGCTCTCGTCTTCCTCCGCCGTTCCGTAGGGCAGGAACACCCCCTGGCAGAACCGCTCCCCGCGCCCGATTGTCACCGGTTCCTCCAGGGGATTGCGGAGCTTCACCATGATGTGTCCCTCGTTCTTCGCGAATGCATAGTCGCTGTCGATGATCCCGACCGTGTTGCTCAGCCGCATCGCGTGCTTAAACCCCAGCGAGCTTCGGGGAAACAACATCAGCACCCACCCCGGTTCCATCTCCGCCCGGATCCCCGTGGGGATCAGTGCGCTTCCGTCTGCCGGCACGGTAACCTCCGTCGGGCTCACAAAATCATATCCCGCACTCCCCGCCGTAGCTCTCCTTGGCAGCGGAATTTCGCTCAGCGGCATCCGTTCCCTGTCTCCCATCGCCTCGGCGTATTGGGATTCGGAAACTTTCGTAAACTTAGCTATGCTCATATGTCCTCCAATCAACAAATCATGCCCGAAGGGGTTTAAGGGGTTCGTAGCGCCCCCTTATCAATTTCGTCCGCCAGCGCCGCGATTTCCTCCAGCGTCAGCTTCTCTCCGCGCACCTTCTCATCCAGCCCTGCCGCCTTCATCCAGGCAAACGCCTGCGCTCGCTCCGCCCGGAACGTAGCGCACAGGTTGTTCAGCATCGTCTTGCGCCGCAGGGCAAAGGCCGCGGCGGCAACCTTAAAGAACATCTCCCGGTTCCTGACCTCCACCGCCGGTTTTTCCCGCAGGGGCAGCACCACAAACGCGCTGTCCACCTTCGGCGGGGGTGTGAACATCTCCGCCGGTACCTTCACCGCCAGCCGCGGTTCACACAGATATTGGCACAGGATCGACAGCGGGCACCAGGCGTCATCTCCCGGCTCTGCAAGAATCTTATCCGCCACCTCCTGCTGCACCATCAGCGCCAGCCGGCTGACCTCCAGCCCGCTCTCCAGCAGCATCCGGATCAGCGGAGTCGTGATGTAGTACGGGATATTCGCCACCACCGCAAAGGGCTTGCGCAAGCCTGCCGTTACCTGCTTCAGATCCAGGGTCATCACGTCGCCCTGTACCACGGTCAGGTTCTTTTCCTCCGCGAGGAAAGCCTGCAGCAGCGGAATCAGCCGCTCATCCAGTTCGACCGCGGTCACCTGTCCCGCCGCATCGCACAGATGTTTTGTCAGGCTGCCGCATCCCGGACCGATCTCCAGCACGTCTTCATCCTTCGTGACTCCGGCCGCCGCCGTCAGTTCCGCCAGCAGCTCTTCGTCGTACAGAAAGTTTTGTCCCAGCGCCTGCTTATACCGCAGCGCACTGTCACGAATTCGTTCCTTCCCCTTGCTCACCGGCTTCTCCCTTCTTCTCTTTCCCGATGCGTGCGTGCAGCGCCAGCACATAGCGTTCCGGCTGCTCCCGGAAAGCTACGCAGCTCTTCCCGAAAAACAGTCTCCTGTGCGGGCACCCGCCGACGCACATCGGCAGCCACACGCATTCGCGGCACTCCTCGTCGCCGTTGGGCAGGGCCGTGTTCAGATACATCGTCAGCCTGTCCGGATCAGACGCGGTGTTCAGCGGGTCCTTCGGATCCCAGTCGTGTGCGTTTCCGTAGTTCAGCATCGGATCGCCGACGGCTTCCCAGCACTTTGACAGGCCGCCTTTTTCATCAATTGTCGCGGAAAACAGAACATTCGCGCCGCAGTAGTGTCCGCGTCCGACCGCGAAGCGCCCCGCCTCCTGCATCAGGCCGATCTCGCTCAGGTCCGTTCCGCACAGCAGCCCGACCTCTCCGCCGCGCTCCTTTGTCGCCTCGTTGGAAGAGACCGGAGCCGGAGCATAAATAATGTTATTCCCGGATTCCTCGGCCAGCTTCCCGATCAGTTCCTTAACCTGCTCAACCTCTTTCAGGTTGCTCTCCTGCACGTTCTGGCGAATGTTGACTCTGAAGGGAAATTTCACCTTCCGCAGGTTGTCGATAATCCGGTCAAACGTCGGCCCGCCACCCGCGAGATGCCGCGTGGCGTCATGCGTGGCGCCCAGCCCGTCAATCGTAACCTGGCAGTTCTTCACTTCACAGCGTCCGAGCATGTCCGCGTTCTTCTGTGTCAGCAGATAACCGTTTGTAATGATACCCGCTGAATATTCGGCGCCCTTTTCCTTCGCCAGCGCCATCAGCCGCTCCGAAAGGCTTTCGATCACATCAGGCGCCAGCAGCGGTTCCCCGCCGAACCAGGTCACGCTCAGGTGCCTTCCGCCGGCGGCATCCATCATCCGTTCCGCCAGGGCAACCACGTCGTCCTGCACTTCTTTGGTCATCTTCCCGGGGCGGTGCCGTTCAAAGCAGTATGGGCAGTCAAAGTTGCAGTTCATCGTCGGGCAGATAGTCAGCCCGACGCCGTAGGGCATGGCGCAGGCCGCCCGCCCCAGCATCTCCAGCTCCGCGCGCTCATCCGCCCGGGTAATAATGCCGCGCTTCGCAAACCGTTCGATAATCGGATGGTTCTCCCGCAGCGTTTCCAGCACGCTCAGCAGATAAAGTTCCAGCGGCGAATATTCCGCGCACGTCCCCTTGTACAGGTTGGCAATCGCCAGGTTATCCGTCCCGGGCACAGGTGCGCTCAGATTATATCGTGAAATATGCCATCCGGCCTCTCCCGCCGTACGCACATCCTTTTTCTCTTCATCTGTCATAAAAGAATCCCCCGTCGTATTATTTCCTCGTCCCTGAATAAATCCATTGTACCATCTCTGCAGTCATACGGCAATTCCCTTCTTGACAGACCCTGTATACTCTATATAGACATATTGATTATTATATGAAGGAGCCCTTACCATGAATTATACTTTTCAGGCGGAACAGGCCCGCGATAACCTGATCAATGAGATCCGTAACCTGGCGGAAGCCCAGGGCTTCACCCGCGTGGTCATCGGCATTTCCGGCGGCAAGGATTCAACCGTGACCGCCGCCCTCTGCGCCCGGGCGCTCGGGGCGGAGAACGTCTTCGGCGTCATGCTGCCGGACGGAGAGCAGGTTGATATTGCCGACAGCCGCCGCGTCTGCGCGGCCCTCGGTATCCGTTCCCGCACCGTGAATATCGGGAAAATCCATACCGCCCTGCGGGAAGCGACGGACCAGCTCGGCCCTGTTGCCGGAGAGGGCGAGTTCGTCGTCCCGCCCCATCGGGAAAGCGACATCAACGTCGGTCCGCGCCTTCGGATGACCGTCCTGCGCTATTTTGCCCAGGCCCTCGGCGCCCGCCTCGCCGGCACCGGCAACCTTTCCGAAGCCACCGTGGGTTACTGCACCAAGGACGGGGACACTTCCTGCGATTTCGCCACGCTCCTGGGTCTGACCAGCGTCGAAGTTGTCCAGGTCGGCCTCACCATGCCGGAAATCCCACGGGATCTCGTACAGAAAACACCGACGGACGGTCTTTCCGGCCATAGCGACGAGGAACGTCTCGGCATCCGCTATGCGGACATTCATCGCTATATCCGCGAGGGCACCTGCGGTGATCCGGAAACGGATGAAAAGATCCGCAGGAAAGAGCAGGCAAATCTGCATAAACGGCGCATGCCCGTCACCCTTGATCCCTTCGCCAAAGGAGCAGACGCATGAAAAACATCCTTGCCTTCTGCGGCGCCTTCAATCCCCCGACCCGTGCGCATCTGGGGCTGGCGGACTTTGCGTGGCGGAACACCGGCCGCGAAGGCGTCATGTTCGTTCCCTCCCGTTCGGACTATATCCGCAATGATCAGCGGAAAAATGGCGTCCTCAGCGATGGAAAGCGGCTGGCCCTGCTGCGGAAACTGGCGGAAACCCGGCCCTGGATGCTCGTCACCGATCAGGAACTGTGCCAGCCCTCTCAGCCCCGGACTTACGTAACCCTCTGCATGCTCCGGGATGAGGGATATTCGCCCACCCTCCTCCTGGGATCCGATAAACTCCCGGAGCTTTCGACCTGGAAGTATATGCCGGACCTGATCCTGGAGTTCGGCATCGTCTGCCTCACCCGGGGCGCGGACTCCTGCAGCCGGATCATCGGGGAGGATCCCTTCCTCCGGGATGTGAAGGACCGTATCACCGTTCTCGAAACCCCGGATGACTGGAAAAACATCTCCTCCTCGGCAGCCCGCGAAGCCCTGCGTGAAGGCCGGAGGGATGACCTTACCCGCCTGGTCCCCCCGGAAATCGTCGGCATGCTGTAACATTCCCCGCCGCCAAACTCTATCCCGATTTCCGAATCCATAATATCTAATTCTGAATTCTAAATTTATCTAAGGAGGCCCCCATGATTCTGAACCCCATCATCCTTTCCCTTCTGGACACGGACCTGTACAAGTTCAATATGGATCAGGTAATCTTCCATAAACACACGGACCTGAGCGGAGAATACTATTTCCGCTGCCGCAACGAAGGCATCGTCTTCACTCCGGAGATGTTCAGGGAGATCAATGAGCAGATCGATCATCTCTGCACCCTCACCTTCAAAAAAGAGGAACTGGATTACCTCCGGTCCATCCGCTTCATCAAGAATGACTATGTGGAGTTTCTCCGCCTCTGGCGCCCGATCCGCGACTACGTCACCACCGAGCTGGAGGACGACGGTCAGCTGAAAATCGTGGTCAGCGGTCCCCTTTTCTCCGCCATGCAGTTCGAAATCTATCTTCTGGAAATCGTGAATGAGGTTTACTTCCGCATGAAATATGACTATACCGAGCTGCGTCGCTCCGCGGAAGAGCGCCTGGACCAGAAGATCCGGGACTTCCAGGCCGGCAAATACACCTTTAAGTTCGCCGAGTTCGGCTGCCGCCGCCGCCTCAGTCGTGAGTGGCAGGATGTGGTCGTCCGCCGCCTCGCGGAGGAAACCGGCTGCTGCGTCGGTACCTCCAACGTGTTTCTTGCCATGAAGTATCACCTGATCCCCATCGGCACCTACGCCCATGAGTTCGTCCAGATGTATCAGGGCATTGATTCGATCCCCCTGGCCTATACCAACCACTATGCCATGGAGGACTGGTACGATGAGTACCGCGGCGATAACGGAACCGCCCTCACCGATACCATCACCACGGATCTCTTCCTGCTGGACTTTAACCGTGCCATGGTCAGCAACTTCTCCGGCGTGCGCCATGACAGCGGCGACCCCTTCGAGTGGGGCGAGAAGATGATCGCCCATTATGAAAAATACGGCGCCTATGTCAAAGGTAAGACCCTGCTTTTCTCCGACAGTCTGGACTTTGACCGCGCCCAGAAACTCTATGATCATTTTAAAGACCGGATTAAGGTCACCTTCGGCATCGGCACCTTCTGCTCAAACGACACCTGCGTGGAACCCCTGAATATCGTCATCAAGCTGCAGACCGTTAACGGCCGCGCCGTGGCCAAGCTCTCCGATACGCCCGGTAAAGCCATGTGCCGGGATGAGAATTACCTCAAATACCTGAAGCGTTCCGTCGCCTTCCGCCTCGACCGCGAAAAAAACGTCGGTATAAACTGACCCTGAATTCCAAAAGACTTCTGATCTTCCTGATTTAATTCTGAATTATTTTCCTGCAACTCTTCCGGCAAACCAGCGACACCGGCAGAATCACGCGCTGGGGCGGCAGTGCCGGGTCATGGATCCGCTTGCGAAGCATGTCTATGGCGGTCACGGCCTCCTTCTGAAAATCCGAATCGATGGAACATATCGGTTCCGGAGAATGGATATAGCCCTGTATATTATCAAATCCGACAATCGAAAAATCATCCGGAACCCGCATCCCGGCGCTCTCCATCAGCGTAATCTCCCGCCAGGCTTCCGAGTCGCAGAAGGAGAACAATCCGGTTATGCCCTTTTCCTTCCATTGAAGCAGCTGACGGGTAATCTCCTCGTCGCTTTTTGCAATTGCAAAGTCAGTATCTTCCTCCGGAATCCCGGCTTCCGCGCATGCGCGCCGGAATCCCTTCAGTCGCATTCCTGTCGCGTAAATAACGTCCTGTGTGGTGATCATCGCCAGTTTTCGGTGTCCTTCCCCGATCAGGTGCTTCCCCGCCAGATATCCGCCCTGCTCTTCATCGCATAGGATGCAGTCGTCACGCTCGTCGTTGATCTGCCTGTTCAGCAGCACAAACGGAATTCTGCTGTCCCGCAGCAGTGTCAGGGCCGGGGAGGAGTCGGACCAGGGAATGATCAATACCCCGTCCGCCTGGCGGGACAAAGCCATCTCCACCGTATTGACTTCCATCTCCGGGTCATCCTGGGAGCATAGAATCATCAGCGTATAGCCCAGCCGGAAGGCTTCCCTTTGTAGCAAATCTGCCAGCACAACATAAAACTGGTTCGTCAGCGTGCCGGAGATCAGGGCAATTGTCTTGGTCCTTCCGCTGCGCAGCGAGCTTGCAATATAGTTTCGTACATAGCCCATCTCCCGTGCGACCTTCTGGATATATTCCCGGGTTTGTACGGAAATGTCCGGCTTGTTCTTCAACGCGTGGGAAACCGTGTTGATGGTGTAGCCCGTGGCCTTCGCCACATCTTCCAGTGTAACCCGTCCCGATTTTCCCCGCATTGCCGAATTCACCGCCTCGTTCAAAAAACTTTCTCATCCTAACACGGACCGCAAAATATGTCAAAACGCAATTTTTGAAAAAAGAAAACAAAATTTGAAAAAAGGTATTGACAGACGTTTCTCCTGATGTTATGATAATCGCGAAATTTACATTAACGATAATGTTAAGGTTAATGTAGACCAGATTTTACATCTTTTACTCGAATTGAATGGGCACTGGATGCTCATTTAAAATTAAAGGAGGAACCCGTTATGAAGAAACTGTTGGCTCTGGCTCTGACCCTGTGCCTGCTGCTGGGCGTGTGCTCTTTCGCGTCCGCCGCTGACACCACAAACCTCACGATGTGGACTTTCATCGCCCAGCATCAGGATTTCTTTGAGAAGGCCGCCGAGCGCTGGAACAAGGAAAATCCCGATCGCCCCATCTCTGTGGAAGTCACCACCATCGGCTATGATGACATGCACAACAAGTTCAAGGTTGCCCTGCAGTCTGACGAAGGCGCCCCGGATATGTGCGATGTCGAGCTCGGACAGTTCCCGAACGTCCTGGCTTACAGCGATAAGCTCGTTGACCTGACCCAGGCCCTGAGTCCCTACATGGCTGACCTGGTCAAGGCCCGCCTTGAGATCTACGCCAAGGACGGCAAGTACTATGGTGCCCCCCTGCATGTCGGCGCCATGGTCTCCTTCTATGACAAGGCCCTGCTCGAATCCGCCGGTATCAACTATGAAGATATCAAAACCTGGGATGACTGGAAGGAAGCCGGCATCAAGCTGAAGGCTGCCGTGCCGGATGCCTGGATGGGCACCGTTGAAACCAGCACCCAGTGGGTTGCTTCCCTCATGCTGGCCCAGCAGGGCAAAGACTGGCAGGCTGACGGCAAAGCAACCGTCAACACCCCTGAAGTCGCTAAGATCATCGACACCCAGAAGTCCTGGCTCGAAGCCGGCATCTGCGAAGTTTGCCCCGGCGGTCAGCCCGATACCGAGGAAGGCAAGGCCTACATTGCCAACAACAAGATTGCCAGCGTGATCATGCCCTTCTGGTACATGAGCCGCTTCACCGATGAAATCGGCGAGAACTGCAAGGATCGTTACGTTGTCGCTCCCTGCCCCGTCTTCGAAGAGGGACAGATTCGCTCCATCGGCCAGGGCGGTACCGGCACCGTCGTTTACGCCAATGGAACCAATCCTGACCTGTGCGCCGAATTCCTGGCCTTCGCCAAGGTTTCTCCCGAAGGCGAAGCACAGATCTGGTCCGTCCTGGGCTTCGATCCCTGCAACACCTCCATCTGGGATGACGCTTCCATCATGAAGACCGATGACAACAAGTTCAACCAGTACTTCATCGGCTACCCGATCGACGCCCTGATCCCGCTGAAGAGTGAAATCGGCTTCGTAGTCTCCACCTCCATCAGCCCCACCATCAACAACTACCTGGGCACCACCTTGTGGAATGATGTGTATGTGGACGGCACCGACACTGCCGAAGCCCTGGAAACCGCTCAGGAAACCATTGACAGCGACCTGTTCTGATCTTTAGACTTATCAGCATGGGAGCCTTCGCTCCCATGCCTTTTATGTGGCGGATGTCCGCGCGAGGATTCCCGCCGCCCAGTAAAGCCGCGAAAGCCGAACCGAAAAAAGAGAGGAAAAACGGGTATGCAAGTACAGTTGGTTCATGGCAGGAAAAAGCGGAAAGCGCTGTTCCTGCTGGTGCTGGGAATCATCCTGCTGGTCGTTGGCGTTGTGTCGCTCTTTGTCCTCCAGGGAAAATCCATCCAGTTTGACCGCAATTTTGACAATGGCGGAGACCTGAGCGCCTATCCCTTCGGCCAGCCCGCTGTGGACGGGACCTTCACCGCTTTCCAGCGGATCGCCCTGACCCTCCTGCGGCAGCGCGCGCTGGTCATGCTCGCCGGCGTCGTGCTGATCGCCGTCTTCGTGGCGCTGAACCGGGAGCTGCTTTATTCCCAGAAACTGGCTCCTTATGTTTTTGTCGCGCCCTTTATCATCACCTTCCTCGTTTTCTTTACCTATCCGCTTATCACCACCGTCCTCATGAGCTTCCAGGAGATCACCGGTTCCGGTACCACCTGGGTTGGCTTTAAGAACTACCAGGATCTCTTCGCCAACAAGAATTTCTACACCGCCGTGCAGAACTCCGTAACCTACATGGTCCTGACCTGTGCTATCCTGATTCCGGTTCCCATGGTCCTGGCCTATATTGCGGAAAGCAAGTTCAGCAAGGCCGGCAAGTTTTTCAAAACCGTCGCCTTCATGCCGGTGCTCTGTTCCGTCGTGGTGGCCGGTATCATCTTCCGCATGATGTTCAGCGAGCTGGATGGTGCCCTGATGAATCAGGCCCGCGGGCTCTTTGGTCTGGAGCCGATCACCTGGCTGAAAGGGTCGTCCACCTCCATGTTCGCCATGGTACTGCTCTGCTTCTGGCGTTGGACCGGCATGAACATGCTTTACTATATGGCCGGTCTGAAAGCCATTCCGAACGAGCTGTATGAAGCCGCGGAAATCGACGGAGCCAACTCCTTCCAGAAGTTCACGAAGATCTGCCTGCCCCTCCTCAAGCCCACCACCATTTATGTCCTGACCATTTCCATCTACGCCGGTCTGGCCATGTTCACGGAAAGTTATATGATCTTCGGCGGCAACAACTCCCCGAAGAATTACGGCCTGACCATCGTCGGTTATCTCTATCGCTACGGTTTTGAAAAGGTCGATAAGTTCGGTTTCGCCTCCGCTGTCGGCCTGGTGCTGCTGGTCGGCTGCATGATCATCACCGTTCTTCAGCTCTGGATCACCGGAACCATCGGCAGAAAGGGGGAGAAAGCATGAGCACCTTGACCCGGACCGGCGCCGGAGCCGGAAAAACCGGTTCC
>Ga0265298_10007699_pt1 | contig 13043 bp, 14 predicted proteins | sample AusTroGonzalo_MG_3_FD_193486 | JGI IMG/M metagenome (GOLD analysis project Ga0265298, IMG submission 193486) | Bovine rumen microbial communities from tropical cattle in Woodstock, Queensland, Australia - Gonzalo_01 | ecosystem: Host-associated > Mammals > Digestive system > Stomach > Rumen ... | reverse complement strand
CAAACATGAGAGATCCGGTTGATATTAAGACTTCAGAGATAGGTAAAAAGCAACTGGATGAACTATTGTCTAACAAAAATAACAAACACGGCAATTCACCGAAAGGAGAAACAAATGGGACCAATTAAACTTATAGACCTGAACACTGCAGATAAACTTCGTGAAGTTTGTGCGGCAATGTCAGGAAAACTCGACGTTTCCAGGGATAATGACAAAGACACACTGTATAACCTTATACAGGATGTACGTACGAATCTCACGAGAGCGTGCGATGAATTCACCGAATCGGTTAATAGAACTGTGGATGCTAAGATGATCGCACAGGCAGACAATGAGGTAGGTCATACTCTATTCGGAAACAAAGTCTCCGTCATTGTCAACGAATGCGGAAACACAAGGAAAGTTCCTCTTAAGTTCAAGAAACTCCATCCAGAAGCCACTCTTCCAAAATACGCCCACGAAGGAGATGCCGGGATGGATATCTTCTCAATCGGACATGTAGAACTTCCGAATGGGATCCCTGTTCTCATAAAGACTGGTCTTGCAGCAGAGATACCGGATGGGTACGAGCTACAGGTCAGGTCTAGGTCAGGTCTTGCCTTGAAAGGTGTTAGCGTAGAGAATGCACCTGGTACAATAGATTCTAAGTACCGCGGAGAGATTGGCGTCATTCTCACATTCAGGAACGATAAACAGTTCCGCCACACAACTGATGGCGGTACATCTAGACAAGAATGGTACAATGTCAATAAGGGAGACAAGATAGCTCAGCTAGTTCTTTCCCCTGTTACCTTTGCAGAGGTTGAAGAAGTACAGGAATTGTCTGTAACCGACCGCGGTTCAGGTGGATTCGGATCGACTGGAAGGTAAGCTATGTCGAAGAACAAACTCCAAGGTAAAGAAGGTGATAAGTACGTGGTCATGAGTGACGACGACCTTGCGCATCTGAAGATCATGTTTAATGCAGCACAGCCAAGGTTCACCAGCCATACCGAAGCTATGTCTGTAGCGTTGGAGGCCTGTTATCTTACAGATGTCCACGTAAACCTTCTCAATCCTAAGTCATATGCTACGCATGTGGCTCCCATGGCCGAGTTTAGTCACTACATAGAGTACGATACGTACAATGCACGCACACTTGCCAGTTACGACGTTAAGCTTCGTTTTGGCACACATCCAGATGGAACGTGCACTGTAGACCTAGTCCGTCCGAATGAAAGGGTTCCGCAATGATTGCGTTAATAGTTGTGAGTGTTGCAGCGGCAAGTGCATTCAAGGTGCTCGACCATCCTAGGTCGAGCACCGACGTACCAACCGATCGTCAAGCGTATCTTCTTGCAGCCCTGTTTATAGTTGGAAGTCCAGCACTTCTTGTGACTAAGATAGTAAAAGAGCTTGTAACGTAAATGAAAGGAGCGTCAGATGCTAAAAGAGATTTCTGGAGGAGATATATTCTCATCCATCAAGTACGATGCGATAGTCTGCCCTGTCAATTGTGTCGGAGTTATGGGTAAAGGACTTGCTCTGGAATGCAAGAACAGATATCCTAATCTCTATGACAATTACAGATTAGCATGTCTATCTGGATTTCTTAAACCGGGTGAGATATTCGGAGTAGTGGATAAACAGATTAATAAAGATAAACACGATCTTGTTATCTGTCTTGCCACTAAGAATGACTGGAGACATCCTAGTAAGCTAGAATGGATAACTAACGGAGTAAAAAATCTTGTACGATGGCTGGATTACTGGATACTCAATGGAATAGAAATAAAAACCATAGCGGTTCCAATGCTAGGATGCGGATGCGGCGGACTAGATAGGCCTCTGGTACTAGATATAATCCGATCTGGTCTCACAAACACCAGACACGACTTTTATTTATTCACCTAAAATAAGAAAGGAAACTGTCATGAAAATGTCCATCAGAACTACACCGGATTGTATAAGCCGGTTGCTGGACGAGGCACGACACTCTAAAATAAACGACATTATAAAGTCTGATAAGGCTGTCGTGTACGACACTAAAGAAGACACTACTATCAGTGTCTACGGAAATGAGATCTGTGTTAGGCAGAGAGCCATAAACAGGCTAGCTGCTGCAGGGTTCGTTCAGATAATAGGCAGCAACTCCGAGTTTGTTACTGGTATCTGGATAATTAACCCCAGCACAGATGCGTTTGAACTGATAAAGAATGATGATGAAAAACTTCATCCGCACATCGTCTCTCTATGGCAAACTGTTCAACGGCAAATTATCGTCTACGGAAAGTCACCTGACGATTGCCTGGCAGACGTATACAAGCAGATCGACGAAGGGAAGATTTCCAAGCTAGAAAGATCAGATGATTTTCATGCTGATCTACATGTAGGATGTCCGTTTAGAGCCTCTGACGGAGCTGTAGCTAGAATGTTCAGGCAGAACCTTATAGCCAAGGATCCTGACGGGACTATACATGACACTAACGAACAAAAGGAAAGGCTTATCAATGTTAGAAAAAATTGAATTCGGGGCAAGAGATCAGGAACTTGTAGATTGCTACAACAAGGCGAAAGCCTCTATGGCCGAGAAACTAGCAGCTAACAAGACTAAACTTCTCCTTGCATCTATTCAGGTCAGGGTCAATGCTGTAACAATAATCTCTGGGGATTGGTCGCTCGAAATTGCAGACGATGATTATCCTAACTACAAGACCCTCAGGGAAATGTTCTCTGCCCTGTTGGAACAAGAAAATGCGCCAACTATGCTAAACATGGATGATGAAAAACTCCTTGAGCCGATCAAGGACGATTCGTCACCAGATTCAGCTTTCTGGCTAAGCGTGTCCGATTCTCATTATACTCAGGACGGAGGGAAACTTCCAAATAGACCTGACATAAAGAAATACGACATCGATGTCAGCCTGTTCATGAATGGCGGATTGATCTATCACGGGTGGCAACTAGTTGGTTCCAATCACACATGGACAGTTCAGGATGTGGTACAGATTGCATTTATGCTACCTATTAGCGGAATGAGCAATGCTGTCGACAAACCTACTATTGACGAAATAAAATCTTTCCCCTGGTAACACACAACTACAAGGAGACCTCCTATGGTAACTATAGCCAAAGTGTCTCTTCCTTGCAATGTGATCGAATGTGAGCTCACCATACAACGGGCTGCTCATGAGGGTCACTGGCACGATGCAGTTGTTTCCGTAAGTGAAGACGGATCTCAGCTTATCGTGCAGTATCCCTCGGATCCTGCTGACAACAACGGGAAGTGACACAGACCCACGGCGTATAACGCCGTGGGTCTTACTCTTTTTGTGCTTACATGCTTGAAGTATATATTACATAACTGGAGTTAATAACATCTAAGGAGCACAACATGAAAAAACGATCTAAATTAAAAGATTGGATATCTGATACCTGGTTCGGGTGGAAGTGCAGATATAAGAGATTCCGGAATCTCATGCCGCACGTAACTATCAAAACTGACGGTAGGCTTGTGTTTTCAGAAGAAGCTCGTCGCGCACTTGATCTTACCAAGGACTCCGGTATAGTCTTGTTCGTGTCTGACACGGATCCGACCGATCTAGCCATATCAGCTTCGACTAAGACAGATCCTAAAGCGTACGCCGTGGCTGGTGGTAAAGACGGAAAACCTTTATTCGTTAGGATAAGTAACTACTTGGATTCTAACAACGTACCTTATCCTAAAGAGGATCTAGACTGTGAGTGCATAGATCTAGAATACAGCGTTGACGGTCATCGTATCTACCGTATCTGTCTTGCTAAAAAATAAAAAGTGATAGCTAGGGACTGGTCGTAAGACCAGTCCCTAGCGTACCAGCATTGCCTCTGATAGTCACTCAACTATCTAGGATTAGGCCTCCGTCATGCTCGGGAAGTCCATGGCGACACGAGGATCGCCAAGGCCCGTGATGGTGAGGACCGCACCAACGACGTTCGTCGGGATGAGCGCTTCACGTGTCGTGGAGAACATGCGGTTGTGAGCCGCGCTGTTGTCCGCGCCGAGCGTGATAGCACCGACAAGCGTACCCTGGTCGAAGTCCGTACCGAAGTTGAACATCGACGTCGGGGAATCCTCGAAGAACGGAATGATGACCATCTTGTCATACATGTTCTTGAAGGTCGTCGTAACGACCTCGAGGCGAGCACCGCAATCCAGCTTGAGGACATACTCAGTAGCACCGTTACCGGCCTGGCTGTTCTGATCCAGGTGAGCGTGGATGTGGTGGCAAGCGAGGATCGTGCCTAGCAGGTACGGCGAGGTGATAACGCGATACGTCACCGGGGTACCCTGAGCGAGCTGCTTCTCGATGAGAGAGCAGGCGTTCAGACCAGTGATGATCTTGTTCAAGCGAACCGCGAGGAACTGCTTGATATCACCCGTCGCATCCGCCGAGCGGATCGCCAAGAAGCCAGTGCCGAAGTCGATCGTGCCAGTGTAGGCCGTCTGGTTGACGAGGTCACCAGCAGCGTACGTAGCCGCGATCTCAGCATTGACCTCCTCGCTGTTGCCCATGTCCCAACGGATGTTGTGGACATACTGCAGCGTCTCGGAGATGACCTTGAGGATCTTGCCATCGCGGCCGATGCACTCGACCTGAGCCAGACGGGTAGCGGCGTTCGTCGCTCCCTCCTGACCGATAGCGAAGTCCATCACGAAGTTACGGCCGGCCGGCAGCTCGTAGGACATGTTGCGGCGGTTGATCTCGACGCGAATCGAGGTCTTGCGCTTGTTGTCCTCGTTGTACCTGGCATCGATCTTGACACCGAGATACTCAACCTCTAGACCGTTGATGAACGTGGTATCGGCAGCATCGAGCGCAACATTGCTGTTGAGCGTACGAATGGCAGCCTTGCCCCAGCAGGAAGCCTTCGCATTGCCGGTCTTGCGATCGACAGACGCGTTGAGGTTGATGCGGAGCGCAAGATACTTTCCGGACGCAGCCGTGTAGGCGGCCAGGATTTCACTCGGCTGGTCGGAGTCATGGCGCTTCGTCGAAGCGTTGAGCGGGATCGTGGTACGATCGAGCTGGAGACGACGCTCAGTCGAACGATAATCGTTCGGAACCTGAGTGAGGCGAGCCTTGTCCTTCGGGATCTCGAGAACGAACGTCTCGGACTTGGCACTCCCCGTACCTGCACCAGTCGTGAGCTTGACAAGGAGTCCGTCCACAACGATACCATCTTCGATGATATCCGTGTGGTTGAACTTCTCCCAACCCGGCTTGGAACCGTCCGTGATGAGAGCTAGCTTGAAGAGGTTGAGCTCCTCCTCGAGCTTATAGATGCCGTCCTCAACTAGGAACGCATGACCCGCATCGTTGGCGACCAGCGGCTCAATGCGAACTGCACGGTTGTCCACCATGTCGGGGTCACGATAGAGCTCGATAATGCGAGTGGGTTTCTGGTCGGGCTGCGACATATCGAACACTTCCATCATCTCACGGGTGATCTGGATGTTCGACTGCGTGACAGACTGAATCGGGACGACACGAGGCGTGAGAGCGACGTGGAACTGCAGAAGAGCGACCGTGAGGATCGTCTTGAGGTCCGGCGTCACGCGGTCCATCTGGAGACCGAACGCTTCCGTAGCCGGTGCGACTGCCTGCCAAAGAGCAGGGCCGTAGAGGCTCTCGAGCGACCTGATCTCACCGCGGACTTCGGTGTCATTCGTGTTGTAATCCGTGAACGCGATCTGGCCATTCTTGCCAACGACCTGGCAGAGAATAGCAGCAACGCGAGCCGTTGCGGCTTCCTGATAGCACTTCGGCACTCCGGAGTCGGCAACGAGATCGGCGACGCACTGCGCAGAGATGGCAGTGTCGATCTGGTCCGTACCCAGCGACTCTGTAGCGGCGAAGAACTTACCACCACGAGGAAGCGAATGAGGCGTCATCAGGTGGTTCTCCATGCCCCACTTCTCCACCTTATCGCCGAGGATCCTTGCGGCCGCAGCGAAATCAGCAGGAAGGGCCGACTTTCCATCGGCAATGGCTTTAACGCAGCCGCCGATGAAGTCATCGAACTTCTTACTCATGAATTATCTCCATGTGTTATTTTGATGTTTGCGAACTTTTCTGGCAGCTTTACTAGCTTGGCCAGAATCCCCACTATTGTCTCCACGCTGAGGATATGGACCCAGTTCCTCTGCAGTGTGGTTAAGGCACTAACAGTCTGGGGCGACAATGACTTGGGAGGGTTGACTAATATGTCAGAGATGAATTTGTCAAGTTCTTCTCTGGCCAAAACCGAATCGACTGTCTCTGATCCCTCAGGCGCAATCTCGAATACTATACCTTCATCGTCCGAAGCATCGATCTCTTCAGGTGTACTCGGTCCTTGCACATTGGAATTATTAGGATCGGTACCTGGATCACCACCCGGATCACCAGTTCCTTCGAGATCATCGCCGGAATTAGCGTCGTCTTGCTTATTGTCGCCGCCTTCTTCCTTATTGCCGTCACCAGACGAAGAGTCATCCGTTCCCTCTGGTTGATCACCATCTGTCATGGTGTCACCATCCTCTTCAGCTTCGAGGCCGGGTTCGGCAACGTCTAGTTCTGGCAGTTTGGACAGATCAAAGTTTTCTCCTTGACCGTCTTCGTTCTCTTCCTCAGTCTCATCGATCCCACTTACCTCAGCAGGTATAGTGGTGTTCTGAGAATCTGAAATGATTAATTTCATCGCTTCGCAACTCAGTCCGAGCGATTCGACTGCTTCGGCATCTTCTGCCTTGCACATATCCGTTCCTGCAGTGGACACAAATCTTACAGCTCTCTGTATAGACTCGTGATTCTTGAGGAGTTTGCTGTTAAAGAATCTGTAGAACAACTCTTTGGACTTGGCTACAACGCCATACCTCTCGTTAAAGTAAACGAGAAGGTCCAGTAGAACTGCCCCGATTCCCTCGTAACTAGCACGCTCTTTAGCTCTCAAGACACCATTGTCTTTGACAACGTCGAGGAAATCGACGCTGAAAATATCGTGCAGGATGGTGTAAGTTGCATAGAATAGTTTACTATTACCGCAACAGACGGTTGTTGGATCAGGAGACATCCTCATGTATCCTAGGAAATCCAGCAATCCTTCAAACGTCTTAAACGTGCAGTTTACGTGCAACATCAACTGGAGTATAGGAGCTCTAACCTCTTTAATGCTTTGGACCAGCCTGCTAAACAAAGCTGAGTTTGTAGTTTCTACAGGGTAATCTCTAGAATATCCTACACCGAGTTTTATGCCCCCAACAGAAATATATCCGTCAGAGAGAGAATACCTGGGAACACGAACTTCTCCTGGAAAATCTTCTGAGTTGATGAAGCTATTGCGGAACATAAGGTAAGGTGCGGCTATCTCTGGGTATAGCGCACTCGGAGCAACTGCATCGTATCCGGAGTTGGTTTTATAGACATACGAGATAATGTCGCTAGCAGGAACATCTATCCAGTCATACCCATACCAACAAGAAGCTATGTTCTTAGCTGCCTTGTAGAGTTTGGACGTAACAGCATCCCCGAATTCATCATGCTCAAACTTAGATAGGTGATTAAAAATGAAGTCTTTCAACCACTCAGCATATGCAGTCATGAAGGCGTCTGCTTCTGAGCCATAGAGCCACATGAAGTATGAAACAGCTATAGCCTGATCTAGTGCGAACCGAAGCTTATAAGCTGGAGCCAGGCGTTCCAGTGAAGACCGGAACGCCGATGGAGTGTTGTAGCAAAAAATATGCGCTCTTCTAGCAGGACCTGGCCTATAATCTACTGAACATATGCAGTTAACATAGGGTGTCATATTGGCCTTTCTCTAGTAATTTAAAGGTGGTATATCTTTACCACCTATCGACATATAATAGCCGATTTTCGGCTTTATTTGAAGGGAAAATGAATGAACGTTAAATCATCAGACGTTTATCTCAACTCTCTGTGTCTTACAGCTTATGCTCCAGGCGAAAAGTCGGCAGAGCTTGCACGTGCAGTTGTGAAAATGTTCGACGAGATATCGGCAGAAGAAAGAACTTTGCTCAGACCCATCAACATCTTGTACGTCAATCTGTTAAGAGATGTGTCTAAAGGAGTTCTCAACCTGTCGAACAGAGCAGAAGTGTCAGACACTCTGCTCAAATATTCTCAAGACCCAGCATTCGAAGAATGCAAGTTTCAGTTCGACGAACTCAAAAATCTTCTAACTCCAACCGAACCTGTTTCGGAACAGAGAATACGAACTCTATTCAATCGCGTGAGAAATGGTATCACGTGGATGAGAGGAGATCGTAGAGTTCGTAAGATGCTCATGAATTTCCGCAAAGCGAGTTGCGAAGCAGATGAAGAGAAACAAGATGCTCTTCTTCAGCAGCTTCTCTCTGATGCAGAAACCCTGAGAGCCGACTTAACACAAGAAGATCTTAAGAGTCCAGAAGAGATACCGATCGAAGAGATAGACATGGCAGACCCGAAGTCTGTAGAAAAAGCTCTTCTAGCTCAACAGAAAAAAGACACCGGGTCCATAATCAGATTCGGATGGCAAGGGTTCAACAGAATGTGGGGGCCTAAGCATGGAGCTTCCTACGGAGAACTGTTTGCAGTAGCTGCAAGATCGCACAACTACAAATCAGGACTCCTAATGGACATGGCCAGGTGGATTTGCACTCTCAACAAACCACCAGACACAAATGGCGCAATGCCGATAGTTCTGTTCATCTCTCTTGAAAATGAAGTACAAGCTAATCTCTTAGATTGGTATCAAAAATTGTACAGGAATACGTTCAAGAAAGAGCCAGGTGACTTATCAAAGGGAGAGATAGTAGAATACGTTATTAAAGAGTTCAACAGAAACGGATTTCGAATGATAGCCAAACGAAGAATGGGTGATTCATTTGGATATCACGAATATGAAGAACTCATCGAAGAGACTGAGAAACGGTATGGTGCTAAGGTAGTGGCTACTGTTCTTGACTATATAACTCTTTGCAGCCGAAGTGCTGAAGACAAAGAGCAGAATGCTGCAGTTCAATTGCAGAAAATGGTCGAACGATTCCATAACCACACATCACATCACTCAATATTCTTCGCAACCGGTCTGCAGATGGATAGCAACGCATCTCAAATAGCAGTAAGCGGAAAGCTGAACATCGTCAAACAATACGGCGAGTTCCATCTTGCCGACTGCAAGGGCTTGAAGAGAGAGCTCGATACGTTGTTCTTCATGGAGATCGAAAAGAACCATCACGGCATACCTTATCTTACATTCGCATGGAACAAACATAGGTACGTTAACGATACTCCTCTTGAGGACAAGTACTGTGCGTATAGGTTCACGAATGTAGGAATATTGGATGACGTAGATGGACCTGACATGTCTATTAAAGACATTTACGCAGATGATCCTGAGGCAGAAGGTGTAGATACCTCAACTTCCGGAATATCTGTATTCTAACAACCAAACAAGGAGGCACAAATGCCACATTGTTATTATGTAGCTCGTAGAGCTATGGCCCTGGACAATGAGTTCGGTCCAACAGAAAAAGCGGGAGTGTCTAGCATTGGAGCCATAGCCCGCGTAGACGAAGTCAAATACAGCTGGCTTGGTCGAGGAAATGAAGGTGATGGTAGGTGGAGTCCTGGAGCAACAGGGGATGAGACCGTATGCGAGGTATACTGCAAGGGTTGTAGTTCTCCTGTGATTATAAAATCAAGTCTAGCGGATCTGCCTAATCACCTATACCTAACAATAGAAGGTGCTATAAACGAAAAGTAAAACAAAAAAGGAACGCAACAACATGAAACCTGAACTAGAAGCAAAGAAGAACGAGCTTGCGCAGATCGATGAAAAGATTGCACAGTACAAGGAGCTTCGTGAGAAGAAAGAGCGCGACATAGCTCTTATGGAGGCAAGTGAGGCAAGAAATGAGTCTCTCAAGATTCTGGGCTCCCTGTGCTGCGATATCACGAAGGCAATAAACTGTACAGACTGGAATAATGTATTCGTTACAGGACCTCAGAAGTATTGTCAGGAAAAGCGTGACAATGCCATCAAGAACATTATGGCCAGCGTGGCTGAGGCGATAAATAGCATATTGCCAGATGTTGTGACTGACAATGTTTGCGCTAAGGTTATCGAGACTCACAAAGAGGTTGTCGATGCCATCATCGGTAGGGTACTGTACACAGCATCGGGCCCTCTAAGCTTGGTTATAGGATCCTGCCCCAGTGACGATCAGTGTACAGGAAAACTCGTCGACGGAGAAGTGCAGAATAACACCGAAAACTCCGAAATTGTCTCGGCGTATAAAACGCTTGTAGCGGTGTGCGACCATCTGCCGAAGACGGCACGAGCCCTACTACCGATGTCTACATCCAGAGTTAGTGGAGGCGAAGGTGCACTTGCAGCTAAAGCGCTAAACAAGGAATCTCTTCGCCAGAAATATAATTCGGTTGTAGAGACACTTCTCAAGCTATTCCCGAATTGTCAGTTGCTGACTATCGGCGAAGGGTGCACCGTTGCTCAGGTCCTTGAGGCGGTTCTTGCTGGAGCTAAGGTTATATCTCAGTTGGTTAACACCATCAAAGATAACAAGAGTAGCAAGAAAAACAAGAAAAAGTGATAACACACCAGCATCTGGGTGCGGCGTAACGCCGCACCCAGATGAGGTTATCTTTTTAAGAGATCGTGAAGCACACTACTGCGCCTATAGGATCTTCTGAAGCATCTCTGTGAGCAGTGCATGTCAACGCTATGTTAGCCATGTCGTCGTTTACAGGTAACGTATCGTCGATGTAGAACACTCTACCAGGAGATGTTGGATCTATAGACCTAGTATACCACTTACATCTGTCACCCTCAAGATTGAGCATGACTCTTAGGTCTCTTGAGTACGGTACACTTCTCTTGATTTCACCTTCATCATAGGTAGGGTCGAATAGCTTGAACGGTTTATTCAAACCTGACCCTTCACGGGTTGACCCTATGACAGAATAGTTGATGTCTCCATTTAGACCGAATGAGGGGTTCCTTCCGAATATCTCGAAGAACGACGGTATCCAGAATTTATCTGCCGAATTCTTCCACACTACTGTGGACACTATGGAAGCATCGTTGGAGACATTACGCTCACTCCTGTAGACATACTGATCTGTCATAGTTCTAACATACGAAGACATAACACACCGTACGAACTCTTCACCTTCTTGCGTGTTGAAGCCTTGTATAAACAGAGGTATGTCTATGTAGTGACCAGACGACGGATCTTCTGGAGCAGTGTCGTGCGATCTATCTGCATGATAGAACCACCCGTTCCTGGTATCATCCCAATAGTCTCCGTCCGTGGCGCGTTTCCATCTTGTCTCAGGGTCAACTAGCTCCCACCCGTACAGGTTACCTCCTGTATTTGGGACGTATCCTGTGTATGACAGTCTGCTGTCGGAGGAAGTCTCGTTGAGCCAAGCTCTTATGTTTGAATCAGCGTATGCTCCATTGCCACACTGCACAAACGTCTGCCCAGAGACATCTAGACCTTGAGCCAGAATGTTTCTATCGTTCTGGAAGTAACGTATAGAAGGGTTGAGCTCGTATATGTTGGATTTGTAATACGCGTCAAGACTCTCAGACGGTGTTCTTGGTATAGGTTCGCCAGCACTGTAATGGGTGTTGAAGTTGTATTCCATAAACAGTTCGTCCTCAGACAAAGCATCTTGAGGACTGACTTGAGTGCGGACATAATACTTCTTATTCGACTTAAAGTAGTTGTCTCCAGTAATACCGTATTTTAATTCTTTATTATCGAATGACAACCCTCTACTTCCATTGGAGCCGGAACCTAGAACCGACTTTATCATGAATGTCAGACTCTCTGGATTTGATAGCACGATCGCACCTGTGCTAGGATTTATCGTCCTGTATTCAGAATAATTGCAATCGACTATCTGGGCAACTAGGTTACCGTACTTGGCATGCTCCGGTAGAGGGAATATGTCCCCTATCCTGAACATCTTTTTATACAGACCTATCTTAATCAACCCAGTTTCATCTGTCTTACCTATCTCAGCTTTAATCTCAGGCCACGTCCACGACGACCTAACGCTGTCAGATCCAGTGCACTTACCGCCAACTGTGACAGAGAATACTCTGTAATAGTAGTCAGTATCATTTAGAGGATCTATCGGATGAACAAACCCTAGAGTGTCTTCACTATACTGATCCTTAATAGATGAGTAACCTGCTATTTCTCCATCTTCAGGAGAACTCGGGGCTTCTCCTCTCTTCCTTACAACTACATCGTAGGCCCATGTAGCATTATCGAACTCATCAGCCTGATCAGTTTTATCTGAAGGGCTATTCCAGTGAAGAACAATAGAGTCTACTGTTATTCTTCTCCACACGTTTGTTGGAGCATCCAGATATCCTCTCTCAGTTATTGAGATATCTATCCAGATATTAGCATCGTCGATCTCTCGCACGATGTATATCTTACCTGGAGCATAGTAGTCTCCACCAATTTCTTGATATTTAAGAAGAAATCTACATGTTCCTGTAGGAACTGTACTTGGATCAGGAAGTTCTTCTACTGCATAAATGTATGCAGATAAATCAGCGGATGATAATAGTTTAGCATTCTGTCTAATCTCACCGAATTTAGTACTCATGTCAACCTCCATTATCCTACATTGAATGCTACAAGTATACCGTTACTATCCTTAGCAGTTAAAAGCTCGGAAGTTTTACCGGTAGACGGAAGCACATGATATCCGACAGACGGGTCTACTAGATAAGGAGATCTAGAGAAGCAACCTGTTTCCAAAAACGTAGGTTCTGCTCCCGGTATGAGCTGCTGAAAGTATCCGGTTGCTAATCCCTGAGAGAATAGTCCAAATTGAGTTCCCTCCGTTATCCTACCGTTATTTTTTTCACCAGTTATCTCCGTTACAGACGGGATAAAAAACTTATCCTGAGTGTCTTCGTAGTTCGTTCCGTCACACGAAGGGACTGCTGTTCTACACGACGTAGTTACAATGCAGCTAAGAATGTCTGGG
>Ga0265298_10007698_pt1 | contig 13043 bp, 8 predicted proteins | sample AusTroGonzalo_MG_3_FD_193486 | JGI IMG/M metagenome (GOLD analysis project Ga0265298, IMG submission 193486) | Bovine rumen microbial communities from tropical cattle in Woodstock, Queensland, Australia - Gonzalo_01 | ecosystem: Host-associated > Mammals > Digestive system > Stomach > Rumen ... | reverse complement strand
CGCCTTGCTGACGCCGAAGGAACCGACTGTCATCTTCGGATCCACATAGGCGTAGTTCTCGGTGGCGGTCCGGTCCAGGGACGGAAGGGTGGCGTCCGCCGCCCAGCGGGAAAAGGAGACCGTTTCCCCGCTCTCCCTGTGCTGCATGGCAAACATGGGCAGGCCGGAATAGGTTTCCTTCCGCCAGTGATACTGCAGGTCCGGGTTTTTCCCCATGGCGAAATCGGCGGCAAATTCGTTCTGCCGGTACCACTGGCCCGGGCTGAAGCAATCGAAATCCCGCAGTTCGTCCGAAACGGCCTGATAAAGGGAGATCTTTGTCTGGAAGCCCAGGTCGTTCTCCTGCTGCTTCCTTACTTCCGCGCTGCGGGCGATTTTGAGGGTATCTTCGCAGGCGGTGTACACGTCGCGGACGACGATCTCAGATCCGTTCCTCGTCACGAGCAGGCCTTCGCCGATCATGTTCCCGTCGCTTTCGTAAACCCGGTTATAGGAAACGTCCCGGAATTCGTTGACGGCGCCGTAGGTCTTGACGGACACATAAACCGGCCTGGCATTGAAATACAGCGTCTTTCCTTCCCTGCTGACCCGGATCCCGCCGTTTTCAAACAGGACCTCATAGGCTCCGAGGCTGATCGTCATGCTGCTCATCCTCCTGTATGCTTGTTTTTCTGCTTTCATTTTAGACGATAAAGTGTACTCGATGTCAACCTCTCTGGCGCAGAAAAACAGGAACAGTCCGGAAGAGGCTTTATTCCGTCGCGTCCGTTTGCTGTTTTCAAAGCATATGGGACAGGAAGATCTCCAGGCCGATAGCGATCAGGATGGCGCCGCCGAGGATCGTCGCCTTCTCCGACAGTTTATCCCCGGCTTTTCTGCCGATCATGATCCCGGCCAGGCAGACGCCCAGCGTCACTGCGCCGATGATGACCGCCTGCGCAATAGCCTCCGGCACCGTCAGTTCCGCCATCGTGAAGCCGACGGAGAGCGCGTCGATGGACGTCGCAATCCCCTGCATCAGCAGGTTCCCGGTTCCGGTTTCCCGTTCTGCTTCTTCCTCTTTTTTCCCCCGTATGCCCTCGACCAGCATTTTTCCGCCGATGAACACCAGCAGGAACAGCGCGATCCACGGGATAAACTTCTGAAACTCCCGGAAGGTGTCCGCGATCGTCCTGACGCAGATCCACCCGATCATCGGCATCGCGAACTGGAAGCCCGCGAAGGTCCCGGCGATCTGCAGCATCCTGCCCTTGCCCATGTGCGGCTCTTTCATCCCGTTTACCAGGGAGACCGAGAAGGCGTCCATGGCAAGTCCCAGACCCAGCAGGATGCTGTTGAAAATCAGCATGATCACGGAGTGCAAAGTGTTTCACCTCTTGTTGCAAAAGCCTCCCCTCTCTGCAAAGAGGGGAGGTTGCCTGTGATTATATCACTTTTTTCCGGTTCAGAACAGCGCTTTCTCCGCGTCCTCCGCCCCGGCGAAGGGACCCGGGATGGTTTCCGCGCCCCGGTGTCCGCCGAAGTAGTCCTCGTTGAAGATGATATCCGTTCCGTCCGGATTCTCGAAGCGCTGTTCCGGCTCAAAGGCTTTGCCCAGCGTCTCGCTGCAGTGAATCCCGGTCCGGAAATCCTTCAGGTGGCTGAATACGTTGGTCTTCAGGAACCACTGCCCGTCCTTTTCGGTCAGTTCGACCTTGATCTTCGACCGTTTGTCGCTCAGCTTGTGCTGCTCATGTTTGCATACCGTCGCGCCGCCGAAGTAGGCGTTCCCGTCCACCCATACCGGCAGATGGCCGAAGTGCGCCTGGGCGAGGCCGCCCATATCCGGCTTGTCTCCCGGCAGGAAGGGCTTCAGCCACTCGTCGTACGTCGGGAAGATATCGAACGGGGCCGTGCCGACCACCTGATAATCCGCGTCCGTGGGTTTCTTTTCCTTGTCTGTCACCGGATAGGCCTGGATGAAGATATTGTTGTAAATCCGGTCGTCCCCGTGCAGGATCGTCATGAAGCCGGCCACTTCCGTGCGGTGGCGGATGTGATAGGGGGTGTAGCGGGGTTCGCGCTGACCGTTGACCACGCTGTCCACGCCGCTGTTGATCAGGCTGAAGGCGCCCAGCATCAGGTTATGCACGCAGGCGATTCCCTCGGAGGGGATCGTTACGGAGACCGGGGACATCAGGATGTTGTTGTCGATCAGCGTCGGTCCGTGGCCTACTTCGATAAACACGTCCGTGGAGAACATGGCGCCGCGGGCCTGCTCCAGACCGGCCGGCCGCCAGTTGTCGTGCATCAGGTTCTGGGTGATCCGCGCGCCCTGGGCTTCCCAGTCCAGCCATACGCCCATGATGCAGTTGTGGATATGGTTCCGGCGGATCGTCACGTCGATCGCCGCGTGCAGCTTGATGCCGGCGGTTTCCGCGCCGCCCAGCTGCTGGGAATTGCAGATATGGTGGATATGGCAGTCCTCGATGATCGAGAACACGCCGCCCATCCGGCCGACGATGCCGGTCTGCTCGCAGTGATGGACGTTGCACCGGCGGATGATATGGCTGCCGACCTTTTCCTTCAGCCAGCCGTGATACTGTCCGCGGCAGACCGCGTCCCGCTCCATCTGGGTCGGGCTCTTGACCCGCTTATGGAAGAAATACATGTCGTTTTCCGGATCCAGGTACTTGCCCAGCGAGATGCCGCAGCAGCGGCTGTTGCTGACCTCGCAGTCCTCGATGATCCAGCCCTTGCTCCAGTGCGGGCCGATCATGCCGTCCTGATAGGCTGCCGGCGGCGCCCAGGTTGTGGCTGCCTTCGTGATGGTGAATCCGCTCACCGTGATGTAGCCCACGCCGGTTTTGTCGGGCATGAAGCAGTTCCGGCGGACGCTGAATTCAACCTTTTCCCGGTTCGGGTCCTGGCCCTGGAAATTGGCGTACAGAACGGTCTCGTCCCCGTCCTGTTCCGTGTACCAGAGATACTTCGCCTCTTCCTGGTTCCAGGCGTGAGGATCGGGTTTCCCTTCCTGGCATTCCTTCAGGGAGGAGCATTCGTACATCATCAGGTCGTTGAGGAACACCGCGCCGGTATGCCGGACGACCGGGGAGAAGTACCAGTCGCCGCAGACCGTCTCGATGTAGGGGTTGAAGGCGCCGAAGATTCCGTTGTTCACCCGGGCCGTCCAGACGTTTCCCTTGACTTTTGTCCAGCCGGTCAGCAGTTCCGCGCCTGTGATCACCGCGCCGAGGGGTTCCGTGGAGCGGTACTCGATCCGCTGCTCCTCCGTCCCCGCGTACACCGGATTGACGTACTCCCGGTAAATACCGGGAGCGACCAGCACCTGATCCCCGGGTTTTGCGACTTTGGCCGCGTCGTTGATGTGACGGAAGGGGGTTTCCTTTTTGCCGTTTCCCTCTCTGGGGGCATTTGCGTTTACATAGTAGATCATGGGGTTTCCTCCTTGATTAAATTGATCTGTTTCTGTAAGTGTCTTCCCTGTTCAAGGGGGCGATGTCGGCATCTTCCACACGGAAGCCGAAGGGGTTTAAGGGGGCGCTGTCGCGCGCGGTGCGCGGGACGCTTGCGTCCGCGGTGCGCGTGCGTTTCCTTGCGGAAAGCCCCTTAGTACACTCTGTAATTTCCTGTCAGCATCAGCAGACAGAAGAAATACAGGCAATTGTCATAATACCTTCTGTTCCCTTTCCTCATCGGAAGTTCCGCGAACTCATCCAGGAACCGGAGCCTCTCCGGCGCTGAGGAAGCGATCGACGCCGCCCCGAGCACCGCCCGGATCGCGGTGGGATGCATCGCCGGTTCACTCTGCGGCGTCCCGTCCAGCTCATAGGCCTTCAGGTTTTCCGGATCCTGCGTCGCAAAGAACCGTTGTATTCGCGTGGCGACGGCGTCCAGTTCCTCCGTCGGCCCGAACCAGAGATGGTCTAGCGCAATATTCTCGACGACCCGGTATGCGTCGGAATAATAGACCCAGGGTTTCCCGAAAAGCAGCACAGTCTTCCCGTCGTAGTCCGCGTATTCCGGGCTCAGTCCCGTATGCGGATGAGCGGACAGCGCGATGTATTTCCGGCTCTCCTCCGCGGCCCGCTTCCAGAAAGGCCGGTCCGCCACGTCCGCCCGCAGGGCAAACAGTTCGTAAAAATGTGGCAGGTGGTAGCTTGGATCGGAAATCTTCATCCCCGGAACAAAGCGGATATAAGCGTTCTCAGGTTCCCACATCGGCTGGCCGCCGGGAACCATTTCATGCTGGTGCACCGCGTGCCGAAGGATCTCCCGGGCCCTCGCGGAATAGTTGAAGCTGCCTTCCCCATCTCCCCAGCGGGCGGAGGCCATGAACAGCGCCATCGCGTAATATTCCTCGCCGTCCGGGGCGGGGCCTTCCGCGTTGTGCTTCCCGTCCAGCTGAACGGACCAGGCAAAGTATCCCGCGTTGGGGCCTTCCTTCATGAGCATATAACGTTCCGAGAACATCCAGAGCTTATCAAAAATGTCCTTCCGGTCCATCTGGACGCACATCATCATGCCGTAACTCATGCCCTCGGTCCGGGCGTCAATGTTGCCCGTATCCACCATGCACCAGGCGTCCTCGTCCGTCCGATGGCAGAAGTTCTCCGCCTGATCGAAAAAAATCGTCTCAAAAGCGTCCCGGACCTTCTTTCGGGCTGCTTCATCGCTGATTCCGGCCTCCGCCAGAAAGTTCGGATATGTCCCGGTGTAAAAGGCTCCCTGTTTCATGGCGTCCTCCCGGTTGTACGTACTTTTCAAGCTAATCATATTACGGAAGATATCTGCCTGTCAAGCTTGAAATTCAATGAAATCGCCGTTACAATGAAAAGCAGCGAAATCAATTGCAACACGGGAAGGGATGTGTCTCCTCCATGCGTATTCTGCTCATCCGCCATGCGGAACCGGACTATACGATCGACTCCCTGACGCCCAAAGGCTGGGCGGAGGCGGAACTGCTCGGCCAGCGGCTTGTAAAGGTCCCGGTTCGGGATTACTATGTTTCGCCCCTCGGGCGGGCGCGGGACACCGCTTCCCGTACGCTGGACAAGCTCGACCGCACGGCCGAAGTCCTGCCCTGGCTGCAGGAGTTCCGCGGCACCGTTCCGGATCCGGAAACCGGTGAGCACCGCTATATCGCCTGGGACCTGAAGCCCCGGATCTGGTCCGCTTATCCCGGCATCATGGATTTCCGGACCTGGGCCGATGCGCCGGTCTTTGACCGGACCAACGTCCGGGAGATCTGGAAGGAAACCACCGACGGGGTGGACGAGCTGCTCGGCCGTTACGGTTTCCGGAAAGACGGGCCCGTCTGGCTGGGAGAAAGCAACGAACCGTTCGCCATCGCCCTTTTCTGTCACTTCGGGATCTCCATGGCGATCCTCGCCTATCTGACGGATATGTCTCCCATGGTGCTCTGGCAGCGGGTCCTGTGTATGCCCTCCTCCGTGTCCGAGGTGGTGACGGAAGAGCGGATCAAAGGTGAAGTCTCTTTCCGGATCACCAAGCTCGGCGACCTGACGCATCTGGAAGCAGCCGGGGAAAACAGAAGCACCGCCGGTCTGTTCCCGGAGTGTTTCACTGGTATGGATTCCACCGATCCGGCCGAAAACGGCTCTCCGGTGCTCCCCGCCTGATTCCCCGTTTCCGGGATAATGATCTGCTTTCCCGCCCGCGAAAAGCGAATCCCGGCATAATGATTGACAGGCGCCGCCCGTTCGTTGTATAAAATCCTTATAAGCATTCTCTGAACAGCCGGTCTGCAGGCTGTTCCCCGGACAGTACCGACAATCCGACAAATAAACAGACTGATTGGAGGCCCGCTATGAAAAAGGATTCCGGTTTCTTTCCTGCTGTGATGAAAAAGGCTTTGGCGCTCTGCCTGTGCGTGCTGCTGCTGATCGGCGCCGTTCCGTTCTGTGCGGCGGAAGGAGCGGCAGCTTCGTCGGACATGGCTGAATTGGTACACGCGCTGCTTCTCCGGGAAGCGGCGAAACTGAAGGATCCCTGGCAGAAGGCGATCCTTGAAAGCGGTGTGGATCAGTTTGCGGTCGACGGGAACAGCGTTTCTTTCCGTTTGCGCGGTTTTGATCCGAAACTTAAATCCCTGGGCGCGTACGCCACCGCGCTGGATCCGTCAGCCTGGCTGGCGTCCGCCCTGAAAAACGCCTCCGCCTTTGATCTGGAGCTCTCCCTGGAGGTGGACGGCGGGTCCGTTTCCGCCAAAGCGCTGAAGGATCTCCTGGCGTCCGTGAAGAAAGCGGCCGCCGCCGCGAAGAAGGATTTCGGCAGCAGGGATTTCGCCGCGGCGCTGAAGGACCGGCTTTTCCCGGTACCGGTTTCCGGAAAGGTCAAAGACGTGTCGGACCTTTCCTCCCCGGACCCGCAGTTCTCCGCCTGGTATGAAGCGCATCGGGATCTGCTGGGGAACGCGCCGCCTGAAGTGGCTGTCGCGGCGTTTCATATGCAGAAAAGTCAGACGCTAACCGTCAAGGACGGCCCCCATGCGCTGTCCATGACCTGTGTGGGGGCTCCCCTGTCGGATTTGGCGGGTGACAGCATTCGTGAAATCAAAGACGCCCAGGCTTATCTTCCTCTTTCAGCAAGAACGGCCGTAAACGATCCGGAAACGGAGCTGAAAACCGCCTTCCTCGCCAAAGCGATTCCCGCCGCCAAAAAGGCCCGGGAAAAAACGGTGATAACGCTGGACGTGGACGAGCTGGCAGCCGGGGAACTGCCCGCCGGTTACCGTCAGTATTTTGCTTCCTTTAACTGGGCCGGAACCGTCGATGACCTTTCCTCCGCCCTGAAACAATTGCCGGATTCGGCGGCCCTGACGCTGCCGAAGCCCGGGGTGCTCAGCGGGCAGAACAAAGGAACCCGGGTGATCTTCAGGATCAGCGACCAGGCCAACCCGACCTATATCATTATGCGGGACGCGGCTACGGACAGAATCGCCGTCACGGCCATGGCGCTGCCGGGAAAGAGCGTAACGGTCAAAGTCCCGCAGGGATTCTATTATATTGCCTGGTGTTCCGGTCCGTACTGGTACGGAGAGCAGGAACTCTTCTCCACCCTCGGCACGTACAGCAAGAGCGAGAAGGTCGAGATCCTGAGCAGCCGGTATTACCATACCTTCAAGCTGGTCAAATCCAATACCGGGAATACTTCCATCTATGGCGCAAACCCGGATGATTTCCGGTAACCCCGGTCAGTATACAAACTGAAACACGCAGAACGCTGCGTACACGCACAGGAGAATGATTCCCTGCGGGCGGGTCAGTCTGCCGCGTTTCAGCGCCGGCAGGGTCATGAACATCATGACGAAAAGCATCACCGGGATTTCCACCGCCAGGGATGTCGGAACGCCGCCGATCGTCTTCCCGCCCAGTTCATAGACATTGAAAGGCGCAATCGCCGTGCTCAGGCCGGAGACCAGCACCAGGTTGAACAGGTTCGCGCCGACGATATTCCCAAGGCTCAGGGCGCTGTGTCCCTTGACCAGCGCCGTGATCGCGGTGACCAGTTCCGGCAGGCTCGTCCCCAGCGCTACGAAGGTCAGCGCGATCACCGATTCCGGTACGCCCAGGCCTTTGGCGATCTCGGTGCCGTTGTCCACCAGCAGGTTCGCCCCGACCGCGATGCATGCCGCGCCGAGGACCAGCAGCAGGATCATCTTCCAGACCGGCATCTCCGGAGCGGGAACTTCATTCATCTCCCGAAGTTCATTTTCGATGACGTCTTCCATCACTTCCCTGGAAGACGGCTTTTTTGCGTCATAAATTGTATAGGCGATATAGATCACGAAAATTGCCAGCAGGAGAAAGCCGGTCAGGCGGGTAAAATTTCCGCCGAGATAGGCTGTCAGGGAATACACCAGTGCCGCGGTGAAGAAGAAGATCACCGGGGTTCTGAAACTCTTGATGTCGACGCTGCAGGGACGGATCGCAAAGGTCAGCGCGGAAATCAGGGCGGTGTTGCAGATGACGCTGCCGATCGCGTTTCCGTAGGCGATTCCGCCGTGCCCGCTGATCGCTCCGGTTGCGGAAACCAGCACCTCCGGCAGGGTCGTCCCGATAGAGACCACCGTCGCGCCGATCACGATCTCCGGCGTATGCAGGCGGCGTGCCAGCGCGGTGGAACCGTCTACGAACCAATCCCCGCCCTTGATCAGCAGGATCAGTCCCAGGATAAACAGCAGGATTGGTACAAGCATCGCTTCCACACTCCGTTTCTTCGTCAACAGGCAGATTATATCACATCTTCCCTTTTCATCCACTTGCCGATATAGGAAAAATAGCCGGTCTATTTTTCCGTTTCGGAGAAATAGTACCATACCTCATGCAGATTAAAAAGCGCCGCGCACTTCGTTCTTCAAAAGGTGTGTCTTTCGCAGTTCCGCCAGAATGATATCCCTGCCTGTCGGATTTTCAAACCAGGATTCAGGCCGGGTGTGAGTGCCGTAGGCCGGGAACCACCGGATCTCCCAGTCGTCCTCCGCTGTGATCTCTTCCGCGATGAGGCTTGCCCGCGGGATATGGAACCCCCCGGTCAAAAAACCGACCCGAAGCCTTTCGCCCTCCCTGCCCGGCAGCTTTCCGTCTTCCTGAAGCCTTCGGATGATCAGGGAAGAAAACTCCAGATTCTGCTTCGTATAGTGTGCGCGGCTCTCCAGATAGATATCTGAAACATCCACACCCTGTTTCCGCAAATGACTGAAGAGGAACTCTGCTTCCGAACAGCTTTTGTCCTGAACCGGATTCGCGCCGCTGACGATGTACCGCAGGCCCGGATTCCGTTTGCCGATCTCGAAAGCAGCCTCCGCCTTGTAGGCGCAGTTGCGGCTTCCCAGGATCACCAGAACGTCAATTGGCGCGTCTCTGTCATACGGTCCGCCGAAAATCAGCTGATTGATCTCGGGCAGGTTCTCCTCCCGTTCTTCCGGATGAAGTCGGAAACGCTCAATGGCTCTTCTGACCTCCTGCGAAAGATCATAGGCCTCGAAATTCAGTTTTTCCTCCTCCGTGCACCCCTTCGACAGCCCGAAAAAGCAGCATTTCTTTGCGTCATGCAGACGCATGGCCTGACGAAAATAATGCGGAATCATTTTGGACGACTGGGACAGGTGATCGCGTTGAATATAACGGAGCATCACCAGAAAGGATGTAATCACCGCGGGATGGAGACCCGCCCTGTCCAAAAGGCGCAGATAGTCATAATTAAACAGGCGGTCCTCTCCGAAACTGACACCCTCTTCAAAGCGAAGGCGCGCGTCCTCGATGATGCGACGGCAATAGAATTTGTTGCAGTTGGAATAGATCAGCAGCTGCCTCGTGCGGATATAATCGTCTGCAAAATCGGAGGCGCTGTCATACACCCGATCCCGGACGGTCCAGAATTCGCTGTTGCCTGCCAGGTAAATACGCTCGATGCCGAAGATGACAAGACCAGCTTTTTCCGCCAGAAGCGGTCTGCTTTTTTCCAGAAAGCCGGGCTCCAGGTTATCGTCACAATCCAGGAAAGCGACATACTCTCCGCGTGCCAGGTCCAGCCCGTGGTTTCTGGCTCCGGACGCCCCGGCATGGTCATAAAACGCGATAAGAAGGTTTTCTCTCACTCCTTCATAGCGCTTCAGAATCTCCGCAGTGCTGTCCTGCGAACCATCGTCGATCACAATGAGTTCATCGTCCTCCGGCAGCTGAAACAGGATGCTGTCCAGCGTCTGCGCAAGGAAGGCTTCACAGTTGTAAGCTGGCAGGATGATGGACAGCCGGGGAAGATCCGTCCGCTCCCTGATCCGTTCCATAAAACAAATCCCCTCCTGCTCTCATTCTCTGATTAATCTGAACGCGGGCTTCTCTCCCACAGGACCGGGTACTATGGGAACCTTTACAGTCCGAATATGACTTTCCCCACATATTCGGCAATTTTCCAGTCCTCTTCGGTATTGATATCGACCGCTTCGAACTTGCTGACGATGTGTACATACGGTCTGCAGCCGATTCTGCAGTGATATTTTCTGAGCGCCTCCCCGGAAATTCCGTAAAGGCCCGTTGTTTCTTCAATCACCGGGACCATATCCTGACTGCGCGGAAGGATTCCCGGACGATAATTCATCGGATTTCCGGCCAGCCAGTAATAGCTGTGATTTTCGGTTGCCGTAAAACAGGAATCATATACAGCGGAACAGGTCAGTTTCTCCCAGCAGGCACAGATTGTTTCCGGTTTCATATAAGGTGCCGTCACGAACAGCTGGAAATAATAGTCATAATCCGGATGGAGTTCAAAGTGGTGTACAAGAAGGTCATTGCCGTTGGCCGTGTTCTGTGCAAGCTCCGGCAGCCGTTCGATCACCTCAAAGCCCATCGTTCGGGCATATTCGGATATTTCAGCGCTGTTGGTATCAATGTACACATCATCAAATACTTCAGCCTCTCTGACATGCTCGCACAGATATCGGTACAGGGGTTTTCCGTTGAGAATACGGAGGTTTTTCCCTTGGATACGCTCTGAATTGGCTTTGATCGGAATGAAACATGCTGTCCTCATGGTGTAGCCTCCTGTCCTGCATCCTGCGCCAGCGTTCGGTAGATCCGTGCCGCCTCCCGCATGGCAATCCGGTCCATGGCAAAAAAATCTTCTTCCGAAATACGGGGGTACTCTTGATCCTCTCCGTAGGGTAACAGAGACAGCTTTTCCACGTCCGGCTGGGGAATCCGCTCTGTTTTCAGCTCCGTTTTGAGCAAAACGGCATTTTCATCTTCAAGGTACCGAATGCTGCAGTTTTTTCTTGCGTCAGGTCTGCGCTTTATGTACTCACGGTCATAGAATTCCACCCCATGCCTGTGCAGCGCCGACTGCAGCAGGATCCCATACAGTCTCCCGGGGCCGGGTAATGAAACCCCGATCCCGACGAGCGGCTCGGAAATCCAGACGGTCCCTTTATTATAACAGACATTCTCCATTCCAAAGGCAAGCATCTCTTCAATGTCCTGCCGTACACCGGCCCCGGTGATGCGTTCTTCCGCCTGCTGCCAGGCATAAAAGGAGGCGGAGATATTGTTGGCCTCCACGATAACCGGTCCGTTTTCCGTAACAGCGACATCCCAGCCGATGTACCGCATTTCAGGAATATATAATGCGGCTTTTCGGCAGCATTCCAGGCACTCCGGGACGCCCGGCAGCTTTCTGCCGTGCCGGAACAGATACCCGGTATTATGATGCCGCTCCGCAGGACGCCATGATTCTCCGGGATCCTGCCGGAATGCCTGAACGATACTTCCGTCCTCGGAAAGGAGAACACGATACCTGGTTGTGGAATTGGAGACATCTGTCACCGCTCCGTCTCCTCCGACCGACAGCATGGGAGGCAGGAAGGTCCTCACGCCTTGGCTGTTTCGTACAGTGTGAATGCGCAGTGTGTTGAGGCTGTCCGGATAGATCGCCTGATATGCCTGGTGCTGACGGATAAAGGGCTCCAGAATGTCAGCACCGTCGGCGCGAATGCGCCCGACCGTGTCCGTTCCGTCGTCCCTGTAGATTCGGAAACCTTCCCCGCCGACTGAATTCCTTTTCCCCGTGATCTTTCCCCAGGTCTGCAGGAACTGCCGAACCTCCCCGTCGTCCGCCGAAGCAGGTTCCAGCGCAGGCCTGTGCATCAGTTCCCGGAGTCCCGGACGTTTGAACAGATTGATCTTATCCATCAGAAACCGTTTCATGCTCATGTCATTGAGATCCATTGCCAGATCCAGATACTCCTCCATGGAGATCCGGGTTTCATCCGCATGGATTTCCGTCCCGGCATGAGCAGGAATCGGTGAAACTCCCGCAGTTCCGTCGGAAACCTGTTCCGCAGACGGATCGGTCGGCCGATGCTTTTCCTCCGCCTCACGTAATGCTTGTGAAACGGCCGTTTTTCTCTGTTCCGGGTTCAGCTCCTGAACTTCCTCCTCCAGGCCGGTGTTTTTCAGGAGGATTTTCGCATGAAACCGGTTGATCTTTTCTCTTATTCCGGCGTCTCCGGTATATGCGTAGATTGTAAAATCACGGTCAGGGAAGAAGGTTTTCTCCCTGATTTTTCTTTTCGTCACGCTGACCGGAATCATCCGCGGGAACAGTTCTTTTTGTTCCTCATCATAAAAACAGTAATCGTTCCGGGAATTCAGAAAAATGACGACATCCTTTTCCCCGATGGCTTCAAGAAAATGGCGCACCGAATTTGTGTCTGCCCGGTCTTTCGGCTGCTCCGGAGTTTCGGATGCGGAAATGACGGACCCGCTTTGTGCGGATTGTGCGGAATCCGAATCAAATGAGCCCGTAGGCTCAACGCCTTTTACCGTCACTCTGCGATATGCAAACGACAGATCCTTCTTTTTCGTCTTGAAGTAATCGCTCACAAAAGCGCAGTCATCAATGAGCCATACCTGACGATCTTCCGTTTCCTTTTTCAGCGAGGTTTCATGCACAAAGCGGAGGCAGGCCTTCAGGGAATGCTCCGCAATCGCTTCAAGCAGGCTGACATCTGCGCCGAATGTATGGACGGGACAGGACTTCAGCTTTTCTGTCTCTGACAGCAGTCTTACGGCGAAATAATACCGGTCGATTGCCTTAAAGGTATTCGGAAAATCATAGCCGCAGACGATGTTCTTTTTGAAGATGCTCCCGATATTCCGGATCGAGGAGGAAGACACCGTGAAAGAAGTTTCGGGAATCCGATCCAGAAGGATCGGCATCAGCTCCGCCGGAAACCTCCCGTGAATGGTTCTCGACTCCGGGAAAAACGATGCGTAATTCACGGTGTCGTCGGGATGCGGCTTGAAGATCAGGGACTGCTCTGAAAGAAAGAAATCGCTGCAGACCTGGTAAATGGCGATCTGGTCCTCCAATGTCGTGGTATACAGATTTGCAAACTGCTGTGTAAAAACCAGTGCCGCGTTTTCCGGAATATCACGGATGGGTTCAAGCCGGAAAAAATGTAAAATCCTGCGGATCGTCTCCGGACTCAGCTGCGTGATTTCTGCAGCCGGATCAAAATTTCT
>Ga0265298_10007697_pt1 | contig 13044 bp, 9 predicted proteins | sample AusTroGonzalo_MG_3_FD_193486 | JGI IMG/M metagenome (GOLD analysis project Ga0265298, IMG submission 193486) | Bovine rumen microbial communities from tropical cattle in Woodstock, Queensland, Australia - Gonzalo_01 | ecosystem: Host-associated > Mammals > Digestive system > Stomach > Rumen ... | reverse complement strand
GCCCGTGTTGTCCGGCACGGGGTGCGTCACGTCGTCGCCGGGCATCGTCGTCACCGCGAGGATCGTTATCGACCCCGCGCCGTCGAAGTCCACCGCCTTCTCGTATCTGGACGCGAGCTGCGAATAGAGGTCGCCGGGGTAGCCGCGGTTGGAGGGGATCTGCTCCATCGTGATGGCGATCTCCTTCATGGCGTCCGCGAACGAGGTCATGTCCGTCAGAAGCACGAGGACGTCCTTCCCGGAAAGCGCGAACTTCTCGGCGACTGCGAGCGACACGTCCGGCACGAGTTTGCACTCGACCGTCGGATCGGCCGCGGTGTGCACGAACATGACCGTCTTCGCGAGGGCCCCGGACTTGTCGAGCGTGGAGCGGAACTTGAGGTAGTCGTCGTACTTGAGCCCCATGCCGCCGATGACGATGACGTCAGAGTCCGCCTGCAGCGCGATGCGCGCGAGCAGTTCGTTGTACGGTTCGCCCGCCTTTGCGAAAATCGGCAGCTTCTGCGACTTCACGAGACTGTTGAAGAGGTCGATCATCGGGATGTTCGTGCGAACCATCTCGTGGGGCATGATGCGCTTCGCCGGGTTGACGGAAGGCTGGCCGATCGGGGATGGGTCGTCGGTGATTGCGGGGCCGCCGTCGCGCGGCACGCCGGCGCCCGTGAATGCGCGGCCGAGCAGCGATTCCGAGAACGGTATCTTCATCGTCTCGCCGAGGAACCTGACGCGCGCCGCCGTGTCGACGCCTCTCGCTCCGGCGAAAATCTGGAGCGTGACGTTGGGCCCGTCGAGCTTGATGACCTGCGCGAGCGAGACGCCGGCGCGGGATTCGATCTCGGCGATCTCGCCGTACTTCACGCCTTCGGCGCGGAGCGTCGCTATCGAGCCCGACAGCGCGTCTATCTTGTGGTACACCTTGTTGTTGAACATTGTGTGCATCTCCGGTATTGACTGGCGGATATTATATCAAATCCGCCGCCAAATCTCAACTTCCCGCGTCAAACGGACGGCGTCCGGCGCAGAACCGCCGCGAAGGCGCCGTCCATGCCCGATTCGAAGGGAACGGACTCCTCGCTGGCGACGGCGGCGAAACCGCGGCGGCGGGCGAGGAACGCCTCGACCTGCTCCGCGTTCTCCTCCGGCTCGTTGGAGCATGTCGAGTACACGAGAACGCCGCCCGGCGCGACAAGTTCCGCCGCGCCGTCGAGTATTCGCGACTGCAGCTCCGCCAGATTCGCGAGCTTTTCCGCGCAGAATCCCCACCGCGCGTCCGGACGCCGCCGCAGCACGCCCGTGTTAGAGCACGGCGCGTCGACGAGAACCTTGTCGAAACCGCCGCCGGCCTCTGCGAACGAGGCGACGACGCGCACCTTCACGCCGGTTCTCGCGATGTTCTCCTCGAGCCGCGCCCTGCGGCCCTTCTTCACCTCGCACGCCGTGACGTCCGCGCCGCGCCACGCGATCTGCACGGTTTTTCCGCCGGGCGCGGCGCACGCGTCGAGGATCCTCTCGCCCGGCTTCGGGTCGAGGAGCCGAACGGCGATCGCGGTCGCCGGGTCCTGCACGATGAAATCCCCCTCCGCGTATCCTGGCGCATCCGCAACCCTTTCGCCGCGCCCGAGCTTCGCGAACGTCCCGTCGCGGCGGGCGAGGAACGTCTCCGCGGGCGTGTTGTGCCACGCAGCCATGCGCTCCGCGCCGTCCGCGCCGTACCTGGCCGTCCACCGGCGCACGAGCGCGTCGGGATAGCTCTCGCGCACCGCGAGCGGGGCGGCCGCGAGGTCCGCCGCTATCTTCTCCCGGTTTCTCGCGATGTTGCGCAGGACCGCGTTCACCGTTCTCGCGACGGACGGGTTGGGGCACAGCCGCGCGGCCGCGACGGTCTCGTTCACGGCAGCAAAGTCCGGGACTCCGTCCATGTAGAGCATCTGCGCCGCGCCCACGTACAGGAGCGCCTCCATCTCGCCTTTGGGCCAGCGCTTCAGAAACCCGCCCAGCACGTGCTTCAGCGCGCGCAGGCGGCGCACGGCGACGTAGACCAGGTCCTGCACGAAGGCGCGGTCCGCGCCGTCCGGCAGGAGGTTCTCCGGAAACTCCCCGGTAGCCATCCACCTCGCCACCGCGAAGGCGGCGGCCCGCCTGGAATTGTCGCCCACGGCCATCATGTAGCCTCCTCGAAGAAGTCCGACACCATCTGCATCAGCTGCGGGGCCTCGGCGACCGTGCGGACGGAGGCCGGTATGGACTTTCTGAACACCGCCCCGTAGTTTTTCGTCACGATCCTCGGATCGGTCACCACGACGACGCCCCTGTCGCTCTTGCTGCGGATGAGGCGTCCGAACCCCTGCCTGAAGCGTATTACGGCTTCAGGCAGAAGGTAGTCGCGGAACGAACTGCCGCCTTCGCGCTCGATCTTCTCCGAGCGCGCCTCGACCATCGGGTCGCGTATCTGGGCGAACGGGAGCCTCGCGAGGACGACGCACGAAAGCGCCTCGCCGGAAACGTCCACGCCCTCCCAGAACGACTGCGCGCCGAAAAGTACGACGCCCGCGCCCGAGCCGGCGGACTTGAGCTCCTTCGTCATCGTCTCGCGCGACATCCCCTCGCCCTGCACGAGCAGCCGTATGCCGCAGTCCGCGAGCTCCGCCCGCGCGCCTTCGGCCACGGCGTTCATCATCTCGTAGCTCGTGAAAAGCACGAGCGCGCGGCCCCGCGTCTCGGCGAAAAGGTCCCTCAGCATCGCGGCGAGCGCGGCGGAATAGCCCTTCGCGTCGGCGGACGGATCCGGCAGGCAGTCGGCCGCGACGACTAGCGCCTGGCGCAGATAGTCGAACGGACTCGCGGCCGTCAGCGCGTCGAAGCGCTCCTCGCAGCCGAGCCTCGCGGCCATGTACCTGAAGCTGGACCCCACGCGCAGCGTCGCGGAGCAGAGGACGACCGAATCCTTGACCGAGTACAGAAGGTTGTTCAGCGCCTCAGCCACGGAGAGCGGCGCTCCGACCGCGCGGATGAAAGCCGGCCGGCCGGGAACGCGGACGCGCTCGACCCAGTATGCGTGGGTGGCCTTTTCGCCGCACAGCGCGAAACTGGAGTCGCGCGCGAACTCCACGAGCGTGTCGGCCAGCCCGGAGACCTGCGTCGCGAGGTCCCCGCAGTAGTTGAACTCGCCTTCGGGCGCGGACTGCTCCAGCGCGTCGCGCATGTCGTGGAGAATGTTCACGAGCCCGGCGAGCTCCGACTCGAACTTCGCCTGTACGGAAAGGAATCTGGTCTCGTCCCACTCGTCAGGGCCGTACGGCTTGAAAAGCCCGTGCAGCGAGTGCTGGCGCTCGACCGCGCCGAGCTCGTTCCTGACCGCCCTGTGCCGGACGGGGCCGTCGCTGCGGGGGTCGAGGATTATCCGCGAAACGACATCCGCGAGCTCGTCCGCCGAATCCATGATGCGCACGAACTTCGACGGCGTCTGGGCGAGAAGGCTCTTTATGCGGTCGGCCGACGGACTCCCCGCGAGGACGCCCTTCTGGAGCTGCCGCTCGATGGAAGCGAGAACGCCCCCGCCCTTGCGCCCGCGGCCGCGTCCGCCCTGTCGCCTCAGCCTGTTGAGGATTCTGGCGATGGCCGGGACGGAGAATTCGTCGTGCAGATACTCTGTCGCGACGTTCTCGAGATTGTGTGCCTCGTCCACGACGAGCCTCGAATAGGCGGGCAGCACGCCCGCGCCCGGGTTGCAGGCGTCGGCAACCACGAGCGAGTGGTTGACGACCACGAGGTGCGCCTCCGCGGCTCCGGAGCGGGCACGGTGGACGAAACACCGGGAATGGAACGGACACCTGCGCCCGCCGCATTCGTCGCCGGGGCAGGAAAGCAGGTTCTTCGGCAGCCCCTCGTAGGAGTCGAGGTCGCCGTCCGGCGTCGACGACAGCCATTCGATGAAGTGCGGCATCTCCTGCTGCTCTTCGGGCGTCATCGTCCAGTACCCGGCCGAGAAGAACTCGGAGACGGCTCGCAGGCAAAGGTAGTTGGCGCGGCCCTTCAGGAGCGCGACGCGAAAGCCTTCCGCCCGCTCGCCCAGGGTCGAGACCGCGCGCGGTATGTCGGAGCCGACGAGCTGGCTCTGGAGGTTGCGCGTCGCCGTCGATATCACCACGGGCGTGTCGTTGATGCTGGCCCAGTGGATCGCCGGCACCAGATACGCGAGGGACTTGCCGACGCCCGTCCCCGCCTCGATCATCAGGTGTTCGCGTCCGTTGAACGCGCGGGCGACGGCCTTTAGCATATCGATCTGTCCGGGACGCTCCTCGTAGCCGGGCATCGAGCCGAGCGTCCCGCCGCGCGAAAGATGCTCCGCCAGCCCGGCGGGGTCGAGGCGCGAACAGTCGTCGTGCGTCGGCAGACGGCGCCTTTTCGGACTTTCGCGGACTTCCGGAAGGAACTCCGCCCAGTTCGGGTCGTCTATGAACTCGGCGGGCGAAATCCCGGCCTTCGGCTTTGTTGCACGTTTCTCCATTGCTGTTGGCGCATATTATACCAAATCCCGTCGCCCCGCGCCAGTGATTGACGCGACGGGTTGAGATTTGATATAATACGCATCTAATATACCGAAGGCATCAGAAAATGACACTTGCAGAACTGGAAAACGCCAGGCAGACGAGCCTGAAGGCCGTCGCGGAAGCCGCCGACGCGGCGGCCGTGGAGTCCCTTCGCGTAAAGTACGTCGGGCGCAACGGCGAGATTCCCGCGCTCATCAAGGGCATGAAGGACGTCCCCAAAGAGGAGCGTCCCGCGTTCGGCAAGGCCGTCCAGGCCTGGCGCGCCGAAATCGAAGCCGCGATCGCGTCCAAGGGCGCGGCGCAGGGCGAGGCCGCCGTCGACGCCGACCTCACGCTCCCCGGGCGCTGGACCGCACCGGGCGTCGAGCATCCCGTCTCGCGCGTCATCCGCGAAACGGCGGAGATATTCGGCCACCTCGGCTTCACAGTCGCGGACGGGCCCGAGCTCGAGACCAAATTCAACAACTTCACCGCGCTGAACACGCCGCCGCACCATCCGTCCATGGACCGCAGCGACACCTTCTGGTTCGGCGACGACTGCCTTCTCCGCACGCAGACTTCGCCGGTCCAGATCCGCACGATGATGGCCAACAAGCCGCCCGTGAGGGTCATTTGCCCGGGCCGCACGTACAGGCGCGACACGACGGACGCGACGCACTCCGCGAACTTCCACCAGATCGAGGGCCTGTACGTGGACGTCAAGCCCGTTTCGCTCGCGGACCTCAAGAGCGCGCTCGCGTACTTCGCCGGCGAGATGATGGGCGACGGCGTCAAGGTTCGCTTCAGGCCGCACTTCTTCCCCTTCACCGAACCGTCGGTCGAAGTGGACTTCTCCTGCCACGTCTGCGGCGGCAAGGGCTGCGGCGTCTGCAAGCAGTCCGGCTGGATCGAAGTCGCCGGCGCGGGCATGGTCGATCCCAGGGTCTTCAGGTTCGTGGGCTACGACCCTGAGAAGGTGTCCGGCTACGCCTTCGGATTCGGCGTCGAGCGCATAGCGATGATAAAGTACGGCATAGCGGACATACGCTGGCTGTACGAAAACGACACGAGGTTCCTGGACCAGCTGGCCTGACGGCCGGCGCGGGAACGGCAGGACGGAGGGCGCGGCAATGTTGTCCATCTACCGCTGGGAGAACGGGGGCCTCAAGGAGGCCGACGATTTCGGCGAATCCTGCTGGATAAATCTGGTGGAGCCGACAACGACCGAACTCGAGCGCGTCCTCGTGCACTCGAAGGTCTCCCGCGACTTTCTCACCGACCCCCTCGACGCCGACGAAAGGCCTCGCTTCGACTACGACGACGACTCGTCGATGCTCATCATCCACGTGCCGTGTCCGCTCGAGGACGACGAGGTCGTGCCGTACAGGACGGTCCCTCTGGGCATCATCATCTTCGGGAAGTCGGTGATAACGGTGTGCAGCGCGAGAACGCCCGTCACGACCGCCTTTCTCGACCAGATACGCCGGGTGTGCCCGCCTTCGGACCAGTACCGCTTCGCGTTCCGCCTGCTGTGGCACGGGGGCGTGCTGTTCCTGCGCTACCTGCACGACGTGCACCTGCGCACCAACGCGCTCGAAGAGGAGCTGCACGACTCGATCTCGAACAAGGTGCTGCTCAAGCTCCTCACCATCGAAAAGACGTTCGTGTACTTCACGACGTCGCTCAAAGCCGACACGATCGCGCTCGCGCGCGCCAACACCGCCCGGCAGCTCGTCCTTTCCGAGGACGACCGCGACCAGCTCGAGGACGCCATGGTCGAGTACCAGCAGGCCCTCGAGACCGCCACGATCCACGCGAACATCCTGAACGGCACCCTGGATACGTTCGCGTCGCTCATAAACAACAACCTGAACAACGTGATGAAGTACCTTACGGCGGTGACGATCTTTCTCGCCGTGCCGACCTTGATAACGTCCGCGTACGGAATGAACATAAAGCTTCCTTTCGTCGAGGGCGCCGGCGACCCCGGAGTCTTCTGGCTCCTGGGCGCGATCGCCGCGTGCGCCACCGGGCTTATCGGGCTCGTGCTGTTCGTCCTTTCCCGCAAGCGCCGCTTCTGACACTGCGCAATCCTGATGAAGAACAAGAAAACGAAAAGGAATTTCGCGCCGGAGCCGCCGCGCGAAAGGTTCCCCTCGCCCGGCAGGACGCCGCGCGAAGACACGGCGGCCGTGATGAAGTTCTACGGTCTGCCCAGATCGTTCCCGGCGGAGGTTCTCGAAGCCGCCGCGAAACTGCCGCGAAAGCCCGGGCAGAAGGAGCTCAAAAACCGCCTCGACCTGCGCGGTGAGTTCGTGTTCACCTGCGACCCGGAGTCCGCCAGGGACTACGACGACGCGCTTTCCCTCAAAACCGACGCGAAAGGCAACCGCGTGCTCGGCGTCCACATAGCGGACGTCTCGCACTTCGTGAAGCCCGGCGACGCGATCGACCGCGAAGCGTTCAAGCGCTCGACGAGCGTCTATCTCGCCGACCGCGTCGTGCCGATGCTCCCCGAGGAGCTTTCCAACGGCGTATGTTCGCTCGTCCCCGGCGAGGACAGGCTCGCGTTCAGCGTCTTCATCACGTTCGACCGCGACGGCGTCCCCGTGGCCCGTCATTTCGCGAAATCCGTCATCCGCTCGAAGGCGCGCTTCACGTACGCGCAGGTCATGGAGTTCATCTCGTCGGGCGAAAAGTGCGCGGCCGCCTTCAGCGGCGCGAGGACGGTGCTCGAGATCGCCGCGCTCTCCAGACAGCTCCGCGCCAGACGCTTCGCCGCCGGAGCGCTCGACATCGAAATCCCCGAGCCGGAGGTCGTCCTCGACGCCGACGGCGAGATGGCGGGGCTTGTGATGCGCGGCACGGACGAATCCCACCAGATGGTCGAGGAGTGCATGGTCGCCGCGAACGAGGCCGTCGCAAGCGAATTGAGCGGACGCGGCGTCAAGTATCTCGCGAGGCTCCACGAGCCGCCGGAAGAGGAGAAGCTCGCCTCCCTCAGGACCGAGATGCGCGGGCTCGGCGTCAAGATGGGGAACATAGCGAACAGGAAGATCTTTTCGCAGTTCCTGCGGTCCATAAAGTCGCATCCGCTCTACGCCACGCTCGCGGTCATGGTGCTGCGCTCGATGAAACGCGCCGTGTACGACGCGTCGGACATCGGGCACTTCGGCCTCGCGAAGGACTACTACGCGCATTTCACTTCGCCGATCCGCCGCTATCCGGACCTCACGCTCCACAGGCAGCTCGCCGAAGCCCTCGCCGGACGCGACGCGCGCGTCGCGCCGCGCTTTCTCGAACGGTGGGCGCGCCACTCGTCGGAGATGGAGGAAGTCGCCAACGAGGCGGAGCGCGCGCTCGTCGAGATAAAGAAGTACAGGATACTCGAGGCGAAGCTCGAGTCCGGAGAAGACGCGGTCTTCGACGGCGTCATAGCGAAATGCACCCCGTACGGATGCTTCGTGGACATTCCGGGGCTCGCGGTTTCGGGACTCGTCCACGTGTCGCAGCTCTCGCACCGCTACGTCAAGTTCAACGAGAGCGACTCGACGCTTTCCGCGCCGGGCGAGCGCGGCTGGAGGATCGGCGACCCGATGAAGGTCAGGCTCGTCTCCGTCGACTTCGCGGAACGGCGCATCGACTTCGTGCCCGTCCGCGGCTGAAAGCGTCCGCGCCTCAGCCTTTCACGGCGGCGAGACGCTTCGCGATCGTCGCCTCGTAGCCCTGGTCGGACGGACGGTAGTAGTTCTTCGGCATCTTCATGTACTCCTGCCGCACGAAGTGGTTCGCGAAGTCGTGCGGATACTTGTACTCCGTCACCTCGTCGCTGCCGATCGCCCTGACGTGCTTGTTCTTGAGATGCTCCGGAACGGGCTGCACCGCGCCGGATTCGACATCGGCCATCGCCTCGTCCACCGCCATGCAGCTGGCGTTCGACTTCGGGGCGGACGCGAGATACGTCGTCGCCTGCGCGAGGTTGTAGCGGCATTCCGGCATCCCCACGAAATCGCAGGCCTGCATCGCGGCCGTCGCGACGGAAATCCCGCGCGGGTCGGCGTTGCCGATGTCCTCGCTCGCGCTTATGACGAGGCGCCGCGCTATGAAGCGCGGGTCCTCTCCCGCGACAAGCATCTTCGCGAGCCAGTACACGGCCGCGTCCGGATCGCTGCCGCGGATCGACTTTATGAAGGCGGAAATGGTGTCGTAGTGTCCCTCCTCGCCCTTGTCGTAGCGCACCTGCCGGCGCTGTACGCAGTCCTGGACGATATCCAGCGTCAGGCGGACCGTGCCGTCCGCGCCCGGCGGCGTCGACAGCATCGCGATTTCGAGCGCGGTGAGGGCGTGCCTGGCGTCGCCGTCGCACACGGTCGCCAGAAACTCCAGCGCGTCCCGGTCGAACGCGGCCGGAATCTTGCCGAAGCCGCGCTCCGGATCCGCCAGTGCGCGCTCGAGAAGCCGCGCGACGTCGTCCTTCGAGAGTGGCTTTAGCTCGAACACGAGCGAACGCGACGTGAGCGGCGTGTTGATGAAGAAGTTCGGGTTGTGCGTCGTCGCCCCGACGAGGACGACCGTGCCGTCCTCTACGTATGGGAGAAGGACATCCTGCTGCGACTTGTTGAAGCGGTGTATCTCGTCGACGAAGAGAATGGTGCCCGCGCCGCCAAGTTCGTTCCGCGCTGTGTCGCAGACGCGGCGTATGTCGGCCACGCCCGAGGCCACGGCGGAAAGGCGCTTGAAGCTGCGTTTCGTCGTGCGGGCGATGACCTCCGCAAGAGTCGTCTTTCCGCAACCGGGCGGTCCGTAGAAAATGACGTTCGTCAGGCGGTCGGTCTCGATGACGCGCCTCAGGAGTTTCCCCGGACCGAGTATGTGCTCCTGCCCGACGACCTCCGGGATCGTCCTGGGGCGCATGCGCGCCGCGAGCGGCTCCGAGGGCGAGACGGACATCTTCACTCCGCGAACACGTACCAGTTGAGGATGGAAGCGTCCGCGAGCCTCCGCAGCTCGTGGAGTTTCGCGAGCGTCATCCCCGCCGGCGCGAACACGAGCACGGTCGAAGTCCTCTCGGCGAGCGGCGAGACCGCCTTCGCCGCTTCGGCGACGCCGGTGCAAGAAGTCTCCTTGAACGAAAGGCGGGGATCGTCCATTCCGGGGTCGCTCCAATCCTCTACGATCTCCACGACCTTTACGGAGCCGTCGGCGGCGAAGCGGACCTCCGGCGGCTGGGCGAGTCTCTGCGTCCTGTCGCGCCACGCCTCCAGCGGAACGTACGCGCGGTAGAAGAGCTGTCCGGGCGTGGCGCCGTTGATCTTCACGCGGGGCGAATCGACGACGGCGAGCGCGGCGGCGGCCTCGGACGCTTCGCGCACGGTCAGGGCGTCCGCAAAATCGCACTGCACGTCGAGCGGCGCGCCGGCGGCGGACTTCGCGCGCAGGGCCCCGAGCGCCTCGGCCACCTTGCCCGGCTCGATCCTGAGCGGGACGCGCTCCGGCGCGGGAGTCCCCTTCCAGGTCACGGTGAACGTGCGGCGCTCGCCCTTCGGCGGGGATTCGCGCGGCTTGAAGCGCCCGTACGTGGGCGACTGGTCGAGCGAGTCGTCGAACTGTATGAGCGACTGCGCCATGTTGTACGTCGCGAAGACCGCGAGCGGCATGTTCGTCGCGGCGTCCGGGACATCCCCCGGTCCCCGCGACCCGCCGGCGAACACCGGCGCCGGGAGCTCGCCCCCGGACGTTTCGACGACGAGCGAGGTTATCGCAGGCTCGAATTCGAGCGGCACGCCCGCCGGCCAAAGCCTGCATACGGCGAGGTCGTACGGACGTCCCCGCGGGATTCCGGCCTTGTCGAAGGCCGCCGCGATTTCGCCGACGTCCGCGTCGGTCACGTAGAGAGCCTCGTAGTCGTGGTCGGAACCGGGCCCCACGAAGACGAACTCGAGCGGCGTGGCGACTCCGCAATCGGTAGAGGTGGCCGTGAACGTCACGGAGTGGCGCTCCGCGTCGAACGCGACGGCTGGTGCGGCGGACGCCGCGGCGGCGGCACACGCGGCAAGCGCGAGAATATGGAACCTGTATGGCATCGTCTGCTCCTTTGCCGCATATTATATCAAATCTGGCCGTCTCGCGCCAGTTGCAAACGGGGAGGGACGCGCTCCCGCGCGTCCGTTCAATTCGTGCCCGCTATCGCGAAAATCGCCATGAAAAACGCGACGTATACGAAGCCGACCATCCCGCCGGTGACGCAGATCATGACGGGCTCCATCATCATGCCGAACCGCTTGACAGCGACCGCGAGAAGCATTTCGTGGAATCGCGCCGTTTCGCCGAACGCCTCCGGGAGCGATCCGCCGGTTTCGCCGACCGCCGCCATGCTCGCGAGCATCGGCATGAACTCGACGGCCGGCGCGAGGGACGCCGCGAGCGGCGAGCCCCGCATGACCGATTCGCGCGCCGCGGCTACGCGCCGCCTGAGCCGCCTGTTCGAAAGGAGCCGTCCGCCCGTCGCGAGCGCGTCGACGAGCGGCACGCCCGCTTCCGTCATGATCTGCATCGATCGCGCGAAGAGCGCCGTGCCCGAAAGCCGCAGGATCCTCCCCGTCACGGGCGTCTTCATCAGCGCGACATCCTCCAGTTCGCGGCCCATGCCGTTCATCCTGACGGCGAACCACGCCGCGACGGCTCCGCCCGCCACAGCGAGTATCGTCAATCCGTTGGCGACGGTCCACGCCGAAAAATCCATGAGCGCCTGCGTCATCGGCGGCAGGTCGGTCCCGCCGGACTTGAGGAACTCCGCCACCTTGGGTATCACGGCGACGACGAGATAGGCGCTTACGCCGACCGCCATCAAAACCGCAATGACCGGATACATGAGCGCGTTGACGACGGCGGCGCGAAGATTCCGGCGCGCTTCCATCTGGTCCGCCGCGCGGGAGAGCGCGCGCTCGAGTTCGCCCGTCTTCTCGCCCACCTCGGCGAGGCGGACCGCCATTTCGCCGAACCTGCCCGGATGCTCCGCGAGCGCGCCTGCGAACGTTCCGCCGCGGAAGACGCTCTCGCGCACGGACTTCCACGTCCGTTTCGCGCGCGCGCCGGACGATTGCGCCTGGACCGTGGCGAGCGCATGGAGGAGCGAGACCCCGCTGCGCAGCATGGACGCGATCTGGCGAAAGCCCATCTCGACGTCGAAGCCTGTCATGGGCTTCAGCCACGCGGGGCTCCAGGCCGGGGGCAGTTCCGGCGTCTCCCGCACCTCGGTCGCGTCCAGAACGAGATACCCGCCCGCCCTGAGCGCGGAGAGAAGAGACTCCCGGCTCGCGGCGTCGCGGCGGATCGTGCGCCTCGCGCCCGACCTGTCCTTTACTGTCGCCTCGAACGTCATGTAAACGCGGGCGGCCTCGCCATTCTGTCCATTTCGCATTGCATGCACCGTATTCTAACGCCGCCCCGGCCGCCGCGGTTCACCGCGCCGGCTCCGCGTCCGGCGTCACGGCAGCGCGACGAGCCGGAATTCGTCCAGCGTACGGGAGATCTTGGCCGCGCGCCAGACGTTGCGCCACCGGGGGATTCCGCTCCAGTACGCGAGGAGCTCCTTCATGCGTCCGAGAACCGCCCGGCCGGACTTCAGCTCCGCGAGTGACGCGCAAACGTACCTGTCGAGAAGTTCGTCCGAATCGTCGCGCCTGCCTAGATGCCGCACGAAGGGGCGTCCGCACATCGCGTCGCCCGGCGCGCCGCCGGACGGGGGGAACCCGTCGCCGCCGTTGCGCACGACGGGATTGCTGGACGCCGCCTTGAACGCCGCGAACGCCTCCCAGTCGCAATCCCCTTCGTACATCTGCCGCGCCGTGCGCGCATGCACCGCGACCCGGCGGAGCGGGAACGAATTCAGGAGCGGGGCAAGCGCGAGCAGTTCGCCGGGGCTGTCGACGCCGAGCCTCGTCTTCACGGAAAAGCGCCCCGCGCCCATGGTTCCGCAACCGGCCTCGAGCATCTTCGCCAGAACGTCCGGCGTGCGCAAAAGTCCGCTGCCGCGGCCCTTGTTGCGGACCATCGGGAACGGACAGCCGCAGTTCAGATCGGCAAAAGCGAACCCCGCGTCTTTTATGCGTTCCAGTGCGCGTTTCAGTTCGGCTGGATCCTTGCCGATGAACTGCGGCGTCACCTGAAAGGGAAGCGCAGGTTCGCCGGGGTCGGGCTTCAGCTCACGGTCTTTCAGCGGATCGGCCCCCGCGTTCGCCGCGACGAACGGAGTCACCGCCTCTACGAAGCCGGCGGCTGCGATCTCCTGCGCAAACGTCCGGCGGAAACACCTTACCGTAACGCCGCGAAGCGGGGCGAGTATCATCATATCCCTTTGTTTTTACGGATTTTTGCCGGATATCGTATCATATCGCCCCCGGTTTGTCAACACAGAGCAAATGTGTCCCCCTACTCACCCACTCCTCCACTCACCAACTCACCAACTCCTCCACTCACCCACTCACCCACTCACCACTCCCCCACCCACCACTCC
>Ga0265298_10007695_pt1 | contig 13045 bp, 4 predicted proteins | sample AusTroGonzalo_MG_3_FD_193486 | JGI IMG/M metagenome (GOLD analysis project Ga0265298, IMG submission 193486) | Bovine rumen microbial communities from tropical cattle in Woodstock, Queensland, Australia - Gonzalo_01 | ecosystem: Host-associated > Mammals > Digestive system > Stomach > Rumen ... | reverse complement strand
CCTGTGTCTGGCCTCCATACGTCAGCTCATATCTCGCTATGCTTCCGCTGTCATCGCTCGCCGATACCGTAAAATTCACCGTATAACCCGAAACCGCGGCTTTCAGCAAAGTGATCTTCGGCGCAACGGCATCCGTAACGGAAATAATATTTTCCGGAGCCTGAGCCGTTTCATTCCCGTCTGAAGCAACAATGGCAACACGATATTCCCCTGCGGAGAGTTTGGAAAGTTTCAACGTATTTTTTGAGGATTTGGACGATTTGATCAACTGACCGTTCAAATCATAAATATTGACGGCATAGCTGATTTTATTGCTCCCCGTTGCAGGAGTCCAGTTCAAGCTGCCCCCGGATTTGCTGTTGATTTCGCCCCAAATCTCAAAATTTTCCGGAAATGACAAAGTAAAATCCTCAGTCGCCATTTTTCTCTCCCTGGTTGAATAATTGCCCTAAGTTTAAATAATAGTTTATAATATACATTCATATACCGAAAAAACAAGAAAAACAGCAGCGAAAAATGGCGGATTTGCAAAAAAATCCGAAAAAAATGGACAGAAAAGGATTATCGGCAGAAAAATCCGCTGTTGCTTTTTATTTATCACAACAGTGTTTTTTCTCATAACCGGCTGAATGATTTCTTTGTCCGCAGCGGAAACCGTGCGTTCGAAGAAATCATTCAGCCAGGTTGAAGACGGCTTGAACGAATGTCAGGCAATAAGAGACCGGTTTTTATCCAGGATTGAGGCGGTCTCGTTCCAGCCAGTCAGATCTCCGCAGGCATAATAAGCGGTCATATCCTCGGAATACTGCATACCGAGCAGACTGCTGATTTCATCACCATAATCGGAAGGATCCAAAGCCGGCGAATCGGCCGCACCGGTCAAAGCCGGCTCCTGCCAGTTCTGTCCGAGATCGACTGCTGCCGCGGATTCAGAAGACAGCAGGCTGGATTCATCGCTGGCGGGCGATGCTCCGGCCAGAGCCACACTGAATGTGATGTCATTTTTGACATTGGACTTGGTCAGCGTATAGGTGTAGCCGCCATAAGAGAACGAATCGTTGCAGGCAATCGTACCGACATTCACGCTGTCGACCGTCACCGTCATGGAGCCGGTGAAAGAGGACACTCCCCGTGCGAGTTTGTAAGTGCCGACCGCCTGGTCGGAAGATACCGAAACGGCAAAAGACGGACTCCACTGGATGCGGGAGAGGTTGTTGACCAGATAATCGTCGGAAATGGACCGTCCGACCAGGGTAAACTCGATGACCGCACCTTCATTGGCAAAGACCCGGCCTGTCTCGGTCAGATTGATCTCACCTCCCAGTATGGATCCGGACTGCATCCGGAGGAAATAGTTGTTATCCAGTCCATAAACAGCACCGCCGGTGAAAATATCGCCCTCAGTGGTTCCGGTAAGGGTCAGATTCTGAACGACCCCGCCGCCGCGCACGATCACCTGGCCGCCGGAAACCACCATGTCTTCAACGGCTGCGGAGGCATTCACCTCGGCAAAATCTCCCATGACTTCAACGGAAGAAACCGTTGCCCCGGCATTGAAATTGATGTCGCCAAAAGTGATCACATTCTGGACATTGCCGTTAATGTTGCAGACAGCACCGGAAGCCACAGTAACATATTGTGCCGATCCGGCCGCCAGAATATTGAGTCTTCCGGATACATTTGCATTTTGCAGGACACCGCTGTAAACATCCAGCTGGGCTCCGGACGTGACTTCTGCTCCGTCGACCGATCCGGTAGCCGCATTGATGTTCGAATAGCCGCCCTCGAATATCTGCAGCTGAGATACCGATCCATTGGCATTGACTTGAGTCTGGCCGCCCGAGGAAACCTTGACATCCGATGCAGATCCTCCGTTGACTGCAAGGACCCCGGCCGATGTCATAGTCACATCGGAAACCGATCCGCCGGCATAAACGATGACCGCACCAGTACCGACGGCGACCTGGTCGATGGAACCTCCATGGACCTGGGTATAAGAGCCAGTCACGGTCAGGTTGGAACCGCTGCCGGCCATGATGTGGGTATCTCCAGTGGTGACCAGCCCGTCAATCGTGCCGAACACATAGCAGATCCCCGCTTCGGCAACCGTAACATCCGTTGCCATGGCTCCGCTCGAAATATTGATCCGGCCTCCCGAAGATGCAGTCACGACCATGGCAGAGCCATTCTGCATATCCAGATGGCCGCCGCTCAGAACCGTTAATCCGCTCAACACGAGTCCATTGCCGTTGAAGGCTGTTCCATCAACGGTTCCATCCAGCAGCATACCGTTGGAATATACAATGTTCAAAGCGCCCGAACTGACGGTAATATCATGCGCGGCCGCACCCGCCTGAATGTCGAGAATCGCTCCGGACAGAACCGTTGCGCTGTTCAGCTCTCCTCCTCCGCTGATCACCGTATAAGCTCCGGCATTCAGGTTCAGATTCTCGATATAAGCACTGTTCAGGACTTGGACTCCAGCACCGGAGAGAACGTTCACGTTCACGGCCGAAGCAAATCCTTTGACTACCAGCTGGCCGCCGTTGACTGTCGCATCCTGGACCTGACCCTGGCTTTCGATGTATGCATGCGCACCGGTCTCCACATTCAGGCTCTGGACCAGAGTTCCGGAACTGACCTGGACATTCGCTCCGGCAAGGACATTGACGTCCGATGCGGATCCGCCGGAGATCGCTGCCAGCACGCCACCGCTGCTGACCGTCACATTCCCGGCATGTCCGCCGTTCCGGACGATGAGCGTGGCCACATTGATCGTCACGTCTTCTATCTCCGATCCCTCATGGACCTGGGCATAGCCCCCGTTGACCGTAACGTCGATGCCGTAACCCGTATTGTAGAAATGGGTTTCTCCGAAGTCGGTGACCAGTCCGCTGACATTGCCGTAGACATAACAGCTTCCCGCACTTGCTACCGTAACATCCGCTGCCGAGGCTCCGCTCGAAATATTGATCCGGCCTCCCGAAGATACTGTCACAGCCTGTGCGGATCCGGTCAGCATATTCAAATGGCCGCCGCTCAGAACCGTATACCCGCTCAGGAATTCGTCGCTGCCCGAGAATACGGCAGAGTTGACATTTCCGTCCACCTGCATTCCGGAGGTATAATTGATATTCACCACCGCTCCCGGATTGACGGTCAGATTATGGGCGACCGCACCGGCATTGATGTCCAGCTGTCCGCCGGAAGAAACCCTCGCAACGTCCAGTGAACCGCCTCCGCTGATCACCGTATAAGCGCCTGCTTCAAGATACAGATTTTCAAGATACCCATTGCTCAAGACCTGAATTTCTCCACTGGCAAGAGCACTCACGGTCTGGGCTGAGCCATACCCTTTGACAGCCAACAGGCCTCTGACCGTCGCAACCTGGACCTGACCCATGCTTTCGACATAGGCATGGGCGCCGGATTTCAGATCCAGACTTTGGATCAAGGTTCCGGAACTGACCTGGACATTCGCTCCGGAAAGGACATCGACGGCAGCTGCATATCCGCCCGAAACCGTAGCCAGCAAGCCCCCGCTGCTGACCGTCACATCGTTGGCCCGTCCGCCGTTTCGGACTATGAGCGTGGCCGAATCATTGATCGTAACGGAGGTGATGGTCGCGTCGTCATGAACCTGCGCATAACCGCCGGCAACCGTAATGTCAACGCCGGTACCGTCACTGGAAAAATGGGTTTCACCCGAATCGGTGGTCAACCCGATGACGGAGCCGTAGACATAGCAGATACCTGCGCTGGCGACCGTAACATCCAGTGCCCAGGCTCCGCTCGAAACATTGATCCGGCCGCCCGAAGATACTGTCACAGCCTGTGCGGATCCGGTCAGCATATTCAGATGTCCGCTGTTCAATATCGTATACCCGCTCAATATTCCTCCGCTGCTGGAGAATGCGGCAGTGTTTACAGTTCCGCCCAGCTGCATTCCGTAGGTATAATCGATATTGACCACCGCTCCCGGATTGATGGTCAGATTCTGGGCTGCCGCACTGGCATTGATGTCCAGTTGTCCGCCGGAAGAAACCCTCGCGCTGTTCAGCTGGCCGCCGCCGCTGATTACCGTATAAGCACCGGCATTCAGATTCAAATTCACCAGACTGGCTCCGCTCTGGACTTGGACTTCAGCTCCGGAGAGAGTGTTCACGTTCACTGCCGAAGCAGAAACTTTGACGGCAAGCTGGCCGCCGTTGACTGCGGCATCCTGGACCCTGCCATGGCTTTCGATGTATGCATGCGCGCCGGCCGCCACACTCACACCCTGGACCAGAGCCCCGGAACTGACCTGGACATTCGCTCCGCCAAGGACATCGACGTCCGTTGCGGTTCCGCCGGAAACCGCGGCCAGCAAACCGCCGCTGCTGATCGTCACATTCCCCGCCTGCCCGCCGTTCCGGACTATGAGCGTAGCCGAATTATTGATCGTGACGTCTTCGATCACCGACCCCTCATGAACTTGGGCATAGCCCCCGTTGACCGTGATATTGATGCCATAACCGGTGTCATAGAAATGGGTCTCGCCGAAGTCGGTGGTCAGTCCATTGACACTGCCGTAAACATAGCAGCTTCCCGCACTGACGACCGTCACCTCCGTTGCGGTGGCTCCGCTGGAGATATTGATCCGGCCTCCCGAAGATGCTGTCACAACGTGTGCGGATCCGTTCAGCATATTCAGATGCCCGCTGTTCAATATCGTATATCCGCTCAGCACGGTTCCATTGCCGCTGAAGGATACTTCATCGACCGTTCCATCCAACAGCATCCCGTTGGAATATACAATGTCGACCACGGCACCCTCGCTGATGGCAAGATTCCGGGCGGTTGCCCCGGCATGAATGTCAACTGTCGCGCCGGACGAAACCGTCGCGCTGTTCAGCTGACCGCCGCCGCTGATTATGACGACGACATCGGAGGCAATTCCGAGATCCTCCATATATGCGCCATTCTGGATCTGGACCTCCGCGTTCTCCAGAGTCTGGACATTGTATGCGGATGCATTCACTTTGACAGCGAACAGTCCGCCGACCGTCGCCTCCCGGACCTGACCCTGGCTTTCGATGTATATGGCGGCTCCGGAATCGGCTGTCAGATCCCGGACCAGCGCTCCGGAACTGACTTGGACAACCGCTCCGCCAAGCGCGTGCACGGTCGTCGCGGATCCCGTGAATTTGGCTGCCAGCACCCCCCCGCTGCTGATCGTCACATGGCTGGCCTGGCCGCTCAAGGCAATGGTCGGAACCTCGACATCCATCGGATAGAAACTGCTGGAATAGGTCAGGATCCCGCCGGACAGAATCGTGACATCCACGGCACTGGCTCCGCAAATCTGCAGAGTGCCTCCATCGTCAACTGTCACATTCGAAACATGGGCATTGCTTTCTTCCACAATGACGTGACCTCGGGAAATGTTGATGTCGCACGCCTCCGCGCCGCTGGAAACGGTTACCCGGCCGCTCATATTGACCTGGAGACCGCTGACTATCCCGCCGCTGTGGATCCAGAGGTAACCGTCGCTGTCGATCTGAAGGTTGTCAGCCGATCCGCCAGGCGTTGTAATCCCGCCGCTGATCCTCGAGCTGCCCACATAAATTTCGCCCCAGGTATCGGCCGAAGCGCCCGAAAGATAAGCGCCGGAATAGATGTTGACCTGTCCGGACAGGTGATTTTCGACATTGTATGCACTTCCGCCGGCAGATACCCGCATCGCTCCTCCTGCACCGCTGTGCAAGGGTTCGAGATATCCGGAAATCACCAGATTCCGCACACAGCCGCCGTTGGCAACTTCCAGATAGGTCCCGGCATAAGCCGCCGCGGAATCCATCTCTCCGTTGACTATATGGTAGGAAGTCCCGTCGGAAGTCAGCTGGACATTGGTCGTGGAATCAATGCCGATCTGCAGCAGATAGCCGCTGCCGATCGGATTCAGTTCGGTAATGCTCGCACCATGGGAAACAAATACCTGGGCTCCATCGGAGAACTGCACCGAATTTCCGGTCGCTCCGCTTAAAAATGCGACAACGCCTCCGGACAGGATCGAAACGGCACTGGCATCTCCCCCGGAGGAGACAAACAGCACACCGGACGATCCGACCTGCCCCGATATCATCGTTCCGCCGTTTCTCAGAACAGCCTGCCCGCCGCCCGCGATTACCGTCGAGCTCACCTGGCCGGAACCGTTGGCTTCCATCCGGGCATCGCTTCCCGACACATAGTTCGAAACCGCAGTCCCCCCGGAGACCAGCAGACCGGCGTTTTCTCCGATCGTATTGCGCTCGGCCTGCCCGCCTCTCACCACCAGGTAGCCGCCGTCGGATACCAGCGTTGAATTCACCAGGCCGGAATCGTTGACTTCCAGCCGGGCATTGCTGCCCGAGATATAGTTCGAAAATGCGGTTCCGGCTGAAACCAGCAGTCCGGCGTTTTCTCCGATCGTATTGCGTTCGGCCAGCCCGCCTCTCATCACCAGGTAGCCGCCGCTGGACACGGTGGTCGAGCTTACACGCCCGCTGTTGCGGACTTCCAGCGACGCACCCGCACCCGCAACGGCATTCGAGGCTGCAAACCCGTCGGATACGATCAATCCGCCGTTGGCTCCGACCGTATTACGCTCGGCCTGCCCGCCTCTCATCACCAGGATCGCATTGGAGGAAATATCCGTATCCAGCATCGTTCCCACCGCATTCAGCGTGGCCACCGATGAATCCAGCATGGTCAGCGAAACGGTTTTTCCCGCTGAAAACACCTGCATCTGATAATCCGCTCCGGACAGGGTATAATCCACCAGCGGCGCGGAGGTCGTCAGGATCGGCGTTCCGCTCGAATATACCTGGACAGAACCGCTGCTCGGCCTGGTGATGTTTTTGACATACAATACCTGCGAACGCGTCTGGTTTCCGGCATTGTCCTCCGCCATGATCCGGAACGGTCCGTTCTCATTCACCGTGAAAGTTCCCGTGAATTCCTTCCACTCGCTGCCGTTGAATTTATAGTAGGTATTCGCAACACCGCTCCCGCTGTCGGATACCGTCACGCTGATCGTCACATAATCCTCGCTGGCAGTATCATAGCCCGTGATCGAGTCGATCGTCGGCCCTTCTTCATCGTCGCCTCCGATCCCCGTCACGCTCAGCACGTCCGACCACGTCTCGTTCCCCTCATTGTCTTCTGCTTTCACCATGAACTGGCAGTTCTCGAACAAGGTGAACGAGCCCGTGAAAGCTGTCCACGGACCGCCATTGACCGTATAGTAGGTGCCGGCAACTCCGCTGCCCGAGTCTGAAACCGACACCGTGACCGTTACGGAAACGGGATCCGACACATCATAGCCCGTGATCGATTCGATGACCGGTCCGTCCGTGTCCGCCGCCACCGGATCAGACGCAGATTCACCCGCAGGATTATCCGCCGCAGGAGCAATATCTGACGGCTGCTCAACAGCTGCAGTGACAGTCACCGGCAATTCCGCGGGTATTTCGATCACCGGTTCCGCCGGAGCCGGCACAGGCGCCGCCGCAATTTCGACAACAGGATCTTCCGCCGGAGCAGTCACAGGCGCCGCCGCAATTTCGACAACAGGATCTTCCGCCGGAGCAATCACAGCCACTGCAGTTTCGATGACGGGATTTTCCGCCGCTGGGGCAATATCTGACGGCTGTTCGGCAGACACGGTGACGGACACCGGCAATTCCGCATAAGACGCGCTGCCGGAGGAAAAAACCATGCCCGGTTCCGCGACCGGATCCGCTGCGGACTCCGCCTTCTGCACGACCGGAGCCGCGTTCCATTCCGCCTCGATGCTCACCGTTCTGGTTTCAGGCGCGGTTATGGATTCACGGAGCGACTGGATACGAAGATTGGATATATCGGCCGAAATCTTATCCGAAATCAGGTTCAGGTAAGACAGTTCCATTTCCTCCGAAAAAGTCAATTTGATCGTCTGGGCGGCCATAAATATTTCCTCCTTTGCGTCATTCTTTGCTGAAAAAGTCTTTTCAATCCATACTTTACTATATAAAAGGGAAAAATCAAATCCAAAAAGATTTTTTTTATGATTTTTATCCCCCGGTCAGATCAGCAGACATTCTCCGGCTATGCACAGGACCGTGCCGGACGCCTGATAAAATGTCCATTTTTCCCGCAGGACAAACAGGCTGTATAGATTGAATCCGGCTATGCACGCTCCGATGATCAGCGGATAGGAAACACATCCCGCTCCGGCTTTCGCCATCCGGTCCAGCCCCGGATAAAGCAGCAGATAAGCACAGATCAGTCCGAATAATTTCAGTGTGAAAACATATTTCCAGAGAATGGGCCGTTTCAGCTCGGCCAGGATCTCTCCCGCCGGACGGATCCGGTATTTCGGGTAACAATAGAAAAACGCCGCCGTCAGCGAACCGGCACAGGAAAAAAACGTCCGGCCCATGCTGTTCAGCAGCCTCGCCTCCGGATAATAGGACGGCAGACTGTTCAGCGACAACGTCAATCCGGCCATGAAAAAAGCCGCCACGGTGGGTTTCTTCCAACCCTTCCCTTTCACCGTGTTGTCCTTCCCCTGCCCCAGCAAGGCCAGCGCGAGCAGCAGCAGGATCAGTCCCAGCAGACGGCAGACCGTCAGTTTATTGTTGAAAAAGACCACTCCGGTAAGAAAGGGAAAAATCAGGGATGCCTGAATGAAGCTCCAGATCACCCCGTTGGGCCCTTTCTGCATAGCATGGGACATCAGCTGCAGCATGCAGTAATTGACGGCGGAGCCGACGAAATAACATGAGCCAGCCGCCAGCATTACCGACCAGGAAAGAGCATCATTCCGCAGCAGCGCCCAGCCGATCGCGCTGATGATCCCGCTTAAGACCGAACTGACCAGCAGGAGCAGTGCCGGATCGCATTTCTTCCGTGGAGCGTCGCTCATGACGACTCCGGTCAGCGCCCAGCTGAATCCCACAAAAATCAGCGCAGGTATGGCAAAAAGCATGATTTACCCTCATTTCGTTTTCATGAACTCCGGCAATATATACCGGAAATCTTGATTTGCAACCGCGGGTTGCAGATATTCGGTGGTTTGATTGGCGGATGCTTGCAAAAATCCAGACTAGTGTTGTATTATTCTTAAAACCAGCGGCTTCCCGCGATTGACGGACAAGACGGACAAGACGGACAGGACGGACAAAAGCGTGCAAACCGGAGCGGAGGGAGAAATTCCAGGAAGAAATCACTGGTGATCTCGTGTCATGCCCAGTCTTCCGCGGTGTCCGTAATGTCCGTCCAGTCCGTTAAAAGTTTGCGAATTTACAACTCGCTAAAAAAAAACAACTTACAACGCTTGACATTCCGATCTCATCGGTTATATTATTTCTTAAAATGTAATTGCGGGAGGTGTGACGATGAAAGATTTTCTTAAGAAAGTGTTCTTTTTCGACCATCCGGCGCAGGGTGTGTTTGCCGGATTCACTCTTCTGCTGGCGGCTATCTGGATCGTTCCCGCGCTGATATTCATCAAAGGCGATTTTCCCCGGTTCACCGTTTTCAACCAGATTTGCCTGGCCGGACTGCTGATTGCAGTAATCTTTGTTCTAATTGTCTGGATTCGTTTTTATTTCTGCCACCCGCAACCGAAAAAAGTTCCATGGAATGCGCCGGGGCGGCTGGTTCTCTATGCAGTCGGTCTGCTCTCGGTGCTGTTGTCCGGATGGATCTTTCTCTATTTTCTGCGCAGCGGGGGTTCAGAAGAATTCTCTCTGGCAGGGGCGGCGGTATTGGTGTTTCTGATTTGGGTCTTATGGGTCCCGCTGTTCCTGTTTCCGGGAAACTGGAAGATCATCCTGGTCCGCGGCGTGTGTCTGTCCGCGTCAATCGGCTGTATCTTGTTTGCCGCAAACATTCTGCGTGTTCTTCTCAGCGAATATTTATTTTTGATAAACCTCGCAGATGACTATTTCCCAGCTGAGTTCACCAACTATGCGCTGCTGTACCCGGCCGCATTCGGCAGTGTCCTCTTATGGATACTCTCGTATCTGCTGACTGCGCGGATGTATGCGGAACTGGCGCAGATCCCGATCCGGAAAATCTTCTGCCGGGCAACAGTGACCATCCTCTGTCTCTGGGCGGGAGTTTACCTGATTTCACTGGGAATGGCGTATGCCGCGCGCAGCCGGACCGACCGGACGATGGCCGAACTGGAAAAGCATTTTGGACAGAAACTTTCCCTAGACGCACTCTATGCAGCATATAGCCGGAACCGTCTGGTCGATGAAAAATTCTGGCAGCAAGTTAAATCCTGTATCGAACAGGTCTATCCCGAAAAAGCGATCTCACTTGAAGAATGGATCGCCGATGTACCGGACGGATTCTATCCTGAATCGACGCTCCGGCAGTTCCGACCGGTCTTCGAGCGGTCGGAAGCACGAAAGAAACTCGCACAAATGATGAACCGCCGTCTTCCGGCAAAAAAATGGACGATCCTGTCAGGCGGCGACCCTACTTGTCTGGCCTTTTTCGAACTGAACTGGTGCCGGACGGTCTGTCGCTGGGAACTGTGGAAAGTCCGCTTCGCATTGGCGGACGGCAAACTGCCGGACGCTTATGCCGCGATGGAGCGGATGAAACGGGTCACAGATTATCTGGGCAACCGGACCTGCAGTCTGCTCACCACGCTGGTCATGGTGTCATGTGAAAGATACCGGATGCGCGGCTTTGAACTGCTGCTCGCTTCCGGAAAAGTGCCGGATGAAGTGCTGAACCGGTGGAAGGCCGAACTCGAACAGGATGAAAAAGCCGTTCCGGGAATTCATTTCGACACGGTGTATGCCGAGGCTGTGTTTCTCGCAAACTGGACGAATTCCCTGGCATACGGCAGGACTCCCCCTCCCAAAACGGATGATTCTCCAAGAAATAGCGATTTTCATCTACCGGGGAAAAAGTCCCCCGGTATTTATGGTTTGCGCTATCTCTATCCGCCACTATGGTATTATTGCACGCTCGACTGCAGCCATATGATGCGCCTGTTCAAAGTCCGGAATTTCGGTGATATTGTTTTCAAGAAGGAAATGCCGGGATTCCTCTGCCATCATCTGCTGCCGCCGACCCAGTCCGCCGAGCTGAAAATTGCGGTCCTGACCGCCTGGTATCATGCCATGCAGGCATTGATCGGAGTCGAGCTCGAAAAACGCCGCACGGGAAAATATCCGGACGCACTCAAAAATCCGCCAATCGATCCGTTCACCGGCAAGACGATGATTTACCGGAAAGGCATGCTGACGCTCAACGATCCGGTCTGGATCGGCGGAACGGAAAAATTCGATTCGAAGGCAAAACGTCAGGTTCCGGGCGTGGAGATCGTCAGTGCCGGACCGAACCGGAAAAACGATATCGGAGCGAGGCTGATTTTCAAAAAAGCTACCGCGATTGACGGACCTGACGGACGGGACGGACCTGACGGACAAAAGCGCGGGAAACAAAGCGGAGAGAGAAATGCCAAGTGAATATTCTAGAGATTTCGTGTCATGACCAGTCTTCCGCGGCATCCGTCCAGTCCGTCAAGTCCGTCAAGTCCGTCAAAAGTCCGCGAAAAAACCAGTCTCCGGCTTGCAAAAAAACGGACTCACGTTATATTATTTTCAAAAAAGGGTAACTGAAAATGCCTCCTGATTCCCTGATTCCTCCGCACGGCGGCTATAAGAAACTCCGGACGTATAAGTTGGGCAATTTGATCTACGATGCCACGGCGGCTTTCTGCGAACAGTATCTGGACCGCAAAGACCGCACGTATGATCAGATGGTTCAGGCGGCGCGGTCCGGTGTGGCGAATATCATCGAGGGCAGCGAAGCCAGTGCCACCAGCAAGAAAACCGAGCTCAAACTCACGAATGTGGCCAAAGCCAGCCAGGAGGAACTCCTGACCGATTATCAGGCATTCCTGCGTCAGCGTGGATTGCCGGAGTGGAAACTTGACAGTCCGGCAATACAGACTTTACGTCAAGTGAAACCGGAGACTTTGGATCAGCTGCGGGAACTGATGGCGGCACTGGTGGCCGATCCTGGACTGGGAGTGACGCAGGGACAAGCGGACAAAACCGCGATCAAAGCTGAAGTCGCGGGAAATGTGATGATTGGTCTGATCAACCAGGAGACGTATCTTTTGGGGCGTCAGATCGCGCGCCTGGCAGCTGACTTCGAACAGGAAGGCGGATTCACGGAGCGCTTGTACAGGATTCGGACTGAAATCAGAAAAAAGGAAAATTATAAACGGGTTTTTCCGCAAACAACGGACCAGACGGACGGGACGGACTTGACGGACGGGACGGACAAAAGCGTGTGAACCCCGGTGATCTCGCATCATAACTTGTCTTCCGCGGCGTCCGTAATGTCCGTCAAGTCCGTCCGGTCCGTTAAAAGTCCGCGAAAAACACCCGCATTGAAAGGAGGAAAGCCCCATGCAAGCTGAAACCAAACCCGCTGCTGTCGGAAAAAACTTTTCCGAAAACATCCTGCTCATCCTGCTGATCCTGCTGGCGGCGGGAATTTCGTTCCGGGTCTTTTTCCGGGGCGCATACCGCTGGCAGGACGATCTGGTCTGGCAGACCGGTGCGGCTGTGCTGACAGGGTTCTGGTTCGGACGTCGCCGCGAGAAAAACAGCTGGGCGTTTTTCCTTGCCGGAGCGGGTCTGCTCGGCGTCTGGAGTTATGCGCTGGCCGGACTCTTTCCGCAGCTGGACGGCTGGAGATCGCCTTTCGATCCGAACAAAATGGCCAACCTGCCGCAGAACTTATTGAGATGTGAAAATCTCATGGCGACCGTCTCGATCCTGCTGGAAGCGGTCTATCTGCCGGTGTGGATCGCGCGTTTCTGCGCGGGGAGCAAACTCGGCGGACTTCTGCGTCTGGGGCTGTTCCTGACGCTGCCGGCCGTCCTGCTGCCGCTGAGTCTGGCGCTGGTCGTTCCGTTTCATCCGCGGATATCTTATTATGGTGCAGACATCCTGCGAACCCTGATATGGACCGAGGCAGGCATTTCGGCCGTGCTGATCCTGAC
>Ga0265298_10007693_pt1 | contig 13048 bp, 9 predicted proteins | sample AusTroGonzalo_MG_3_FD_193486 | JGI IMG/M metagenome (GOLD analysis project Ga0265298, IMG submission 193486) | Bovine rumen microbial communities from tropical cattle in Woodstock, Queensland, Australia - Gonzalo_01 | ecosystem: Host-associated > Mammals > Digestive system > Stomach > Rumen ... | reverse complement strand
AGCGCTTGATACCCGTAGCCAGTGCGGGAGCACGACCGTGGGCAGCCTCCTGCCAGTCGATATCTATATAATTGTACGCGAAGACGGCACAGCCTACAGGGCTCACGCCTACGGCCTTGTCTTCCATACCCATTTCCTCGATAACCTCGGCAATGAGCTTATGCACCACACCGTGACTACAGCCCGGGCAGTAGTGCATATTGTTGTCGTTCATCAGCGTCGGCTTCTTGCAGACGATGTTTTCCGGTTGAACTATTTGATTCCTATCCATATACAGATTAACTTTTTAAAGACAGAATAACATACGAACATATTTTTATATTACACATTTCTGTTTGTTATTATCTGTTAGTATGTTAATATGTCTTTTTAGTTACTATGTCTTATTTCATTATTTTGTCTTTAAGAGCTTCAACGATTTCCTCGGGATCGGGGACGATACCACCCAGACGACCGAACTGCTCTACGGGCACAGCACCGTTCACAGCCAAGCGAACATCCTGTACCATCTGTCCGGCATTGATCTCGGCCACAAGGATACCCTTCACCTTCTTCGACAATGCTGTAATCTCCTTGATAGGGAACGGGAACAGCGTGATGGGACGGAACAAACCGACCTTGATACCCTGTTCACGGGCAATCTCAACAGACTTCTCTGCAATACGGGCGGCAGAGCCAAAAGCAACGATGGCATACTCGGCATCGTCCATCTGCTGCTGCTCAAAGCGAACCTCATTCTCCTGAATCTTGGCATATTTCTCCTGAAGAGCGATGTTGCGCTGCTCCATAATCTCAGGCTTCAGTTCCAATGAGGTAATCACCACACGCTCACGGTTCTTCGGTTTTCCAGTAGAAGCCCAAGGACACTGCTTGATCACCTCCTCGTCCGTACGACGGGGCTTGAACGGCGGCAGCACGATCTTCTCCATCATCTGACCAATCACACCGTCGCTCAGAATCATAGCGGGATTACGATACTTGAAAGCCAGTTCAAAGGCAAGATCCACAAAATCGGCCATCTCCTGAACAGAAGACGGAGCCAGTACAATCACCTTGTAGTCACCATTACCACCACCACGGGTAGCCTGAAAGTAGTCACCCTGTGAGGGCTGGATGGTTCCCAGACCAGGACCGCCACGCTGAACGTTCACAAACACGCCAGGCACCTCAGCACCAGCCATGTAAGTGATACCCTCCTGCATCAGGGCGATGCCGGGAGAACTGGATGAGGTCATAGCACGCTTACCGGCTCCGGCAGCACCATAGACCATGTAAATCGAGGCCAGCTCACTCTCTGCCTGCACCACCTGCATACCGGTGGTCTCCCAAGGCTTCTGTTCTGCCAGCGTTTCGATGACTTCACTCTGCGGAGTAATAGGATAGCCGAAATAGCCGTCGCATCCGCAACGAATAGCAGCATGGGCGATGGCCTCATTGCCTTTCATCAACACAACTTCTCTTTCTTCTGCCATAACTTATTCCTCCACTTTTTTACGGTACACGGTGATACAGCCATCGGGACAGACAATACCACACGAGGCACAACCTACACAGGCTTCCTCGTTGACTGCTTCCACGTAGGGATAACCGTGCAGGTTCACTTTCTTGGCCAAAGCGATGACCTTCTGGGGGCATGCAATGATGCACAACTGGCATCCCTTGCACCTCTCAGTATTCACCTCAATAGCACCTTTCAACTTTGCCATATTATCCTGTTTAATGCATTAAATTTCGAATTCGGGCTGCAAAGGTACGACTAATTGGGCGAATAACCAAAAAGAAACGCCTCTTTTTTGCAAAAAGGCGTCTCTTTCTATCAAAAAGTGCATATTTATTTATCAATTATCGGAAATACAGCATAAAACTGTAGTGATGCGGCTGGTTGGCGGGAACGGTATATTGAGGCAATGTTCGCTTGCCCCAGGTGTCGGCTCCGCCTACGCCATGAATGGCGGCATCGATATTGAGATTGACGAAACGGCCACGTTGGATCTCGTGGGGATGGGCAGCACCCTCAAGGTCTTCCTCGCCGTAGTCCCAGGCACGGATACAAAGGGGATTACCGCAGGCATCAACGTGTAATTTACGATTTACGATTTGTGATGCTATCTCAAACCAGCGGATGTCACAACGGTTGCCGTTGTCCTGCGGATGGACGTATTCCGTCTCGTAGTCGGAGAGCGGCATCTCATAGACGCCAAGGAAAGCAGAACCCTTGCGGTCCGGATAGTTCTCCCAAGACCCTCGTCCGTAATACCTGATTTGCGTATAATCGGCTGGCAGGCGCATCCGCATACCGAACTTTGGCATCGTCACGATATCGTTGGCTGTAGGGCGATAGTCCATATCGACCTTTATCCAGCCGTCGGCATTGAAATCATAGGTCAGCGTCAGGTCTGCACCAACAGGCAGCGCCATCTCTGCTATCAACCTTCTACCCTCTGCGTGAATCTCTTTCACGATACGCTTTTCAGCAGCATCCTTCCAGACGGCGACACGCTCTGCGAAATGGGCTGCGTGCTGGTTATCGTTCTCGGGCTTCCAGAAATAGGGCTCCAACGGGCCAACGAGCATCTGCTTGCCGTTGACGATCCACGAGGTGAGGGCACCATCGCCAGAGATGCAGATCGTATCACAGAGTTCTTTTGTTACACCAGGGAGCGATATAACAAAAGAACCGTCCCTCTGTGATACCAAGGTGGCATCATCGCCGCCAAAAGCAGACCAGAATTCTTCAGGTTTCAGTACGAACTGTTCACGTGCTACAACGAATCCCTCTGGCGCCCAAGGTGTAGCCTGACGCAAACGGGCATAGACATTAAGCAGCAGCTCTGGTTCGTTGTATGGGTAATAAGGATAGGGAATCTCGAAACAGCCGTCCTTCACCCTTGCAAGTTCACCGGTTATCAGTTCGCCATTGTGATAGACCTCACAGTAGTATTCATATTCGTCGATATCAGTAAAGAAGTTGCGGTTGACGATATGGATACTGTCACCCTCCTTGACAAACTTCAAAGGCTGATAGACGTACTGCACCTCATAATAGTGAGGATGCGGCTTACGGTCAGGCGCAACCAGTCCGTTGATGCAAAACGGGCCGTCGTTGGGCTTGTCACCAAAGTCGCCTCCGTACTTAAACTCAGCCCCGTCTGGGCTAAGTTTAAGTCCTTGGTCTACCCAGTCCCAGATGGCAGCGCCACAGATGGAGGAGTCGGCATCAATCACATCCCAGTACTCCTGCAGATTGCCACAGGAGTTGCCCATCGCATGGGCATACTCCCGCATCATAAAGGGTTTGTCTGTGACCTCCTGGGCGTTCTTGCGCAGGTCATCAGGGTAGAGGTAGCTGTCGTCCCAAATGCAACTATACCTGCGGTCGCTGTCGTAGAACGGCGGACGGGTGCTGTCGAGTACGCGTACCTTATTATACATCGCCTCGATATTCGGGCCTACCCCACCCTCGTTGCCGAGACTCCACAGGATGACACAGGGATGGTTAAAGTCGCGCTTCACGAGGGATTCTGCCCTATCGACGTGAGCCTGCTGGAACGTGAGGTCTTCGCCCATCACCTGATTGGCATAGCCATAGCCGTGAGTCTCGTGGTTCGCCTCGTCCATCACATAGATACCCCAACGGTCGCAGAGCTCATAGAGATATTCGCGGTCGGGATAGTGCGAGGTGCGCAGGAAGTTGATGTTCGCCTGTTTCATCAGCCGGATATCCTCCTCATACGTAGCATCGTCGACATAACGCCCTGTACGAGGATGATGGTCATGACGGTTCACACCACGCAACTTAACGTTCTTGCCATTGATCTTGAAGACCTCTCCGACGACCTCCACCTTCTTAACGCCGAAGTGGTAGTCGAAATGCTCGATGACGCTGCCCTTCTCATCCTGCAACTCGATGCTGAATGGATAGAGGTTGGGCTTCTCTGCTGACCAAAGCAAGGGCTTGTCGATGGTGCAGGTAAGTGTGACTGTCGTTGTGTCGCCCGAGAGAATCATGGGGACTGGCTCTTCTGTGAGTAGGGAACTTTGCGACCGTATTACAGAGTGCCTGTCCCCGTGATTCTCCCCAATATGTATGATGGTCTTCAGTTTCTTTGCAATTTTATTACCTGTGTTGCAAACTTGAATCCTAGCACGTACGCTTGCCTTTGAGTAGTCGCTATTCGGCTCAGCAGTAACATGGTAGTCACTGATATGCACTAATGGCCTCACCCACAGCTGCACAGGACGGTAGATGCCCGAGAGCCGCCACATATCCTGATCCTCGAGATACGAGCCGTCGCTCCAGCGATACACCTCTACGGCGAGCTTGTTCCTACCCTCCTGCATATATTTCGTCACATCGAACTCGGCGGGCGACATCGAGTTCTGGCTATACCCCACCTTCTGACCATTCACCCAGACATACATCGCCGAGTGGACACCACCGAAGTGTAGGATGAGATTCTTCGTCAGCATCTCCTTGGTCACATCGACAAACGTCACATACAACCCCACAGGATTGCGGTTCTCGTAGGCCGTCCAGTCCTTGGGTGGTTCTGTGGTTACCTTAGGACGATCCTTCACGAAGGGATAGTCAATATTTATATAAATAGGTGTACCATAGCCCTGCGTCTGCCAGTTACCAGGTACGGTGATCCTGCCCCACTGGCTCGCATCGTAGTTCTCTTTGTAGAAGTCTGCCGGCCGCTCCTCGGGATTCCTGCTCCAGTGGAACAGCCACTGCCCGTCGAGACTCACAATCTCCTTGCACTCCTTCTCCAGCGACGGCAGTTGCAGCGTCGCATGATACGGCAGCTTGTTGATACCCAATACCGACGGGTTCTCCCAGTCACGGACTTGTGCCTGTGCCTCCAAGCACAGCACTGATACTAACAGGACAATGATTCTTTTCATATCTCTTATTTGATGTCTATATCTCCATAACCCATGCGGTTGCCAGAGGTCAGACGGTCGGCCTCGAAGCGAAGCACGCGGACCTTGGCTGGATTAAACTTGATGGTCTGCCAGATGGGATTGTTCACGATGTTCGAGAACTCTCCCGAGGCAAGTTTCGTCCAGTCGCTCCAATTGGTGGAGCCCCAGAGCGTATAGTGGGTAATGATGCCATCCTGTCCGTTTTGTGGCGGCAGGTAGCGGAAGGCTGAGATCTCCTGCTCAGTATCCCAGTCGATGAACATCTGCATCGGTGAGCCGAAGAAGATATGCAGGGCCGACGACTTCTTCTCGCCGCTGTCAGGGATGTCTGCCGTGAGTTCTGGAGCAAGATAGACACCCAGTTTCTTGATGACAGGCTCGCACTTGGCATCTGTAATCGTGAAGCGTAGACGGGTTGCGGTAACGGTGGGGAAGCAGATGATGCGTCGATGGCCTATGGTAGTCAGTCCGTCGCCCGACTCCACGAGAGCGTCCCTGAGAGGTAGCCATTTTCCATCAACCTCTGCCTCTAACGAGAACTTTTTCACCCTTTGTCCCTGGGCGATATCCTCCTCAACCAAAAAGCGGTTGAAAGTGGTAGGGGTTGAGAAATTGAGAGTGTAGAGTTTTGCATTTGCTTGTGCAACGCTAAACTCTACACACCCTTTAACAAACACCTCATCGATCATCTTCTTAAAGGCGATGCCTCGCAGGCTGTCGTTGGGATGGATACGGCCATTGGGAGCAATGGGGAAGTTCAGCAACAGCGTAGAGTTGCGGCCTACCGATTTATAATAGGTGTCCATCAGCTTCGACAGGCTCTTCACGTGTTCGTTCTCTACATCGTGGTAGAACCAGCCCGGACGGATACTTGTGTTCGTCTCACCAGGACACCACACGTCGCCGTCCTCTACCCCATAGTGCAACATCTGATAAGGCGTATCGCCCTTGCCTGGCATCAGGCTCCAGTTCGTCTCACCGATGTTTCCCGCCTCAGTACCTACCCAGCGCAGGTCACCGCGGTCGCCGCCGTCGTTCCAGATGACGGCCTTCGGCTGCAGCTCACGAATCATACGGAACGTCTCGGCCCATCCGTAGTAGGTCTTGCCGTCGATACGGCGCGTCTCATTGGCACCACCATACCAGCCGTCGCCACCATTGGCTCCGTCGAACCACACCTCGAAGATGTCGCCATAGTTCGTCAGCAATTCACGCAACTGATTGCGGAAATAGGTGACATACGACGGACGTCCATACTCCGGATGGTTCCTGTCCCAGGGCGAGAGATAGACGGCAAACGCCAAACCCTCCTCACGACAAGCCTCAGCCAGTTCGCGCACCACATCGCCCTTGCCGTCTTTCCAAGGAGAATTCTTCACGGAGTATTCCGTATAGGCCGATGGCCACATGCAGAAGCCGCAATGGTGCTTGGCGGTAAAGATAATCCCCTTCATACCAGCCTGCTTGCACACTCGCGCCCACTGACGACAATCGAGGTCCGAGGGATTGAACAGCTTCGGATCCTCATTGCCGAAGCCCCACTCCTGATCGGTATACGTGTTGAGCGAATAATGGATAAACGCAAACATCTCCATTTCCTGCCATCGCAGCTGGTTCGCATTAGGAGTCGGCCCACATGGGATTTGCTTCTCATCCTGTGCCGTCGCGCCCATCCAGGGCAACAACACCATCATCATCACAGTCAGTCTTTTCATCTTCGTCCGAATTTTGCCACAAAGTTAAGCATTATTCTACAAATACACAAATTTATATAAAAAAACAGGCCAACTTGCTTCACTCTGGATTATTAGATGTAAATTTGCAAAGAAATAAAAGATCAATTAACAACCAACGGAGATTATGGCAAAGAAAAAAAAGAATATTCCAGACTTCGAAGACTTGATGGAGAAAATGTTCAGTAACTTTTCTGAGGAGGAACTCATGAAGATAGCTGAAGGCATGAAGGAAATGGATGAGAAAGGCATGAATGCTGTTATGGACGAAAGTTACTACAGCTACCAACAGCCCGACTATAGAAAGATGTGTTCACCTGTGGAACTTTACGTGAACGCAACTCTATTCTCCCTCGTCATCAGCAAACTATGCAGCAACCAGATGCAAAAACTCTGGGACATGATGTTCGAAGAAGGGCTGCTGCCCCAAAGTCACAGTATTGTGGCAGATGCCGTCATCCAGATGGCCATCGACCATCCTGAACGACGACAGGAAGTCGTCGATTGGATATGTCAGGTTCTGACAATTCACGCTCAGCCCAACTACGACCATGAGCCAGGATTCTACGACCACCTGGGCTACTCGCTCCTTCAGATAAAGGCTGTTGGAAAACGATGAATATTTTCTAAAATCTGACAATTCTGACAATTCTGACAAATGACAGTTTCAAATTATGCGCTTATAGGATCCAATAGCCCATACGGAATCCCTCTATCAGACCAGAACGTTACATTACATTGTAATCAAATCAATTTTAATAGTGCAAGACATCAAATTGAATAGTGTGTCGAATCAAAAAGAAAAAAATACATAAGTAGATATATATATTATAAATTATTATATATTAAAATATATAATAATTCTTATTTACTGTTTTCTCATGAATTTAAAAATTCGGATCATTACAATGTAATGCGTAATGACTTCTGGTTTGGGGTGACTAAAATATAACTGTCATTTGTCAGAATTGTCAGATTTAAAACTGTCACAACTGTAACTGTAACGAGGACGGCGTGTGTCATGTAAATAATTTTCATCAACCATAGGCTAATTCTTGACAAAATTGCATGTGTCTGATAATCAAAGGATTATGAAGGCTCGGAGTTTACAGTAAGGAAAGTGGGAGTTTGCAGTAAGGAAAGTAGGAGTTTGCAGTAAAGAAACTCCCAGTTTGCTTACTTGTTTCTGCGAGAGAAGAGGAAGGACAAAAAATTTGTAAAGTATTTTAGCAGCCAAAGATTACACAGATTACACAAATTAGTCGACACACAACTATGGTTTTTATGACGATTCAGCACAGAAAAAGGCGCGTAATCGGTGTCATTTGTGGTCGTTTTCATGGAATTTTCATAGAATAAGAACGGGAATTGCTTGCAGATTTCAGGGAAAATGAGTATCTTTGCATGCGAAACTTAAAACCAGCTGTTATGAAAAGAATGATGATGACTTTGGCTGTATGCTGCAGCTTGACAGCAGCAATGGCGCAAAACAAACAGGCAGGCAACGAGACGTCCATAAAGAAAACAGGCGATGAGATGTCTGGAATGACGTATCAGGTGCCTGTATCGGAGCAGCACGAGCAGATGCTGACGGGCAGGTATGAACCCACATGGCAGTCATTAGAGACACACCAGACGCCTGAGTGGTTTCGCGATGCGAAGTTCGGCATCTGGGCACATTGGGGGCCGCAATGCGTGGAGGGCTCAGGAGACTGGATGGCTCGCGGCATGTATATCGAGGGTAACAAGCAATATAAGTATCACCTGGAGCACTACGGCCATCCGTCGGAGTTCGGCTTCAAGGACATTCTGCCGCTCTTCAAGGCGGAGAAGTGGGATCCTGAGGCACTGGTGGAGCGCTACAAGCGTTGTGGGGCGAAGTATTTCTTCGTGTTGGGCAACCACCATGACAACTACGACCTGTGGGACTCAAAGTACCAGCTCTGGAACTCGAAGAACATTGGTCCCAAGAGGGATATCCTCGACGGCTGGGCGAAGGCTGCGAAGAAGGCCGGACTGCCGCTGGGCATCTCGTTCCATGCAGATCATGCGTGGCTGTGGTATGAGACTGCCCAGCGCTACGACCAGAACGGTCCGAAGGCTGGCGTCTACTACGACGGCAAGCTGACGAAGGCAGACGGCAAGGGCAAGTGGTGGGAAGGCTACGACCCACAGATGCTCTATCGGCAGAACCATCCGCAGAGCGACCGTTCGTGGTCGAACGTGGCCATCCATCACCAGTGGGGCTGGGAGAACGGCGCCTGTCCGCCTTCGGAGGAGTTCGTCACCAACTTCTATGACCGTACCCTCGACGCCATCAACCGCTACAACCCTGATTTGATTTATTTCGACGTGACCGTGTTGCCTTTTTACCCGCTGAGCGACTGCGGCATGAAGATTGCCACACATCTTTATAATAAGAACCCTCGCGGCGTGGTGTTCGGAAAAATCCTAAACGACGAGCAGAAGAAGGCCTTGACGTGGGATGTGGAGCGCGGCGCCCCAAATGCCATCATGCCAGACCCTTGGCAGACGTGCAACTGCATCGGCGACTGGCACTACAATACCAGCGTCTACGAGCGCGGCTACCGTACGGCTGAGAATCTGGTGAAACAGCTGGTGGACATCGTATCGAAGAACGGCAACCTGCTGCTGAACATCCCGCTGCGAGCCGACGGCACCTACGACGAGAAGGCCGCGCAGTTCCTCGACGAGTTGGAGGCATGGATGACGCCCAACGGCGAGAGCATCTTCGGCACACGTCCGTGGGTGAAGTTCGGCGAGGGTCCTGTGGCTGAGAAGACGATTGAGATCAACGCCCAGGGCTTCAACGAGGGTCAGTACAACGGAATGGACTATCGCGACATCCGCTTTAACCAAAGCCAGAAGTACCTCTATGCGACGGCAATGGGCTGGCCTGCGGACGGTCATTTGGTCATCAAGTCGCTGGCAAAGGGGAACAAAGACTTCCGCAAGTCGATCACAAGCGTCTGGCTTTTGGGCTACGGCAAGATAAAAGCCCGTCAGACGTCCGACGGGCTTGTGGTTGATCTGCCTGAGCCTTGCAACAAGATTGCCCCTGTGCTGAGGATCAGTCGCTGAGGCATCAGACTGACAGGTCTTTGGTAATCATGAGACGGTATTCGACGGGCGTCATGCCGATGACCTCCTGAATGCGGCGCTGCAAGGTGCGCACATTCGAGAATCCCGACTCTTCGGCCACAACGGCGATGGTGTAGTTGCCTTTCTCGAACTTCTCGATTTTCTCCTGGAGGTCGTTCATGATCTCATACCTCAGGAATTCGAGCTTCAAATCTGTGCCAAACAGCGCCACCGTCTTTCCCTGTTTGTCATGAACAGGCGTGACGTATGAGGTGAGCTGGCGCCGACTGGTAACACCCGGAATGAGATCCTGTTCGAAATAGACCTCAGACCATTGAGCCGTATCTTTCGTCATCCCATCCACGTACCACTTCCTGTCCAGATAGGCGTTGTGGTCGTTCTCGATGGTCCTGACGTGTATCGATCCGAGAGAGTCGTGCGTGGCGATGATTTCCAGACAGCGTTTCCTGTCTGGGAAATAGCCTGGCTGATAGACAATGCCACATGTGATGACCGTAGGATTGAGGCGCAGGATGCGCTCCATGTGTTCGGCAGCCTTCTGCGGATCATCAATATTGCATTCTACCTCATGAAGATTGTTCTTCGCGGCCACCATCACATCCGACAGCCTGCGGCGGAACTCCTCATGATCCCTCTGCAAGACACCCTCATAGCGCTCCTCGGCTTCGTCGGACATATATTCCCTCACATGGAAATAGACAATGCCGGCAATGACAGCTATCATCGCCAGCACCACCACCATAATGCGGAATGTAAGTTGCTTTGCCAAAGAGTTCACCATGAATAGATGCCATTCTTAGCTTGGTGAGGTTTCAGGGGTTATACATATCTTTACAGTAGAAGGCCATAATGTCGTCGAGCATACGCTTGGCCTCGACGGCAGGACTGTCTGGGTCGAGGTCGATGGCCTGGATGTAGTAGTTGATGGCCTCATGCCACTGCCCACGCTTCCGGGCCTCATTGCCAAGCTGATAGTATTCTTCGGATGTCATTTGTAATACTCCTTTTTGCCGGCGGCGAGGGTGTTCTTCATCAGAGAACAGATGGTCATCGGCCCTACCCCACCAGGAACCGGCGTGATGAAGGAACATTTGGGAGCTACCTCGTCGAACTTCACGTCGCCATTCAGGCGGAAGCCGCTCTTACGGGTGGCATCAGGCACACGGGTGGTACCTACGTCGACTATGACGGCACCCTCCTTCACCATATCAGCCGTCACGAAGTCGGGCTGTCCGATGGCGGCGATGATGATATCGGCCTCGCGGCACTCTTCCTTCAAAGTCTTTGAGTGTGAGTGGCAGACGGTCACGGTGGCATCGCCATACTGCTTCTGCATCATGAGCTGGGCCATAGGCTTACCCACGATGTTCGAGCGTCCGAGAATGACACACTTCTTGCCGCTGGTCTCGATGTTGTAGCGCTTCAGCAGGGTGATGATGCCGAGGGGCGTAGCAGAGATGAAACACGGCAGACCGATGGCCATACGGCCCACGTTGATGGGATGGAAGCCGTCTACGTCCTTGCGGTAGTCGATGGCCTCGATGATCTTCTGTTCGTCGATATGCTTCGGCAGAGGGAGCTGCACGATGAAGCCGTCGACATCGTCGTCCTTATTGAGTTTATCGACACAGGCCAAAAGTTCGGTCTCTGTGATATTGTCCTCAAAACGGATAAGTGTGCTCTTAAAACCACAGGCCTCGCAAGCCAGCACTTTGTTCTTCACATACGTCTCCGAACCACCATCGTGACCTACCAACACGGCTGCCAGGTGGGGCTGCTTGCCGCCACGGGCCATAATCTCCTTTACCTCCTCTGCAATCTCAGCCTTAATGGCTGCTGCTGTTGCTTTTCCGTCAATTAATTGCATACATAATAACTTTTAAAGACATAGTAACAGAATAACTATTAATAGACATAGTAACAGATTAACATTTGAATGATTTATTTGTTATTATGTTACCCTGTCTAAAAAATTACTCTGTCTAAAACTTGGGCATTCCTCCGCCCTTCATGGCCTTCATAGCGTTGGCCATCTGAGCCATCTTAGAAGAACCCATTCCACTGACCATCTTCATCATCTTGCGCGTCTGGTCGAACTGCTTCATCAGACGGTTCACGTCGTCGAGTTTCGTGCCTGAACCGGCTGCGATACGACGGCGACGGCTCTGATTGATGATATCGGGATTCTGGCGCTCCTTCGGCGTCATCGAGTTGATTATGGCCTCGATGCCCTTGAAGGCGTCGTCATCGATGTCAAGATCCTTGATCTGCTTGCCCACTCCGGGAATCATCGCAGCCAAGTCCTTGATGTTACCCATCTTCTTGATCTGCTGGATCTGTCCCATGAAGTCGTCGAAGTCGAACTTGTTCTTGCGGATCTTCTTCTCCAGGCGCTTGGCCTCTTCCTCGTCGAACTGCTGCTGGGCACGCTCCACCAGAGAGACGATATCACCCATGCCGAGGATACGGTCGGCCATACGGTCGGGATGGAACACGTCGATGGCCTCCATCTTCTCACCCGTACCGACGAACTTGATGGGCTTCGTCACCACCGTGCGGATACTCAAAGCCGCACCACCACGGGTGTCACCGTCGAGCTTCGTCAGCACCACACCGTCGAAGTCGAGGCGGTCGTTGAACTCCTTGGCGGTATTCACGGCATCCTGACCTGTCATCGAGTCTACCACGAAGAGCGTCTCATTGGGATTGACGGCCTTTTTCAGCGTCTCAATCTCCTGCATCATCTCCTCGTCGACAGCCAGACGACCTGCGGTATCGATGATGACCACATCATTGGCCTTCGCCTTGGCTTCCTGAATAGCGTGGTTGGCAATCTCCACCACGTTCTTATTGTCGGGCTCGGTATAGACGGGCACACCAACGCTGGCTCCCACCACCTTCAACTGCTCGATGGCAGCCGGACGATACACGTCGCAGGCCACCAAAAGGGGTTTCTTGCGGTTGCGGGTCTTGAGCAGGTTGGCGAGCTTGCCGCTGAACGTGGTCTTACCAGAACCCTGCAGACCAGACATCAGAATGATGGCAGGCGCTCCGGCACGGCCTTCGACCTTCAGTTCTGAAGCAGTTCCACCCATCAGCTCGGCCAGTTCGTCGTGGACAATTTTCACCATCAACTGGCTGGGTTTCACAGCGGTGAGCACGTTCTGACCCAAGGCCTTCTGCTTTACGGTATCGGTGAACTGCTTGGCCACCTTATAGTTCACGTCGGCGTCGAGCAAAGCACGGCGCACGTCCTTCATGGT
>Ga0265298_10007692_pt1 | contig 13049 bp, 9 predicted proteins | sample AusTroGonzalo_MG_3_FD_193486 | JGI IMG/M metagenome (GOLD analysis project Ga0265298, IMG submission 193486) | Bovine rumen microbial communities from tropical cattle in Woodstock, Queensland, Australia - Gonzalo_01 | ecosystem: Host-associated > Mammals > Digestive system > Stomach > Rumen ... | reverse complement strand
CAGCCCGAGAGGCTTTTTTGCCTTCAACATTTTTGTCGACCTGTTCCTGTGCACGATGGTCATGTTTTTCATGAACGCCCGGCCGACAAAAATCTTTACCGGGAAGAAGATTTATATTTTCCGTGCCTTCACCCTTCTTCCGATCGCTTATGAAGTGGTCAGTATCATCCTCAAGGGCAGGGCCGCTGCCGGAAGCATTCAGATCCCTTCCTGGGTATTTCCGCTTTTGACGGTGAAGCCTCCGATGACGTTCCTGGTCTTCGTGTTCCTGGCCGTTTTTATCAAGACGCGCGAGCTGCGTTACTGCCGGCACGGCAAGACGCATGACGATTATCAGGCATTCCTGAAAACAAACCGGAACGCGTGGAATTTCTCCGTATTTTCCGCGATCGTCCTGTTCATTGCCGGCGTTATCGATCTGGTCATCGCTGTCTTCCTGATCGCCGGGCAGGCCGGATCGTCTGAAGCGCTGGACGCGATGATGGCTTCTGAAAAAGCACTGAAAAATTCGATCGCGATGTCCATCGGCTTTGGAAAATCCACATGCCTGATCTTCTTCGCACCGATCGTCCTGCTGTTCAACTATACCAAGATCCCGAAAAACAAGACCGTGGGCATGCTGATCCCCGTGATAGGCATTGCGCTGATCGCGCTCATCGGCGTACAGGGTATTTACCAGTTGGTTTCCATCGCGCCGATCAAGAAGCTGGACGGGGCGAAATTGGGCGAAGCGCTGACAATGGTCTTCAGCATGATGGCAGGACAATGATCCTGAATCCATCATCCATCCTGTACAAAGTGAGGGCAGGCATATGAGAACGGCTGCGAAAAAGAAGAAAAAGAAAAGAAGTTTCAGCTTTGCGACCATCGCGGAGATGTTCTTTTCCCTGCTGATGATCCCCCTGGGGCTTGCTTCTGCCCAGGGCTTTGACGGGTCGGAAAAAGCAGCGGAAATGCTGACGATCCTGATGATGGTGGAATTTGTACTGCTTTCCCTGACCACTTTCCTCCGGGCGATTGCCCGGAGGTACAGGAATCAGATCCCGGAGCGGAGAAGGCTGGGCTTCATCTTTGCAGGACTGTTCCTGGCCTGCGCGGTGGCAATTTTCTTCTGGCCGACTTTACCGGTCATGACGATCTCGGGTGCTGTTTTCATGGCTTCGCTGATCCCTGGCCGGATCCTTTCCATCCTGCGGAACCGCAAGTGGTTTAATATCCTGCTGAACGTTGCGTTTATCCTTCTGGTGCTTTTTACTATGTGGGGTATATGGGAAGAGGCAGAATCACAGCTGTTTTTCATTATCGCAGTGATGCTGCTCATCGCGCTCCTGAGCTTGTTCCGTATCATGTCGGTGACCTTTGCGCGGCTGCGGCTGGATCTGCTGCGGGATATCGTACGGAAAACCTATGCCGCTGAGATTGTCTTAGGCCTGCTGCTCCTGATCGCTTCCTTTTCCTTTGTGCTGATTTATACAGACACGCAGAGCTTCCAGGGGGAATACACCAACGCCCTGTGGTACTGCTTTGCCGTCGTAACCACGATCGGTTTCGGTGATATGACGGCGGTGTCTACGATCGGCCGGGTCCTGTCCGTCATCCTGGGCGTATACGGGATCATTGTGGTTGCGCTGATCACGTCGATCATCGTGAACTTCTACGGCGAAATGAAGAAAACCAACGCCGACGAAGAAGATCCTGCTCCTGAAGCGGAGCAGGAAACAGTTCCCTGACTTTGCGGGATCGGCCTGTCGGCCTGCCGGATTTTTACGTTTTGCACTGCTCCTGCCGGATTGCATCCTCCGGCAGGTTTTTTAGCTTTCACCCGGCATGTGCCGGCAAGGCGGAAATGAGCTCAAACGCGCTCAAATCCGAGGTATCTTGTGCCCTGCCAGGAAAGGCGGCCCCGGTCTCCTTCGGCAAGCATGCCGTACTCCGGATCTTTCACGCCGAGTTCCAGGCGCCTGCCGTTTTCCATTTCAAACGTTACAAAATATTCGGTGCGGGTCGATGAATGAATCGTGTTCATGGCGGAAACCCTGTTTGCCATCATCGTGCCGCCATGGCCCGAAACCTTCATTCTTTTTGCAATAACTCGGGCGTCCGCGGTCTCCTGCGGAGAGCGGTTGTTTCTCATCCAGACATAGAGTCCTCTTCCGATGGCTCCGATCAGGAGGACCGCAAAAACCACGATCAGTATTGTCATAAGAGGGTTGCTTCCTCCCATGGAGTCCCATGTTGTTACTGTTGTTCCAAAGCTCATTGTTTTTCTCTTCCTTTCAGATGGATTTCATGGTTCCGGCATGCCGGATCAGGCTGATCCGTGCCGGCAGGTTTTCTCCTGATTACCGGAAAAAGTTCACGATGAATTCGATGATATCTCCGATGATCGTGAATTTACGATTCTCCTTCTTCTGAAACTGCTCAAGTTCCTCGTCAGTGAGGGGCACGGGATCTTCCCGCGTATCCTCGTGATTGTTCTCTTCCATTGGGGATGCTCACCTTTCTGTGTTCTGTGGACAGGCGCCGACCGCACTGACATATATACATACGAAGCAAGCAGGGAAGATGGCAGTAAACGTTTGCAAAAAGATTCCGAAAGATTCCGTCCTTCATTTGCAAATTGAAATACGACAGGGAATGGGAAACGGCAGTCCGGGGGAAGGGGACCATAAACAGCTTTCAAAAAAAAACCGGCCTCAATGACTGAGACCGGGTTTGTATAAACTCAGAATTCCCAGGCCCACATACCGTAGCTTTCGGGATCCAGCTCGAACTTGATACCCATGATCGCCGGATCGGTGGATTCGGTACAGACCAGATATCCTTCCTGATCGAAGGTGAAAACAGCGTTGACCTCTTCGTCCTTCTGATCCGCGTCCAGATCCAGCTCACCGTCGGCCTTGTAGGTATAGAGCAGCCTGAAGCCGTTCAGTGCGAGCGTGTTGTCTGCAGGGTTATAGTTTCCGCCAAAGGACCAGTGCCAGGCCTGGGAAGCGCTTTCCGGAATGTCCAGCCACGCATCGTAGATCACGCCTTCGCCGGCCCAGCGGACTTTCATTTTGGCCTGGCCGCCGGTGTACTCGCCGGGGAACCGGCCGATCCGGTGAAAGACGGTGGCTTCAAAGGTGGATTCCTTCTCATCCGCCCAGCAGAGCTCATCCTTGTCGTTGATGAAGAACCTGGCGCTGCCGTCTTCGTATTCATACCTGGAATCGGTGATCGTACCCGTTTCGTCGAAGACGTTGGCGGACTTCATGCCGTTTTTGTCCGCGATCAGGGATTTCGCCTCCTCATCGTAGGTCAGGAGGTACTCCCAGGAATTGAAGGTTTTTTCACCGGTCATTTCAACAACCACAATCGCATATCCATCGTCCGTGTCGCGGGCGTCAATCCGGACCTTCGCGTCGCCGGACACCCAGTAGGAGTTGAAGGCGAGCACGCCGGGATGCTCATCGGCGTAGGTCTTTTGGGCGGCTTCTTCACCAAACGCGGTGACCGCGGCGACAGAGAAGCAGAGAACCAGCAGTAATGCTAACAACTTTTTCATTTCAATATATTCTTTCTTTAAAGTGTTTTAGGTATTTGCTATCTTTCAGGCTGCGGTCCGGCAGCCTGAATATTTATACGGGGTGTTTTGCGAATGGCAGTTCCTGCTTTGCTTTTGTATTTCAGTGAACCTGAAGGCGCGGCATCAATCCTTCTTCACGAGCAGAACCCATTCGCCGTATTCGGGTGTGGTATACATGTCAAAGCTCTCATCCCAGCTGTAGCCGTCCGGTACTTCGACGATCTGGATATGATATCTTTCCGGCTCGCCTTTGAAGGTGATCGTTCCGGTTTCATCCGTTTCCTGGGGTGTGCAGGCCGTGTCCGTGCAGAAATTCACCGCAACGCCCTCAACGGGATTGTTGTCCTGGTCCACCACATGGAGGATGTAGGCCTGCGGCTCTTCCACAGGCTGCGCGGTTTCATCCTCGTATTTCCAGCGGGCGTTCAAGCCGTTCTTTTTCCAGAATTCAACAATCTCATCGGCGGCTTCTTCGCCCGGCAGCAGGTAAATATGCGGATTTTTTGCGATATCGGCACCGGGTGTTTCGTCGACCAGCATTACTTCGATGTAGTTTTTTCTGGTATCGTAATTCTTCATGTCCTGCTCATGGACGAAAATGCCTTTTTCCGGATCATAGAGGTTTTCAACGCCGATTTTGTCTATTGTGGCCTCATCGTAATAACTGATGTTCGCGATGTTTTTGCCTGCTCCCACCTCGATCCGCAGGGTCACGGACGCATCCGGAACAATATAGCCCGCCAGGGGCTCATCCAGACCTTCCACACCCTCCACATGGAAGAGGAGCTTCCGGTATTTGCTGTCCAGCGGATAGACCGCCGACTTCGCGGACACAGGCAGCGCGCGGGTGGAAGTATCCGCGGGAATTTCGGTCAGTACTTTGGTTTCCTGATACCCGTCGCCCAGGAAGGCATTCAGCACTGCCCTGATTTCCCTGGCGCTGCTGAAAGCCCCCTCGTGGAAGAAAACAGCATTGCCGTACCGGTCCACGACCACGGTCTTGGGAATCGACGGAGAAGGTTCGACCCAGCTGATCAGCTTCTGGTCCTCATCCCGGCCCATGGGGAACTCCAGGCCCTGATCCTGTCGGAAGGCCCCGATCTTCTCCAGGGTATCCTTCTTTTCTTTGGACAGGGCGATAAAGGCCACCTTATCCTTGTATTCCCGATAGACCTCGTTCATCATCGGAAACTCGCTCTTGCACGGGTCGCACCAGGTCGCCCAGAAATTGATCAGCACGGCCTCGTGATCTTTCAGTGCCTCGGACAGGGTGAAGGTGTTGCCCTCGGTATCCGTCACCGTGAAATCCGGGAACAGTTTTCCGAGAATACTTTCCGTTTCTTCCGCCGCCGCGGTTCCTATGCACAGGACCAGCGCCAGCAGCAGGAGCAGGAATATGATAGCGATCTTTTTCATCCGTTTGTTCCTCCCATACAATGAATTTCATAATAATCTCAGGAAGGGAATGCTGTTTCGGTATATTATCATGAATAAAATAGTATGGCAACGCTTTTCGGACTTTTTCAAATATTTACCAACGAAGCAATCAATTCAGAGAAGAGTGTCTGACAGGTTTCCAAAGGGAAGAATATACATGGGTGGGACGTCATTATCAGAGAGAGACTAAGCAGCGTGGCTGTTTATGTCTTGAGACAGAGCGGAGGGCAGGAGAGGAACGTTATGGTTTTGCATTTCAGAAGATTGCTGTGCGTTATACAGATCATTTGTCTGTGTTTCTGTTTTCTCCCTGCGAACGCGGAGAAAGCAGATATAAAAAAACTGCAGGAACGATTGCTTTCTCTGGGATATGAGATAGGAAAAGCGGACGGGGTTTTGGGAGAGAAAACCACATCCGCCATTCTGCTGGCGCAGACATTACTGGCTGAAAAAGGATATGATGTGCCGTTAACCGGATCCCCGGATACAAAAACCGTTGACCTGATTATGCAGGAGGAAAACGGCAGGCTGCTGCAAACACTGCTGAAAGGAAGCTGGGGTTCCCGGGTCAAGGAAGCCCAGCGAAAACTGATCGAACTGAACCTGCTTCAGGACAGCGCTGACGGAAAGTACGGCGCCAATACGGAAACTGCGGTCATTGCTTTTGAGGAGCGGCTGGCCGGGCAGGTTCCCGATCGGGTAAATACAGACGGAAGACTTTCCGTTCCGGAATATTCATTGTTGATGAGTGACCTGAGCATCTATGGATTTGAAGCGCCTGTCTATTTTGATGACACGCATCCGGAAGAGCTGAAAGGAGCCTTCCTTTATGCGAGGAATGCCTGCCTGATCAACGCGGTAACCGGAGAAGTACTGCTGGAAAAAGCGGCGGATGAGCAGGCTGAGCCGGCCAGTACGACCAAAATCATAACACTCCTGACAGCCCTTTCCTTATGTGATCCGGATGAAACAATTGTTATTCCTGACGCTGCCGCTGATGTGCCGAAGGACAGTACGCTTGTACCGGTTTTCCCGGGCGAAACAATGACTATGCGTGATCTGCTCTATGCGATGATCATTCGTTCGGGCAATGACGCGGCCAATGCAGCCGCGGTTCTTTGTTCAGGGAGTACGGATGCCTTTGCTGAAAAGATGAATCAGACAGCGGCGGAACTGGGAATGGAGAACTCACATTTTATCAACGCACATGGCTATACGTCAGAAGGACATTACACGACAGCCAGGGATCTTGTGACAGCAGCGCGGTATGGACTGACGCTGACGCCGTTCCGAGAGATTGTTACCTGCCTGAAATACACTTTGCCGGCAACTGAAAAACGTGACAGGCTGGTCCTGAACCTGAAATGGGAGATATTTGATCCTGAATCCGAGTATTATATACCTCATGCGGCCGGGGTTAAAAGCGGATATACGTCCTCTGCCGGTTTCTGTTATGTCGGTGCGTATCAGGAAAACGGAATCACCCTGATTGCCGCAGTGATGGGCTGCCGGGGCCGTAACATGGCCTGGACGGATCTGAAAAGGCTGTTTGCATATGGTAAGACTGTTTTGGAATAGTATGCCGATGGGGGCAATCAGCAGAATGCCTGCCACGGGGATCTGCATGCCCATGGTCTCGTTTCCCGGGATCCTGGTATAGCTGAACAGCGCAGGTACAGGATACAGGAAATAAGCTCCGATACCGGCGCAGCGATTGAAAAGGCAAAGAAAAGGAAATGAAAGAAGAAGGACCGCCGGCGATCCGGCGGCCCTTCAAGTCACTTATGAACAAATGTTAATTGGCAAGAATATATGCTGCGGTCAGGTCAACATAGGTTACTTCAATTTCTTTCTCGTCTTCTTCGATGACAACCATCATGTCACCTACGATAATTCCTTCCGCCCGGCCTTCCAGTTTACCGTCGTCATCGACGGCATAGATTCCGCCGGCCAGGACTGACAGGTCCAGCGCCTTGGCTTCGCCGTAAATTCCGGCCAGGTCGGCCTTCACCTGTTCAAAGGTCGTGATTCCTTCATCAAAGCAGATGCGGATCGCAACCAGTTCGTCTCCGACAAACAGATAATGCTCATCGGCGCGCTTCCCGTCTACCGCGACGTGTTCATACTCCAGTTCTGTAAAGGTCACAGATCCATGGGTGCTTTCCGTGTCGACCTCATAACCGGCCTTGCCGATGGCGGCAATCACATCTTCCATTTTCATGCCGAAGGCTGTGCCGTTGGCGAAAGCAACTGTTTGTTTTGCAGTATCTTTCTCTTCATGAACATGCCCGTCAACGGCCTCGTGGATGTCGTCCACGAACTCATGGAGCAGGTCCAGCACCGCCAGCGCTTTGGCTTTGATGCCATTGTTGCTCTCCTGGGCTTCGATGTGGTCACGCAGCTTGGCGAATTCAGCCTCGAAAGCGATGAAGGGCGCTTCGTCCACGTCTTCCACTTTATGCAAGGTCTTGTTTTCCTGCAGATAGTTCTTCAGTCGTTCGCCGGTGTTTTCCAGCATTTCCGGCAGGCGGGAACCGGTCGCTTCGATCGCAGCTTTGATCGTTTCGTTCTCCATCATGGTTTCATAGGTGGCCTTCAGGATATGGCTGGATCTGAGGAAATCCACTTCAGGATCAATCTCTTCCGCTGCCTCCCCGGAAGCTGCGATGCCCACGAACATCAGCGCAAACAACGCTTCGGCTTCCTCTTCCGTCACGTCCTTGTCATCCAGCTTACCAAGCTCTTCGATAATTTTGTTCAGCGTTTCTTCCGCGTCTTTCTTCTGGGCGGCTTCATCGGCCAGGATATTTTTCACGACCTTCTCAAACACGGAGTACACGCTGCCGGTCGTGTCGAAGTTGTCGCCGGCCTTGGACTTGATCTCGTCCAGATTGATTTTGCTGATGGCCTCCCCCAGATCGTTCATCATTTCACTGACCAGCTTGGTGTGATCTACTTCCTTGGCGTCTTCATGGGTATGACCATCAATAGCGCCATGAATATCATCCATGACGGCATGGAGCAGAGAGAGCAGGTCCAGGGCGCCCTGTTTCAGGCCTTCGGTACCCTTCAGGTAGTCTTCCAGCTTTTTGATTTCGGCTTCGAAATCCGCATAAGACTTCTCATCCACTTCGATGTTGTTCACCACATCCAGGGCGCCGTTCTTTTCCACATATTCCTTGATGTGCTTGTTGTTTTCCTCAAGCATTTCATACAGCTTGGAATCGGTAGCCTTGATGGCGGCGGCCAGCGTTTCATTCGCCCGGCAGCCTTCATAAACCGCCTTCAGAATGTTGTTGACGTTCGTAATTGAGCTCGCGGGATCGGCTTCTTCCTGCCTGGCAGCTTTTTCATCCGCATCAGCCATCATCGCCAGGAGGACCAGGGAGGACAGCGCTTCGATTTCCTTTTCGTCCGCGTCGGGATCGAAGGTGAGCAGTTTTTTCAGTTCTTCATATTCCTTTCCTTGCTTTGCCTTGGCTTCAGCAATATCGCTAAGCACCTTATGCAGAATGGTAAAGACGTTTCCTTTGGAAGATTCCAGCGTCGCACCGGCCTTTTTGGCTTCTTCCACATCAACCCGGATGACGGCATTATTGATATCGTACAGGAGCTGATCGATGAGATGGTTCATATCGACTTTTTGGGTTTCAGCAGGGGCCTCGGTGGGCGTTTCGGCGGCCGTTTCGGCCATCGCGGGGAGCATGCCCACCAGCATGCACAGGGACACGATCAGGGCAATCAGTTTTTTCATCGTTGCATTTTCCTTTCATGGTCATGTTTTTCGCTGAACAAGCGTGGTCCTGATTCCGGGAGGGGAAGTCAGAGACGCTGTGTCAGAATCATTACTTCGGATACATATATTATCACAAACATGTTATTGTTACAAGAGGGTTGAAAAAATAAATTACATGGTGTAACTAAAATCGTTGATTCTCACGCTGAATTATCTACTGACGAACGATTCTTCCACCAATGCGGATGAAAGCAGGATTGCATTCAAACGAATCTTCTTGTTATAATATAGAAGCATTTGGTATGAAGCTTTTCCAAAATTACAGAAGCCGGTTGAATACATCAAAATGTAATTTATATAGCACATGATCTATTAAATATGTAACCGAACGTAGAGGACTAAAGCTTCGGGAACAGGAATGTGCCATTGTCCGGTATATGCCGGTAAAACAGCCCGCGGTTCACCGCCTGACCGATATTTTTCAGGATACGTGCAGACGTCTTCATCTTTTTCTTGCTATCATCGGAAAGATCGGGGATAATAACAATAAAGATCAGTCAAAACAATTGCCATGATGATCCGAAATATAACCGATGATGCAGAAATCTTGGACGGATGAAAAACATACTGGCTGCGATGTAATAAAACTCCGGAAACAGGAGGAACACCTATGGCTGCAGATAACGGGAAATATATGAGAAAATGCTACGAACTGGCGATCCGGGCAGGAAAGAAAGGTTATGATACTTTCGGTGCGATGCTCGTTCATGACGGCGAAATACTGGAGGAGGCAGAAAATACAGCGGACTGGAAAAAGGGTTTTTTCGGTCATGCGGAATTCAACCTGGTCCACAAATGCGCGAACCGGTATCCGGATCCCATGCTGAAAGAGTCTGTGCTGTATACCAGCTGCGCTCCCTGCGAACGCTGCCTTTGCGCCATTGCGTCCCTGGGCGTCGAAAACGTCGTATTCGGTGTTTCTTATGAGGCATTTTCACAGCTGACGCCCCACGATGCGGTTCCTGCAGACCGGGAGGGCCTGCTTGGCAAACTCGGTATCACGATGAAACTGACCGGGCCTGTTCTCGAAGACGAAGGCATGCATGTCTTTGAATGGTGGGGCGGTGAATACCGGCCGCTGGAGGAGCTGATTGCGGAAATGGCTGAGATCAGGAAGAAGAACGGTGATACTGACTGAAAACACAAAGGAGGATCATCCTGTGAAATCTGGCAGGCAACCCGTGATTCTACCATGACGGACGAGCAATTCCGGAAGTGCATCGAAGATTGGGTTTCCGCGCTTAAGAACTGCTGATAATTCTTTCTTTTTTGCATTTCAGTCCATATTGCTTATAATATAATCAGCCAACAACAAGGGGAAACTGAATATAAGCGAAGCTGCTGCGGCTGCAGCATCAAAAGCTTTGACAGGGAATAATGGCTGCATAACACTCGTTATTAATGGAGGAACTCGTTTATCCTGGAAACGGAGGTTTATGAAAATGAAAAAGGTTCTGGTCATTTTTCTTTCAGTGGTCATCATGGCAATGGCAGCGTCTTGCGCAGGCGCGGAGACAAAGGATCTGTTTGATCAGATCAATGGAAAAACATTTGATTTTGCCAGCGGGGTCGGAGGCTGGAATACTGAACTGATTGTCGGAGAAAACGGTTTCTTCACGGGCAATTACCACGACAGTGAAATGGGCGAGACCGGAGACGGTTATCCGGACGGTACGGTTTACGGGTGCTCGTTCCACGGTCAGTTCACCGATCCTGTCATGACAGATGAATATGCATGGACTGTAAAGCTGACTGTTGAAATGGATGAGGGGCAGGTCCCCGAGGCTGTTGAGGATGGAATACGTTATGTGACGTCTGTACCATACGGTGTGGAAAAAGCACAGACGGTAACTGTTTTCCTGCCCGGGACGCCCGTGGAACGCCTGCCGGAAGGCTTTCTTTTCTGGTCACACCTGCAGGAAATCGATCCGGACGCTGAAGTCATTCCATACTATGCGATATGGAGTGAAGCGGATGAGGCAGGCTTTATTTCCGATATTGTTTCTGAACCATCAGGCGCAACCGGTCATGAGGAGACAGCAGGTTTCTCACCGGATATCAAAGGTGAGATCGTGGACGGAGCCTATGTGCTGACTGCTAAGCAAAAGGAATCGGGCGAATGGCGCGCAGACGAGATGGCACAGGACGATTCCGTGGTAAAGCTTGCCGCTGCCGGAACAGAAAACGGGATTTTTACGGGCCGGTATGAACCGACCGGAGAGGGTGAAGTCACAGTAAGCCTGCGGCATTTCAATGAACATAATACCTGCGATGAACTGCACACCTTCAATCTGCTGGTAAAAAACGGGAAAGTACAAGAGGAAACCGGCGGATCCTATACAGCTTCCCCGAATGAAGCGGATCTGGATCCTTTTATCTCCGGAGAATGGTTGGAAGAAAATACACAGTTTACCATGCTGGATGTCACAAAAAACACGGGAGACGGATGGACGGCGGTATTCACTTCTCCCGTCTCGCATGGCGCGTGGACCATTCGGGCAACAGTATACTACGATTGCGATTATGACGCTTTTGTCTATGCTGACGGGGTAAAATATGACCTTATTCCGGGTGAGGAAGCCCAGGAGAAGGAATCAGAAACAGGATTATGGGGAACTTTGAAGCTGGGCGGGACAGCAGAAAATATTCAATTGGTATGGTATGATATGAATCATTCTGAAGGCAAGACGGTTACTTTTGAACGGGCTCCGGGGCTGCCGCCTTATATCTATTCCGGTAAGGATCCTATTGAGGGAGCTGTCGCGAATTATCTGGCAGGTGACAGCCGTGCTGAGCAGTATCTGACAGAATCCGGATATGTGACCATTCCCTGTCCGATCATCCATAAAACAGAGTCAGTCGATGATTCCCATGTAAAGGTGTTCGGCTCTTTCTGGATTTTAAATTATGTAAAGAGAAACAATGTTCTGGTGAATATTTCCGGCGGAGAATATCCCGGAATCATGACCCTTGAAAAAACAAATGATGAATGGCGGGTGACAGCCATGGAAGATGCCGCGGACGGCGATGATTATGCGGCAGACATTAATCGTTTTGCAGCCGGGGACAAAAAACTGGAAGAGCAGTTTTTTTCCGGAGCTGATTTGGGATCGGAAGAGAACCAGTCAATTCGCACGCGATTTATTAAAGAATACGTTGAAACAAACAGCCTGAACATAACCGCTTATCAGGATTACGGATGGGATCCGGTGCCGTTAAACTGAACCGGACAAAGGTGTCAAAGCAAAATAGAACAACACAAAGTGAATGATATTTTTACCAGGAAAAGGAGGATCCTGCAATGTCACAGTTCAAGTTTTCTGTCGGTCCGTGGAACGTTCATACCGGCGCTGATTCCTATGGCCCCGAAACCCGGAATGCCATTGATCTGGAGACCAAGTTTGCAAACTTCAAAAAGCTCGGCTTTGACGCCGTCCAGTTCCATGATGACGACGCTGTCCCGAACATGAACAACCTTTCCGAGGAAGAGATCAAGGCTGAAGCACGGAAGGTAAAAGCGCTGCTGGATAAGTATGACCTGAAGGCTGAGTTTGTCGCTCCCCGCTTGTGGATGGATCCCCACACGACTGACGGCGGATTTACTTCCACCAGCAGGGAAGACCGGGAGTTCGCCATGTGGCGTGCCTACCGGTCCATCGATATTGCCCGGGAACTTGGCTGCGACCTGATCGTGCTGTGGCTGGCCCGCGAAGGTACTCTGTGCGCGGAGGCGAAAAGTCCTGTAACTGCCACAAAGCAGCTGATCGAGGCGATCAACAACATGCTGCGCTATGACGCGACCATCCGCGTATGTATCGAACCTAAGCCCAACGAACCTATCGATCGTTCTTTCGCCGGAACCGTCGGCCATGTGATGGGGATCTCCGCCGCCACGATCGATCCGAAACGGGTCGGCGCAAACCTTGAGAGCGCCCACGCGATTCTGGCCGGACTGGATCCCGCCAACGAGATCGGCTTCGCCCTGGCGTTTGACAAGCTGTTTACTGTGCACCTGAATGACCAGAACGGTATCCGCTACGACCAGGACAAAGCTTTTGGCGTGGAGAACCTGCGTTCTGCTTTCAACCAGGTCAAGGTGCTGATGGAAAACAGCTACGGCTCCAAGGGTGAGTATGTCGGCCTGGACGTTAAGGCTATGCGCACCACCTCCGATGAGGACAGCTATGAACACCTGAAAAATTCCCTGGCGATCTTTAAGGCTATGGAAGAAAAGGTGAAAAAATATGA
>Ga0265298_10007691_pt1 | contig 13051 bp, 9 predicted proteins | sample AusTroGonzalo_MG_3_FD_193486 | JGI IMG/M metagenome (GOLD analysis project Ga0265298, IMG submission 193486) | Bovine rumen microbial communities from tropical cattle in Woodstock, Queensland, Australia - Gonzalo_01 | ecosystem: Host-associated > Mammals > Digestive system > Stomach > Rumen ... | reverse complement strand
GCAGCCTGCACCGATGGAATGGATACGGCCTGCAGGGATGAAGAATACGTCGCCTTCATGTGCGTCATAACGGGCGAGGGCTTCAGTGATGGTGTCATTTTCTACCATCTCCTTGTATTGCTCTGGGGTAATCTGCTGCTTTAAACCGCAATAGAGCATAGGCTTGTCACCTGTCCCTTCCATGCAGTACCACATCTCGGTCTTTCCACTGGGTTTGCCGTGACGGTGGGCTACTTCATCTGTCGGGTGGACCTGAATACTGAGATCTTTGCGTGCATCAATGAATTTCACAAGCAGGGGGAATTCGTCACCGAAACGCTGGTAGTTCTCCTCGCCCACAAGTAGGCCTTTCTGTTCATGAACCAGTTCGTTGAGACTCATGCCTTGATACGGGCCATTGGTGATGATGGTCTCGTGATCCTTGACTCCGGAGATCACCCAACTCTCACTTCCCCAGAGTGCCAGTTTTGTCAATGGTTCAAACTTTATCATTGATTTTACCTTTTTACTATTTTACTTTTCACCTTTATTAGTTCTCTTTCCAGAAGTTACGGGTGAAGAGCACGAGCACCGTCATGATTTCCAAACGACCCATGAGCATCAAGAGTGACAGCACCCACTTGATGTAGTCGGGCATCCCTGACCAGGTGATGTTTGCGCCAATATCGTTGCTGAGTGACGGGCCGATATTACTCACACAACTCAGGGCAATCATGATGCTGTTGATCATGTCAATCCCTGAGAGAAGCATGATGGCTGCCGTGACAAGTATCATCAGCATGAAGAGCGTGAAGAAAGCGAACAGGGCCACGATCCTGGCATGGGGCACACTCTGTCCGTTAATCTTGACGGGCAGCACGGCATTCGGATGCAGGATCTGACGGAAGTTGTTGCGGAGAGTTTTCAGGGTCATCACCGCACGGATGCACTTGAAACCGCCGCTGGTACTGCCGGCGCAGGCTCCGACGAACATCAAAGCACCAAGGATGATCCAGGTGATGTGGGGCCAACGTGCCACATCGTCGTTGAAGATACCTGTGGTAGTCATAAAGGATACCACTTGGAACAGACCGCTACGTAAGGCATGTTCCAGTCCGTAACCCACTTGGTTGGCCAGGACTATTGTGATGGATACCGTAGCCAGAAGGACAATACCGATATACAATTTGAACTCTGAATTCACAAACAGGTTCCTGAACCTACCTTTGAAAATACTTGTATATAATAAGGTGAAGTTAATACCGGCAAGGAACTGGAACAGGATGGCGATATAGTCTATTCTTGCGTCTCGGAAGAAGGCCAGCGAGTCGTTATGGATGGAGAAACCTCCCGTGGCGGTGGTGGTCATTGAGTAGTTCAAGGCATCAAACCAGTCCATGCCCACTGCCCAGAAGGAAAGACCGCAACCGACGGTCAGCAACAGGTAGATACTCCAGATCCACTTGGCTGTCGTTGAGAGTCTCGGGTGCATCTTTGCCTTGATGGGGCCAGTGGCCTCTGCGGCGAACACCTTCACGCTACCACCTACTAACGAGGGCAGAATGGCGATGGTGAAGAAGACGATTCCCAAACCGCCGACCCATTGGGTCAGGGAACGCCAGAACAGAATGCCGTGGGGCAATACCTCTACATCGTCGAGGATGGAGGCTCCCGTTGTGGTGAAGCCGGATATGGTCTCGAAATAGGCATCGGTGATGTTGGTGATGCTGCCGTGAACAAGGAATGGGAACATACCGAAGAAGGAGAAGATGACCCAGACGGCTGTTACTACCACAAAGGCATCATGACGGCTGAGGCTGTTCTCTGCCTTGCGTCCTGCCAGTAGGAACAGGAAGGCACTACCGAAGGTCAGCAGCATCGACAAGAGAAATGCCAGCGTGTCGTCCTCATGATAGTAGAAGGCGATGGCCACGCACCAAGCCATGAAAAAGGCTTCGATGAAAAGCAGGGAGCCGATGATCTTGGATATGATGCGGAAATTTACCAAAGTACGTTCTTTTTGAAGAATTTCTCAATGTTGTTCAGCCTTGCCTCATGGCAGAAAACCATCACAGAGTCACCTGCCTGTATCTGGGAGTTACCGTTGACGAGCATGCCAATACCGTTGCGAACCAGTCCGCCGATGGTTGCACCCATAGGAAGTCCTAAGTCCTTCACGGGCTTCTTGGTGACCTTCGAACCCTCTGCCGCCGTAAACTCTGCCACTTCTGAATCAACGAGCATCAATGAACGCAGGTTGTCCACATCGGCCTCCAGCATCATCTGGAAGATGTGACTGGCTGCAATGGTCATCTTGTTGATGATGGTACCAATGTCCAGTTCTTCTGCCATCTTCACATAGTCTAAGTTCTCTACCATTGCCACCGTCTTACGGACACCGAGTCGCTTGGCAGTCAGACAAGCCAGGATATTAGTCTCGGCATTGCCGGTAAGGGCGACGAAGGCCTGTGTGTTGCGGATACCTTCTTCCTCCAAGAGTCCTAAGTCACGTCCGTCACCATGAATAACCATTGTGTCGCTGTCGCCAAGCAGTTCGTTGAGTTTTTCGCAACGCTCGGCGTTTTTCTCGATGATTTTCATGTTCATATAGTCAGGGGCGGTGAGGGCAGCACGGACGGAGGTCTTGTCGCCTCCCATCACGATGACGTTCTTCACATCGGCATAGTGCTCCTTGCCAACAATCTTACGGATATAGGGAATATACTCCTGGGTGGTCATGAAGTAGGCAAGGTCGCCAACACGCAGTTCATCGAGTCCGCCAGGGATGATGGTTTCTTCGCCTCGTTTGATGGCCACAACATGGTAAGGATCATCTGGGCCACAGAGTTGACGCAGGGGTTGGTTCAAGATCTCTGCCGTCTCACGCAGTTTGATGCCGAGCAGGGTCAATGCTCCGTCATGCACATCCCAGCGCTGGCGTACCCACGACAGTTTCAGACCGTTGTTGATATCAATGGCAGCCAGAACTTCTGGATATATGAGCGAGTCGATGCCCATATTCCTGAACAGTTCCTTGTTCTGCGGACTCAGGTATTCGTAGTTGTCGATGCGGGCAACGGTCTTCTTGGCTCCCAACTGGTGTGCAATCATACAGGCTGTCAGATTGGTCGTCTCTTCAGGTGTGACACCGACGAATAGGTCGGCATGCTGTGTACCGGCTTCCTTCAGTGCCTTGATACTGGTGGGTGAGGCATTATAGGTCATCACGTCGTAATCGGCGAGTGAACTCAGCCTTTCCTCATTGTCATCGATGAGCACACAGTCCTGATGCTCTCTGGACAGCAGTTTTGACAGGTGAGTTCCTACGGCACCTGCACCGACAATGACCACTTTCATAGGCGTTGGGTGTTAGTTGATGGGTGTTGGGTGATAGCCCGGATGATGGATTCCTTGTCCAGTCCTACAATCTTCTGCAATTCTGGCACGGAACCATGTTCTACGAAATCCGTGTCAGGCATCCCTAATCGGCTGACTTCCGGATGGTAGCCATGATCGTTCATCCATTCCAGTACCGCAGAGCCGAGACCGCCTGTCTTAACACCGTTTTCCACGGTGATGATCCGCTGGAACCGTTCTGCCACTTCTTGTAGGATGGTCTCGTCGATGGGTTTCAGGAAACGCATGTCATAGTGGGCGACATCCAGATCCTTGACTGCCTCCGCCACATCATTACCGATAGGGCCGATGCTCAGTACGGCGACATCCTTGCCGTCGTGCAGTTTACGACCTGTACCCACCTTGATTTCCTCTAAGGGACAGCGCCAGTCCTGCAACACACCGCCACCTCTCGGATAGCGGATGACAAACGGTCCCTTGTTAGGCAGTTGTGCCGTATACATCAGTCGGCGCAGTTCGTGTTCATCCATTGGCGACGAGATGGTCAAGTTGGGGATAGGGCGCAGGGCTGCCAGATCGAAGGCTCCATGATGGGTCGCCCCGTCTTCGCCGACGATGCCGGCTCTGTCGAAACAGAATACTACATGCAGATTTAGCAGCGCCACATCGTGTATGATATTGTCGAAGGCTCTTTGGGCGAAGGCACTGTAAATATTGCAGAACGGAATTAGTCCGTCTTTCGCCATCCCTCCGGAGAAGGTGACGGCATGGCCCTCGGCAATACCGACATCAAAGGTACGTTCCGGCAGTTCCTTCATCATGATGTTCATCGAACAGCCTGAGGGCATGGCGGGTGTCACACCGACGATCTTCGGGTTCTGTTTGGCCAGTTCCAAGAGGGTATGACCAAACACATCCTGGTATTTCTGGGGCTTGTTGGGGTCGTCGTCCACGAGGCGCTCACCCGTATCAGGATTGAATTTCCCTGGGGCGTGCCATGTGGTGACATCCTTCTCGGCTGGGGCATAGCCATGACCCTTCTGTGTATGCAGGTGCAACAACTTCGGTCCCTTCATATCCTTCATCTGTCGGAGGATACGCACCAGTTCCTTCACATTATGTCCGTCGAAGGGTCCGAAATAGCGGATATTCATACCCTCGAAGATGTTCTGTTGATGGGAGATGGCACTCTTGATGGCATTTGACAGACGGATCAGTCCTTTCCGCCGGTCATCCTCTAACATTCCTTTTCCGTGCAACCATCTTGAAGCCTTGAAACGGAGGGCATTGTAGGTCTCGTTGGTACTGAGGTTCAGGAGATACTGCTTCATGCCACCCACGGAACGGTCGATGGACATATTGTTGTCGTTAAGGATAATCAACAGGTCGTTGGGACTCGACGATACATTGTTCAAACCTTCGAAGGCCAGTCCGCCACTCATGGCACCATCGCCGATAACGGCTACGACGTGTCTGTTCTCCTTGCCTTCCAGTTTGGCGGCAACAGCCATACCGAGTGCTGCCGAGATGGAATTCGAAGCATGTCCGCAGGCAAAAGTGTCGTATTCGCTCTCAGTGGGTGAGGGGAAGGGCTTGATACCTCCTAACTTACGGTTGGTGCAAAACTGCTCGCGCCGTCCGGTCAAAATCTTGTGACCATAGGCCTGATGACCCACATCCCACACAATACGATCCTCTGGGGTATTGAAGACATAATGCAGGGCAACGGTAATCTCTGCCACGCCGAGGCTTGATGCCAGATGTCCGGGATTTACTGATAGTTCCTGAACAATGTCCTGCCTTAATTCTTCACATACCTGAGGCAGTTCTTCGACCTTCAACTGGCGCAGGTCTTCTGGATATTGTATTTTACTTAATAGTCTTAAATTCTCTTGTTCCACAGCATAAAAGTTGTATAAACTTTGCAAAGATACAAATAATTCACAATTCCCAATGCACAATTCACAATTTTTTATCAATTTTGCGCACAAAAAACAAGAAAAGGCAAAGAAAATACAAAATCAGTCGTCTTCGACGTATTTACGGAATTTGAGTTTCGGCTTTACCTTCATCTTTTGCATTTCATTGGTGTTGGTGAAGGAGAACTGCAACATCAGGTCTGTCAGACTACCCTTCATCGTGACATCGCCAGAAGCCAGCGCACCGTCACTCTGGATATCAGCGACGATGTTTTTGAGCGTGATATTCCTATATTGCACTTTCTTGATATCTGCCTTCACATTGCCGATGGGCAGTTTTCCCTCCTTTTCCTTACGCATCTCAGCGGTGCGTTCCTTTGAAATGTCGATGCTGAATGAGGCCGAACAGTTAATATTTCCCAGTTTCTTCAACTGGAACAGTTCGCCCAGTTTCAGAGAGTCGGTGCTGACTTTACCTGTCAGGTATTTGTTCACTCCGTCAATTTCAAAATTGAAGTCGATGTTGCCCTTCTCTGTATTCAGCAAGCCTCTGAACTTTTCTTTTCTCCACAAGATGTCAAACTCGCCATGGTATCTGATGTTACCCAAGGCATAGAGTTGGTACATCATATATTTCTTGACCGTAAACTGGTTGACGATCTTGTCCTTGATGCCTGGCTTTGCTATCATATCGTGAACGTAGAAGTGAAGAGTCAGATCCCGTGCAGGACTAAAGTGGCGCAGGTTACCGGTGGCATTGATGACCAGTTTGTTGTCATCGGTGTTGATATGAATACCCCTAAAGTTCATTCCTTTGTCAGTTCCATTTAAGCCGAGACGCAGGTTCAGTGGGATGAGGAAATTATGCAGTACAGGTGCAAAAGGTTTGGAGATGTCTTTTAGGATGGCACGGCCATAAATAGTATCGGCATTATAACTGAGGGTCGTTCCTTTCTTTTTGTCAGGCAGCGTCAGTTGAGCCTTGGGAATGTCCAGTCGTGTGGTGCCCTGTTGGACGATGGCATTGGTCAGATGCACCTTCTTTCCAATAATAACGATATCGGATTTCAGGTCTGTGAGGTCGATACCTCCTATCGTGTCTTTGGCACATCCTTTTGTAAGCCGTGCAGTGATCGAGTCTTTACCAGTATACAGAATGTCAGCACTCAAATCCGCTATCACATCAAAATGGCCATCATCGAAAGCACCGTGATGCGGTTTACCCGTATTGCGACGTGGACGTTGGTTGTTGCTGCGGAGATTCAGACCTTTGATATCTACTCTTTTCTTTTTTCCGTCATCTGAGATGTTGACCGTCAGCAGTCCACTGTCGATATTCCAGTGAACGATACCTTTTTTCCTATATTGCTTCCATGCCGCAATCAGGTGGTGGACAGTCACCGTGTGCTTGCCATACAGATGATGGTAGACAATCTGATTGATGTCGTATGGCTCATGGTTATATTTGATGTGTATGTTATTCACGATGGCACCATTCAGGTCAACCTTGAAGGTACTGCCCTTCTTTTTCTTTTTGGGCTGGGACTTTTTCTTGGGATTATCTATCAGGAACTGGTAGTTGGCCGGACCGTCTTCTGGCTTGAGAATGAGCAGGTCGACATCGTCTACTTTGACAGACCTCAATACTAATTGTCCGCGTAACAGGGGGCGCAGTCGCAGGTTGACCCATATCTCCTTGATCTTCACCATGTCACGTTGCTCCATGTCTTTCAGGGTGACACCTTGGATACTCGCATGTTGTGCCAACAGGTTCAGGCTTATATGCTTTATCTTGATATCTGCGTTAAACTCCTTTGAAAGGGCTTCGGTAGCCAACCCAATCAGTTTGTCTTCTACGTAACTGCTATTGGCAATAGTCGATAATAATGCGACAATAGCGATGACAATTGCCATCGTCCACCCAGCAAGGCGCACCCACCGTGACTTGAAGAAACTCTTTTCCATCCTTTCTGATTTTGGGTGCAAAGATAGCAAAAAAAAATGAAATCACAAAAATAAAAGGTAAATCGTTTGGCTGTTACATAAAAACTTTATATTTTTGCAGATAGTTTTAACGACTGCACCTAAAAGATGAAATATGTTGCCTTGCCGTTTATGGGAACGCGTCGCCTGTCGTTTTATCTGGCGATGGAGGAGTATGTGGCCCGTCACCTCGACGAGCCCGATTGTTTCTTTATGTGGCAGGTGGAACCTACGGTCATCTTCGGGCGCAACCAAGTGGTGGAAAACGAAGTGAATCTTGACTACTGTCGGGAGCACGGCATCCATGTGGTTCGTCGCAAGAGTGGGGGAGGCTGCGTCTATGCTGATATGGACAATATGATGCTCTCGTTCATGACATCAGAGGAGAATGTGGGCATCGCCTTCAATCGCTTCGTCAATATGGTGCTGCTTGTGTTTCGGAAGATGGGCATCGAGGCCACGGGATCGAGTCATAACGATATCATGATTGGTGACCGCAAGGTGTGTGGTACAGCCTGTTATCATGTGAGTGGACGGAGCATCGTCCATTCAACGCTGCTCTATGACACCAATATGGAACACATGCTCCATGCCATCACGCCGGGGCCGGAGAAACTTGAAAAGAAAGGTATCCAGAGCGTGCACCAACGTATCACCTTCTTAAAGGACTATACATCATTGGGTCTCGATGAGGTGAAGACCTTGATCCGTGATACGCTCTGTGTTGGTGAGCGGATGCTTACGACAGAAGAGGTGACTGGTATCGAACAGTTGGAGCAGCAGTATCTGCGTGAGGATTTTATTAAACAATTATAATAATGGCTATTAAACAAGAATTGGAGAAGAAAGAAAAACGTACCTGTCTGTATGACAAGCACATTTCTTTGGGTGCAACCATGGTGTCCTTTGGTGGCTTTGACATGCCCCTGCTTTATCAGTATGCAGGTATCGCCCCAGAACACATGGCAGTGCGTGAGCACGCGGGACTGTTTGACGTATCCCACATGGGTGAGGTGACGGTACGCGGCAAGGATGCTGAACGCTACGTGAACCACATCTTTACGAACGATGTGACGGGCATGCCCATAGGGAAGATCCTGTATGGTATGATGTGCTATGAGAATGGTGGCACTGTCGATGACCTGTTAGTTTATAAGATGGGTGAGAACGATTTCTTCCTCGTCATCAATGCTGCCAACATCGATAAGGACTGGGCATGGATGCAGGAGCATGCCTCAGGCTTCGACATCGATTTGCAGAACCGCAGTGACTTCTATGGACAGATTGCCGTCCAAGGGCCGGAGGCAGAGCACATTGTGGAAACGGTACTTGGATTGCCCTGCAAAGAACTGACTTTCTACACCTGCAAAACTATTCTCTCACCTCTCACCTCTCACCTCTCACCTCAAGAAATCATCGTCTCCCGTACGGGCTATACCGGTGAGGATGGTTTTGAGATATATGGCACCCACGATTTTATCCGCGACTGTTGGGATAAACTGATTGCCGCAGGTGTTCAGGCTTGTGGCTTAGGCTGTCGTGACACCCTGCGCTTCGAGGTGGGACTACCGCTTTATGGCGATGAACTCTCGGAGAATATCACCCCCATCATGGCTGGATTGGGTATGTTCGTGAAACTCGACAAGGCAGAGTTTATCGGTAAAGAAGCCCTCGCTAAACAGAAGGCCGAAGGCCCTGCCAAGAAACTCGTCGGTATCGAACTCTTCGATAAGGCAATCCCCCGTCATGGTTATACTGTCCTGAATATGGAAGGTGAACCGATTGGTGAGGTGACCACAGGCTATCATACCATCTCTACCGACAAGAGTGTCTGTATGGCCCTCGTCGATGCTGCCTACGCCAAACTCGATACCGAGGTGCAGATCCAGATCCGTAAGAAGGTCTTCCCTGGCAAAGTCGTCAAGAAGCAGTTCTATACCAAGAGTTACAAGAAGTAATCATATATTTCAAACGTCAAATTTCAAAAATCAAAAACAATATGGCAAAGGTAATTGAAGGACTCTACTACTCGGAGTCGCACGAATTTGTAAGAGTAGAAGGTGACTATGGTTTCGTGGGTATCACAGACTATGCCCAGAACGCATTGGGTAATGTGGTGTATGTGGATATGCCTGAGGTGGATGATGAGGTAACGGCAGGTGAAGAGTTTGGTGCAGTGGAGAGCGTGAAAGCCGCCAGCGACCTGATTTCTCCCGTCAGCGGAACTGTCGTGGAGATCAACGAGGCGCTTGAAGATCAGCCCGAACTCATCAATCAGGATGCTTTCGAGAACTGGATCATCAAGGTGGAACTCTCCGACAAGGCCGACCTCGACAACCTGATGGATGCCGCTGCCTACACCGCCTTCTGCGAGAAATAAAAACAATATTCTATGTATAAGTATTTTCCCCATACAGACGATGACCTGAAAGCGATGCTGCAAAAGGTGGGCGTGGAGAGCCTCGACGATCTCTATGCCCAGATACATGAAAGCATCCGTTTCAAGGACGACTATCAGATACCCTTGGGGGCGAGTGAGATGGAGGTGCGACAGGCGTTTGAGTTGCTGGGCTCAAAGAACAAGCAACTCACCTGTTTTGCAGGCATGGGCGTCTACGATCACTATACGCCTTCCGTGATTCCCAATCTCCTGTCACGCTCCGAGTTCCTGACCTCCTATACGCCGTATCAGGCTGAAATCTCCCAGGGCACGTTGCACTATATCTTCGAGTACCAGAGTATGATGGCTGAACTCACGGGTATGGATATCTCCAATGCCTCGATGTACGACGGTTCTACTGCCTGTGCTGAGGCGATGATGATGGCGGTGGCTGCTGGTAAGAAACAGAACAAGGTGCTCGTGTCGGGTTGCATGAATCCGCAAACTTTCGAGGTGTTGAAGACCTATGCCCTGCATCAGGGAATCGAACTGGAAGTGTTACCGATCCATGATGGTACCACCAGTCTCGACGATGTGAAGACCCGTCTGGCAGAAGGTGGTGTGGCTGGTGTCATCGTACAGCAGCCAAATGTCTATGGCATCGTGGAAGACTTCGCAGGTTTTGCTGAGGCCTGTCATGAACAAAAGTCGCTCTTCGTGATGGATAGTGTCGCTGCCGACCTTGCCGTGTTGAAGACTCCTGGCGAGTGGGGTGCAGACATCGCTGTGGGCGATGGCCAGAGTTTGGGTATCCCCATGCAGTTCGGAGGTCCCTACGTGGGTTATATGTGCTGCACGGAAAAACTCATCCGTAAGATGCCAGGCCGTATCGTTGGTATGACCAAGGATAATCGTGACCAGCGTGCCTTTGTACTCACCTTACAGGCTCGTGAACAGCATATCCGTCGCCAGAAGGCCACCTCGAATATCTGTTCTAATCAGAGTCTGATGGCCCTTTGGGTCACTGTCTATCTGTCACTGATGGGTAAGCAGGGCTTGAAGGAGGCTGCACAACTCTCCTATGCAGGAGCCCACTACCTCTGCGACGAACTGTTGAAGACGGGACGCTTTACATTGGCTTTCGACAAACCCTTCTTCAATGAGTTCTATGTGAAGTACGATGGTGATGTAGACACCCTCTACCAGCGTTTCATCGAAGCAGGCATCCTCGGTGGTGTCCGTCTGGAAGAGGGCTTCCTCTTTGCCGTAACAGAGAAGCGTACGAAGGAAGAAATTGATAACCTCGTAAAAATGGCTGCCCTATGAACAATCGATTATACGGAAATTTGATTTTCGAACTCTCTAAGGAGGGTCGTAAAGGTTATAGCCTGCCAAAGAATCAGTTTGGCGATTACGAGATACCTGCCTCGATGCGACGTTCGGAGGATGCAGCACTGCCTGAGTGCGATGAACTGACAGTGGTGCGCCACTACACGAACCTCTCTAATAATAACTTCGGTGTGGATACAGGCTTCTATCCCCTCGGTTCTTGTACGATGAAGTACAATCCCAAGATCAACGAGGAGATGGCTGTCCTGCCACAGTTCCAGAACCTGCATCCCCTGCAACCTGCTGAGACGGTGCTGGGTGCGAGGGCTGTGATGGCGATGCTCAACGAGACGCTCTGTGCGCTGACGGGACTGGCTCATTTCACCTTTAAGCCATATGCTGGTGCCCATGGTGAACTGACGGGTCTGATGGCCATCGATAACTACCATCGTTCACGTGGCGATATGCAGCGCAAGAAGGTCATCGTCCCTGATAGTGCTCATGGTACGAACCCTGCCTCAGCCGCTGTCTGTGGACTGGAAATCATTGAGGTGAAATCACAGGCTGATGGTCAGGTTGATCTCGATGACTTGAAGCGCATTGTCGCTGAGCAGGGTGCAGAAATCGCTGCCATGATGATGACTAATCCCAATACCCTCGGTCTTTTCGAGATCCGTATTCCTGAGATTGCAAAACTCATCCACGACTGCGGAGGCCTGATGTATTACGACGGTGCTAACCTCAATCCCATGCTGGGTGCTTGTCGCCCTGGTGATATGGGTTTCGATGTGATGCACATCAATCTCCACAAGACCTTCTCCACGCCTCATGGCGGAGGTGGCCCGGGTGCTGGCCCTGTCGGTGTGCGTGAGGGCTTACAGGCGTTCTTCCCTTGTGTGTCGCCTTATAATGGCAATTTCGGTGTGATGATGCGTGCCTGTGCCTATATCATGTCGTTAGGTCGCGATCAGATCAAGATGGTAGGCCCTCTCGCCACACTCAATGCCAACTATATCAAGGAGAGTTTGAAGGATGTCTATGAACTGCCTATCGACACGACTTGCTGTCATGAGTTTGTCTTCGATGGCTTGAAAGATAAGTCGACTGGTGTCACCACGATGGATGTGGCGAAGCGTCTGCTTGATTATGGCTATCATGCACCTACGATTTATTTCCCGTTGCTCTTCCACGAGAGTCTGATGATAGAGCCTACGGAGAACGAGTCGAAGGAAACACTCGATGGTTTTATTGCCGTGATGCGAAAGATTGCTGAGGAGGCCAAGACTGATCCAGAACTGGTGAAGTCGGCACCTCACGATACGCCGATTGGTCGTGTGGATGATGTCCTCGCTGCCAAGCATCCAGTGACGACATACCGTCAACTCAAAGCGGAAGCCTAATGTTCAATGATCAATGTTCAATGTTCAATGGAAAAAACTGATCTCATCATCATCGGTGCGGGGCCAGGCGGTTACCGCGCCGCTGAATATGCTGCCAAGCAAGGCTTGAAGGTCGTTATCTTCGAGGGCTCAGAGGTGGGTGGTACCTGTCTCAATGTAGGCTGTATCCCCACCAAGACCTATGTCCACTCCGCCACCTTCGCTGAGGCCCGTGAACGTATGTCCCAAGTCGTTCCGCAGTTGCGGAGTGGGGTAGAGGGCATCCTCTCGCACCCCAACATCACGTTGGTTCGTGAAAAGGCTGTTTTCGTTGATGCCCATACTGTCAACGATTACACCGCTCCCAACATTATCATCGCCACTGGTTCCGAAACCAAATGGCTCCCCATCGAAGGCGCACGCACTGACCCTCGTGTTGTCGATTCCACAGGTCTCCTGAACCTCGAAACCCTCCCCAAGCGCCTCACCATCATCGGTGCTGGTGTCATCGGTATGGAGTTCGCTTCTGTCTTCAATCACTTCGGTTCTGAGGTGACGGTGATAGAATACCTGAAAGAGTGCCTCCCTGCCCTCGACAGCGACATTGCCAAGCGTCTGCGCAAAACGCTCGAAAAGCGTGGCATCACCTTCAAGATGAAGACCGCTGTCCAGAACCTTGCTGATATCGATGCTGACGTCATCCTCATGGCCACAGGTCGCAAGCC
>Ga0265298_10007690_pt1 | contig 13051 bp, 8 predicted proteins | sample AusTroGonzalo_MG_3_FD_193486 | JGI IMG/M metagenome (GOLD analysis project Ga0265298, IMG submission 193486) | Bovine rumen microbial communities from tropical cattle in Woodstock, Queensland, Australia - Gonzalo_01 | ecosystem: Host-associated > Mammals > Digestive system > Stomach > Rumen ... | reverse complement strand
CGGATCGGGGCCGAGTATGAGCTGGCGGGCGCGCGTCATGTCATCGCGGATCTTCTTTGCATGGACGGGGCAGACTTCCACGCAGCCGCCGCATGCGATGCACAGTTCCGGCATGACGGACGCATGTCCGTCCTCGACCTTGATCGCCTTCACGGGGCAGCGGCGGACGCATTTGAAGCAGTCCTGGCACTCCGCATCGGCGGTAAAAACCGGATATCCCTGGTTCATGGTTCACCCCCTGCCTGTTTTATTTCGCGAGGAATTCGCGGTTCAGAATATCGATCAGGGCTTCCTTGCTCACATGACTGTAGGTCGTTTCGTCGATGATGAGGTTCGGCCCTTCGGCGCAGAGGCCCGCACAGCAGCGCCCGGAGAGGAGCACTTCAGCCTGCAGGTTGTTCGACTTCAGGAAATCCTCGATCACGCGAAGGTTCTCCTCGTTGCCGCGGGCAAAGCAGCTGCTTCCCATACAAATGACGATCTTGCGTTTCATGAAACGGCTCCAGTTATGCAGTGAAAGAATTGTATTCGGCAGAAAAACGAATCGGAAACGAACGTCGTGTTGCAGTGGCGGACGCATTCGATATTTTTTTATCGATTATATAATTTACCACTTTTTTCCCGATTTTTCAAATCGTTTTTCGGAAAAACGCTTAAAAACTAACGATTTTTTTTCGTCCCGGCTCCGCCGACACGCTCTGTCTTTTTCAAAACACCGGATATTTCAGCCATTTCCGCATCGACATCCCAAAGGGATGGACGAAGCCCCGGCAAACCGTATTTTTTGCAGGAACGGAGTCCCGGCAAACCGTATTTTTTGCAGGAACGGAGTCCCGGCAAACCGTATTCTTTGCAGGAACGGAGCCCCGGCGTCATGCAGGCCGGCGGAAACGATCAAAAACTGATCGGAACGATCAGGACAGGAACGGCAAATCGGGCTGATCCGATTTTTTGGACGAAGCGTTTTTGGATCGCGACGGGGACGGAGGCTCCAGGTGGACGACTACATCGACGATGTGCAGGTCGGAATTCACAAGCAGGTCGCGCACCTGGTGGGAAAGGTCATGCCCCTCGCGGACAGTCATGTCGGGATCGACGATGATATGGATGTCCGCCCAGATCGCGCCGCTGGCATTGCGCGTGCGGAGCGCGTGGGCGCCGAGGATGCCGGGGAGCGACGACGCCAGACGGTAGATCTTCGCCTGGTCCTCGGGCGAGACGCCCGCTTCGGTAAGTTCATGCAGGGTAGGCTGGACGATCTTCCATGCCGAATAAAGGATGAATGCCGACACGATGACGGCGCCGACCGGATCGACGAAATGCAGCTTCGGGAAAAAGTATGCGAGGGCAATGGCGACGGCCGCGGGAATTGAGCTCAACGCGTCGCTCCGGTGATGCCAGGCATTTGCCTCCATCGCGGTCGAATGCACGGCAAGCGCTTTCGCGCGGGTCAAATGGAACAGCGCTTCCTTGGAGATGATGGAAAAAACGGCGATCACGAATGCGAAACCGGCGGGGCCGTGTTCCGAGCCGTGGCGAATCGTTCCGACAGCGTCCCAGGCCAGCCCGAAACCCACGGCGGCGAGCGCAAGCCCGATGAACGCCGAAATGAGCGTTTCTATGCGGCCGTGACCGTACGGATGCTGCCGGTCGGGCGGTGCGGACCAGTATTTCACCCCGAGGATCACGGCGAGGTCGGTCACCAGATCGGACAAACTGTGCACGGCATCGGCAAACAGCGCCTGGCTGAAGAAGAACCAGCCGCCCGCCGCCTTGGCGAAGACCAGGATCAGGTTCAATGTCATTCCGACGACCGTCACGAACCGTACGGTGCGGATTGTCTGCATGTTCTGTTTCATGATAGGTTCTTTGGATCCGGACAAGCTCAACCGGGCGCGGGGGGGGGAACCGCGTCCGGCTTATTCTCTGAAGCGGATTCCGGGTTCCCGTCCGGGTCCGGCGGGAACAGGAACATCCGATTTTTCCTGATGAATCGTTCAGGGTAGACTTTGAAAAAGATACTATATCACGGAATCGTGAAAATACAAGATGGCACGAAAAAAATGTTTTTTTCCTTTGTCAGGGGCTTGCATTCTAATAAATTTGTAGTAAGTTATGGATAGAAATGCAGAAAGCGGACTGCCGGATCTGCGTTTCAGGTTCGCCTGAGTTCAGTCAACATTATTTGAGGTACAACCATGACTGTTCATACCGCACGCACATCCAAGCCCGGACGGATTTCCATTTTCAGATTGTCCCGCAGAGTTCTCTGCTTCGTCCTGCTTTTGTTTCTCTTCTGCTTCACAACGGTGTTCCATACCTCCGCGCAGGACAGACGGCAGTTCAACATCCTGATCATTTTCTCGGAACACACTGCCAGCGAAATCCGCACGGACCTGACCGGAGCGTTCTTCAACGAACTGGCGAACCTCGGCATCATGTTCGAAAGCGACCTGATCGAGCTGGACTCCCTGCATCAGCTCAACCAGACAGCCTGGGACGAGAAACTGAGCGAAAAGAAGGACGCGATCGAGGCTGGGAAATACAAGCTGATCGTGACGTTCGGCGAACCGGCGACAAATACGCTGAAAAACATTCTGCCCAGCGTCCCGGAATCGACGGCCGTCATCCTTTCCTGCATGAAGACGTTCCCGGAGGATTGGAGAACGCTTCACCCGAACACCACGGCGGTCATCCGGCAGATGGATCCGCGAACGAACATCAAGTTCGGCCTCAAGCTGTTCCCCGACCGTCCGCACGTCGTTCTGCTGGTATCGAATTTCGCCTGGAACGACAGGCAGGACATCACGCTCCGGAATGAATTCGCCGGCATTTGCGACTTCACCACGATCTACATCAACAACGAGGGAGACAGGGACGCCGCGTTCCGGAAACTCGCCACCGCTCCCTCGGACGCATTCATCGTGTCCTGCGACTGGGACATCTACCTGCCGAACATCGGCAGCCGCTCGACCATGTGGTACCAGCTCATGCAGGTGCGCGACGACCTGCCGATCATCGGACGGCGCCGCGTCCTGCTGGACTTCGCGGTCGGCGGCTACATGTCCTCCATCGAGGACGTCGGCAAGGAAACCGCCGCCCTGACCAAGCACCTCGCGAACGCCAGGGGGTCCTGGAACGCGTCCAACCTCGAACCCGTCGTCATCCCGGAAACGTGCGTCATCAACTACAAACGCATCAACTACTGGGACTATGACAAATCGGCCATCCCCGAAGACGCCGAGTGGATCAACGAGCCGGAGTCCTGGGTGCAGCGGAACCAGGATCTTCTCATCACGCTCGCGATCCTCTTCACCATCCTCTGCGCCTTCCTCCTCGGCGGGCTCATCTATTTCTTCAAGTACCGCCGGATGACCGGCAGGTTCCTCGCGATCCACGGCCACATGCCGCTTCTCGTGGCCGCCTACTCCACCTCCGGCGACGTCCTCTACTCGCATGTGCCGTTCAACGACCCGGACGCCTCGCAGAACCTCGACGACCTCCGCACGGCCCTGACAAACACCATCCGCGTCGAAATGGCCGAGACGGCGATCTCCGGCAAGACCATGACCATCAACCGCAGGCACGGGGAAAAGAACTATACCGTCACGCTGACCAAGCTCGACAAAAAGATTTTCAACCACGAAGCCGTGCTGGTCGTCGCGCAGGACACCACCGAAATGGCCGAACTCCGCGAGAAATCCTTCAACCTCGCCACCAGACTCCAGCTCACGCTCCGCGCCATCGGCGACGGCGTCATCGTCACCGACCGGATGGGGTTCGTCACGATGGTCAACCACTCGGCGGAAAAGATGACCGGGTTCACCCAGGCGGAAGCCGAAGGAAAAACCGTACAGGAGATTTTCAACATCACCTCGCCCGACGGTTCCGCCACGCTCACCTCCCCTGTCGAGACCGCCATCCGCGAAAACCGCATCATCACCAGCAACGACAATCTCACCATCATCTCCAAGGACGGCACGAAACGCCGCATCTCCACATCCACGTCCCCCATCCGCGGCGCGAAGAGCACCCTCCTCGGCGCGATCGTCGTTTTCCGTGACATCACGGAGGAATACGAACGCCGGGAGGAACTCGACCGCAAGACGCACGCTCTTCAGACCGCCACGTCGCTCGCAAACCTCGGCTATTTCTACTATACCCCGGACACCGACACGCTCGAAGCGCCATCCCCCGCCGACGCCGTCTGGCCGTTCGAAAACGGGAAGGCCGTCCGTCCGGAAGACTGGATCTTCAAGGATGACCTGCAGGAGTACCTCACCCAACGCCGCGCGCTCTTCCACGGAAAATCCGACAAGCTCGAATGCACCTTCCGCAGCGACTTCTTCGGCGAACGCCACCACTTCCGCATCATTGCCGTCAAGGACAAGTATTCGGGGAAAAAGCATCCGCGATACTTCTTCATGCTTCAGGACATCACGAAGGTGCGCAATCTGGAGGCCGAGGCGGCGAACGCGGCGCTCTTCCTCAAGACGCTCTTCGACATCATGCCATGCACCGCCACCGTGCGCGAATACGACCCCAACGGGTCCCGCCTCATCATGGCGAACAAGGAATACTGTTCCAAGATGAAAACGACGGAGGAAAAGATCATCGGCACGAATTACGCCGACCTCTTCGAGCCGGACATCGCAAAGACGTTCCAGGGAATGGACGACAACGCCTACGAACACCACGGCGAGGTCTCCACGCATGTCATCAAGGTGCCCGCATACAATGGCGAGATCATGGCCCAGATCTCCCATGTCGCCTTCACGGACACGAACGGGCGCATGCTCATTTTCGGTTGCAGCATCGACGTCACCGAGCTGAACAACGCCATCAAGGCCGCCGAAACCGCCGCCAAGGCGAAGAGCCTCTTCCTCGCCACCATGAGCCACGAGATCCGCACCCCGCTCAACGCCATCCTCGGATTCAGCCAGCTGCTCCAGGACGAATCGCTCCCGCCCGCGGAAGCAAGCGAATACCTCCGCAGCATCCACTATGCGGGCAACGCCCTGCTCTCCCTCATCAACGACATCCTCGACCTTTCCAAGCTCGACGCCGACCAGATGATCATCCAGCCGGAGCCCGTCAACCTCCGGGAGCTCCTGTTCGAACTCGAGGCGGTCTTCACGGCAAAGGCAAAGGCCCAGGGCATCGAGCTGGTCACATCCGTCCCGGAGGACCTCCCCATCCTCAACCTGGACGAACGCCGCCTCCGCCAGGTCCTCCTCAACATCATCGGAAACGCCGTCAAGTTCACGAGGCAGGGATCCGTGTCCGTCGCGCTCACATTCTTCAAACTGAACGACAAGCGCGCCGCACTCACCATCCGCATCGCCGACACGGGCTGCGGCATCTCGAAGGAATCCCTCTCGAAGATCTTCGAACCGTTCGTCCAGGACAAGTCGTCCTACCGCGGCATCCGCACGGAAACCGGCACGGGGCTCGGGCTCTCCATCGCAAAACGCCTCATCGACTGCATGAAAGGCTCCCTCACGGTCACCAGCACGGTCGGGAAAGGCAGCGTATTCACCATCCTCCTGCCCGAACTCGAAATCTGCAGCGATGATGCGCTCAGGCAAGACACGCATGCCGCCGCGGAACAAGCGCTGAACACCTCGAAGAAAATCCTCGTCGTCGATGACGTCCCGCTCAACGTGAAAGTTCTTTGCGCCATGCTCCGCAAAATGGGGTTCGATCCCGTCTCCGCACCGTCCGGCGCGAAAGCGCTTGAACGGATAAAGACCACGAAGCCCGACATCGCCCTGCTTGACCTCTGGATGCCGGAAATGAACGGCATGGAGCTCGCAACCGCCATCCGCGCAAACCCGGACTGGAAGGACATCCGGATCTACGCCGTCACTGCGGACACGGAGAACAATTCGAATTTCAACATGGGGATTTTCGACGGCATCGTCATGAAACCGGTCACACAGGAGTCCCTGCTCAAAATCCTCGCCTGACGCGCTTTCCGCACCTCCAGGAAAACATGGGAAGGCCTTTTCCATTTGACTTTCCGCGTTTTCGTGATATAGTTATGGTAAAAACGTTCCGATACCAGCCACATAACAGAAAGGAGTGATGCCATGAAATTCTTTTTCGCCCTTTGCTGCTTCCTGACAACAGCCATGATCTTCCCCGAACTCACCGCGGGGGAGTGGTTCACGGATTTCGAAAAAGCCAAAGCCGAATCGATGAAGACAAAGCGTCCGATCTATATCCTGTTCACCAAGTCGGATGCCCCCGCGGACCGCAATTACGAACGCGTCATCTTCAGCCAGCAGAAATTCCAGGACTACGCGGATAAGAACCTCGTGCTCATGAAAGCCGATTTTCCCACTGCGATCCATCTTCAGCAGAAGTGGCTCCAGCAGCAGAACCGCGAGCTCCGCACGAAGTACAGCATCTCCGTCCTCCCGACCGCGCTCCTGCTGGACGCCAACGGCGAGCTCTGCATCAATTTCGTCAAGGAGGACGGCGGCGCGGAGAAACACCGTCGGAAACTCAACGAGATCATGGATTTCAACGCACCGAAGCGCTACGCCGACTATCTTGACGGATTTGTGAAAAAATACACGCCGCCGGAACCGCCCGCAAAGAAGACCGAGGCAAAAAACACCGATGCCAGGGCCTCCGAAAAGGCGAAAAAGGAAGCCGAGGCCAAGGCCGCCGCCGAAAAGGCGAAAAAGGAAGCCGAGGCCAAGGCCGCCGCTGAAAAGGCCGCCGAAAACGCGGAGACCAACATCCCCGACGAAAACGCCGGCAGTCCTCTGATCCCCCTCAACCCCGAAGGCGATCTCCAGGAATGGCTGAAATCCGGCGGCCTCCTTGAAGAGGCAAAGGAAGCCGAACCCGCGGAAGCCGTCAAAGAGGAAACGGAGCCCTCCGAGGCGTCCGAGGCATCCGCGAAAGCCCCGGAACAGCAGCCCCCTGCCCCGGCGGGGAAATAAGTCCGTTCCCTTTCGTCCAAAATGAGATTGATCCCGTACCGTTTCGACGGCACGGGATTTTTGTTTGTGAGCCTCCGGGGGCGGAGCCGCCCGGATTTCGTCAGGCGCAACGGAAGCGGGACAGCCATGTCCCCCTTATTTCAGGGGGATCAGTTCCACAAAGTAGACGTCGTTCTGCTTCATGTCCAGGCCGAGCTGGAACTCCTCGCCCTTCATGACCGTGACCTGCGCCCGGTACATCGGACGAAGGCGGGAAACGCGTTCCAGACGGGCGATCTCCTCGCGGCTGATGTCGGTCTTCGCGCCGTCCTCCTCCAGCCACGCGGAATACGCATCGCCGGCCCGGTAGCCGATGCGGGTCACGCGCAGATCGTATTCGCCGGCTTTGAGCCCGGTAATGGCGAACAGCGCATGGCCTTTCTCCTTGGCGGGATGCGGATCGAAGAAGGTGTCCTGATTGCTGACCCTGCCGCCCTGCGTGGGGTGCGAAAGATCCCAGAAAAGCGCCTGGACGCCGCCTTTTCCGTCCTTGCACACATAGGACGAAGCATCGCTGGAAACCAGCTCCGTCGGACCGAGAGCCGCCAGGCATTGGTACGCACGGTAGGCGGCCTTCGGGATGCTCTGGAACGTCATAAGGCCGAAACCGCCGTGGAACGGACGCGGCGCGGGGCCGCACTCCTCAAAGATGTCCGTGAACGTCCACAGGCTCATGCATGCCATCTTTTCCGTATTGCGGAGCTGTTCCAGGATGAACGGCGCAGCGAAGTAGGAATCGTGCACGGGATCGACCGGCGACGGCGACGCATGCCATTCCGTGATGTATACGGGCACGTCGCAACGGAGGTTTTTGCGGATGTCCTCCAGTTTCCTGTTGAAGCAGTCCGCCACGTGCCGGAGATTCTTCATGAGGTAGATGTAGTTGCCGCCGAAGCGGTCGACCTTCGGCAGGGCCGGGTTTTCCGGGTCGAATCCGTACTGGTGGAACGAGATAAAGTCCAGCGGCAGGCGGTTCTTGCGGCAGTATTTCACGAGCGGGGCGATGAAGTCAAGCCCGGCGCCGGAGGGACCGCCGACCTGATATGCCTTGTTCACGGAACGGACGGCACGCGAAGTGTATTTGTAAAGCTCCAGATAGGCATCAAGCATGGTGGTCTTTTTCCCGGGATCCCAGAAGACGTCCAGATCCGGCTCGTTCCACACCTCGAACCGCCACGTTTTGACCTCGTCCTCTCCGTAGCGCTCGGTCCAGTGCCGCACGGTCGCCCGGATAAGGTCCGCCCAGCGTTCATGATTTTTCGGCGGGGTCACATTGGCTTTCCACCAGAAGATCGTGGTCTTGCCCGATGCAAGTTTTTCCGGCATGAAGCTGAGCTCGACAAACGGTTTGACCCCGATGGAAAGCAGGAAATCGAACACGTCGTCGATGTACATGAAGTTGTAGACCGGATTGCCCTTTTTGTCTTCGCTGTACACGCGCATTTCGTCGTGGAAGAGTCCGTGGGCGCGCAGATAGCGGAATCCAAGCTCCTTTTTGCATTTGGCGAGCTGCTTGCGCCATGTGTCGCGCAGGCCTTCGCCGATGCGGCCCGCGCCGACGCAGTCGCGCCACACGTCGGAACGAACTCCCTTCACGGCCTTGAAATCCGCTTCGATGATGCGTTCCGCGGCGGTCTCGCCCGGATAGATCTCGGGGATGTTCTTCTTCGCGGCAGTCTTCTTCGCGATGGAGGCGGACGCGTTTTTCTTTGCGGCGGAGGTCTTCTTGTTCGAGCTCATGGGGATAGTCTCTCCTGTGGATTCGCCTGACGCCGGATGCGGCGCCGAGGCATGGGTTGAGGACAAAGGAAACACATTTTCAACAAAATACAATAGCACGTTCCAGGCGTTTTCCCATACACTTTTTGCAAGAATTCATATTTTCTTTGAACAAAAACACTCCGGGCACGGGAAGAAGGCCGAAAACAGCGCCCGCCGGGAGACTCGCCTTCAGGGAACAGCCTCCCGACCGGACCACATCGGATGCGCCGGGACAAAAACAGGCGGCACAGACCGCAAACCCGCAATCTGTGCCGCAAAAAGAGCGTAGCCGGACAGGAAACAGATCAGAATCCTTCGAGCATGGATTTCGGCTTGTCGCCCGTGCGCTCGCTGGCCTTCTCCGCCGCCTCCTTCGCGCCGAGGGATTCGGGGCCGCGGATGTCATCGGGATCAAGCGGATCGTCAAGCAGCAGGGAGTTCTTCGGGTCACGCATGTCCTCCAGGAACTGGATGTCGCGGATCTCCTCATAGTCGACGTCCTTGCGGGCTTCGCGTCCGCCGACGACCTTCACGATGCCGGTATCGGGATCGAGCACGAGACGGGGAGCCTTGTCAGCCTTGATCAGGATCTGGCGGTTCTCCAGATTGCCGTCGGTGTTGTACTGGTAATAGGCAAACACCTTGGTGCTGGCGGGCAGCAGGACATTGAGGCGCGACAGGAAGTCGATCTCGCATTTCGGGCGGAGATCCGGCCCCAGGTCGTAGCCGATATGCCGGAGCATGTAGAGATTGTCCTTGTCCTCAAGCGTGAGGCAATAGATATTGGAACTCCCGGTGAAATAACTCAGGATGCGGTATTCGCGCGTCTTGATCTCGCGGTGTTTCTCTTCCGTCGTGCCATCCTCGTTGACCGTGATCTCCCCCGGCTCGTCGTCGAGCAGAGGCAGGCCGACCGTGCGGGACCAGATCAGGTTGCCGCGCACGATATTGAAATGCACCTCCTTGGACTGGTAGGCGGTCGGCATCTGCGGATGGCGCAGGACGGCTTTCACGGAATAACGCCCCGTGGAACGCAGGTCGTAATGCTTGCTGAGGTTGAACATGTAGGATTTCTCGCCGCCAGGAGGCAGGATCACGCCGGTCATGTCGGGAAGCGGCGCATCCTTCGGCGAACGGATAAAGCTCGGTTCATTGCGGTCGGAACGCCGGATTTCGAACTGGAGACTGCCCTTGAGGCCGAGATTTTCACCAAAGGCAAGCGGATGCGCGGAAAGGTTCCGCATGGCGACGCGCACGAACACGGATTCATATTGGAGATAGTTGACCTGCACGGGCTTGACAACGATCGCCACCTGCGCACGGACGCACAGCGGAAACAGGAAAAGCACAAAGACTGCCGCAAAAGCATGGCGAAGTTTGATGAACATGGTTCAGCTCCTTTTCAAGAGGTTGATGGATGCCGCGGCGACCGCTTCCGGGTCGATCGAAGCGTGACATCGTGAATTTTTACAGTAGCGCAAAAAACAGCGATTGCAAGCGATTTCCGGAACAAACACGGATTTTTTTTCGCAGTATGGCCCCGTCAGAGCAGGATCCGTCGGACCGAACATGGCAACGACGGGCACGCCGAGCGCTGCCGCAATATGCATCGGCCCGCTGTCGTTGCAGACCATCAGCGACGACAGACGCACGGTCTCCAGCAGTTCGCCCACACTCGTTTTTCCGCAGACCGAGGCGATGGGAAGGCCGTCGCACTTCGCCCGGATGATTTCGGCGTCCTCCGCCTCGTCGCGCGTCCCGGCAAGCAGGTATTTCAACCCGGGATCGCGGCGGGATAGCGAGGAGATCGCGGCACAGAAGAAATCCGCCGGCCATTTTTTCGTTTCCCAGCGTGCCCCGGGAGCGATGACGACGAAACGTTCCGGCACATCCCCGCCGAACGCCTCCGACACGATTTCGCTGGCGCGGGCGGCGATACGCTCATTCACGGGCAGATCAAGGCTGAAGTCCAGGTCTTCGCGACCGAGGAAATCCGCCATCAGCGCGTTGTTGACCTCCACCGCGTGGCCTTTCGTTTCGCGCCCCTTCAGCGGAAGCGTGTAGAAGTGCGTCGCGAAGGGTTCACGCGGGGAAGCGAACCCGGCACGCGCGCCGCATCCGGACAGGCGTCCGATGAACGCGCTGCGGATCAGCCCCTGCATGTCGATCACGGCAGAATAGTTCTCGCGCCGGAGATCGGCACGCAAGCGAAGCATCGAGGGAAGGAAATGAAGCGGGCTGCGGAATTGTTTGTCGTAGAACGGGATCACACGCCGGACACATGGAAGATAGGGCGGGATTTCGGCAAAAGGCGGCTTCACGACCCAGTCCACGCTGACGTCCGGCGCGGCTTTCGCCAGGGCCGAGACGGCGGGCATCGCGTGCAGAATATCCCCCAGGCTGCTTGGTTTTACGATCAGATAACGCATGGCGGCGCCTGCCGAGGGATATCCGGGATCCGACGGCATCCTCCTGTTCCGTGATTACAGTCCATGCTCCAGCCGGGTGGCCAGGCATTCCGGCAGTCCGGCGGCGCGGATCTTCTCCTGCGTTCCGGCGATATCATACGGCAGACGGTAGCGCGTGAGCGTCCGCTGGTCGGCATCGTAAACGGCGAACGACGCCCGGGGATCGCGGTTGCGGGGCTGGCCGACGCTGCCGACATTGATCAGGTATTTGCAGCCGGGCTGAATGGGCAGCACGATCTCGTCGGCCTCGTCGGACCGGAACATCATGCCTTCCTCGTCGGGTTTGATGGCCCAGAGCTTCAGCTCGTCGACAGGCAGTTCGCCGGGACGCGCGAGCATCTTCTTGCAATAAGCGATCGGGACGTGGGAATGGCCGCAGAAACAGAGTTGCGTATACTGGTAGGAGAAGTTGTCCATCGCCTGATGGATGTCGAAGATGTAGCCCCATTCGGACGGGCTGTCCAGCGAAGCATGCACCGCGGTGAACGGCGTTCCGCGGACCTGGGTTTTGTACGGGAGGGCGGCGAGGAAAGCGCGCTCCTCGTCGGAGAGCGTGTTCTGCGTCCAAAGGACCGCGCTTTTCGCATGGGGGTTGAATCCGGCCATGACGGTGTCGCCGTTCGAAGCATACTCGTCGTGGTTGCCCTTGACGAACGCCACGACGGGAAGTGCCCGCATGATTTCCAGGCATTCGTGCGGATTGGCGTTATAGCCGACGATGTCGCCGAGGGAGAGGTAGGAGTCCACCGCTAATTCGCGGCAGCGGGCAAGTACGGTCTCCAGCGCTTCAAGGTTGGCGTGGATATCACTCAGGATCGCATATTTCATCGGGGGGTTCCGGTTCCGGGCATGGTTCGTTGTTTGGGAGAAAACATTTTATGAATATACCACATCCGGCGCTGATTTTAAAGAGCAAAATTGAGAAAAAACCGATTTTTTCTTCAATAATTTCAGATTCGTGCACTTTTCGACTTGAAAAATCGGCATTCATGCCTTATTTTTTAGCGGTATTCATTTTTCTTCACATCAAATGAGGTTTGCAACGTGCTTGACAGTGATTATGTATTGGAGCTGCTGCAGGAAAACGGTTTCGTTTCCAAGGAGCAGATAGACGAAGGTTGGAAAAAAGTCGCCGAGTCCGACGGTGAGCTTGATATCCTCGACGCTCTGAAGTCCATGCGGTACGTCGACGAACAGGAAATCACCAACATGCTCGCCCAGCAGTACGGGCTGGAGACCATTGACCTTTCCTCGTTCATCATCCCCGACGAAGTCATCCAGGAGCTTCCCGCGGAAACGGCCCGCCAGTACAAGGTCGTGCCCGTCATGCTCCATGACGACATCCTGACCGTCGCCATGTCCGATCCGACCGACATGGAGACCATCGACTCGCTGCGCTATGTGCTGAAACGCGATGTCGAGGCGGTCATCGCCCCGGCAAAGCAGATCCAGAAGGTCCTTGAAGCCAGCTACGGCGGACTTGAGGGCACCGTGGATTCCTACGTCGGCAGCGTCGACACGTCCAAACTCGAAGTCGTGCAGACGGACGAGGACGAAAACGCAAAAGAGGCGGCAAAGGCCGCCAACACCGAGGACGACGCCCCCATCATCAAGCTCGTCTCCCTCCTCATCTACAACGCCTTCAAGCTCCGCGCATCCGATATCCACCTGGAGCCGATGGAAAAGAAATTCCGCATCCGCTACCGCATCGACGGTGCGCTGCGCGAAATGGAAAGCCCGCCGAAATACCTTCAGACGAACATCATCAGCCGCATCAAGATCATGTCCAAGATGGACATCTCCGAAAAGCGCGTTCCTCAGGACGGA
>Ga0265298_10007688_pt1 | contig 13052 bp, 10 predicted proteins | sample AusTroGonzalo_MG_3_FD_193486 | JGI IMG/M metagenome (GOLD analysis project Ga0265298, IMG submission 193486) | Bovine rumen microbial communities from tropical cattle in Woodstock, Queensland, Australia - Gonzalo_01 | ecosystem: Host-associated > Mammals > Digestive system > Stomach > Rumen ... | reverse complement strand
AAGGAGAAAATTGAATGGCAGAAAATGAAATTGACAGATTGTCGTTGAATATTAAAGTTAAAGATAATGATAGTGCAAAGAAAATTTTGCAGGTTTCAAATGCCATTCGTAATCTCACGAACTCTTTAAAAGGTCTTGATAAGGTTTCAGCACAAATCAAGTCATTACAAAGTGTTTTCTCTGGGGTCAGTGCTATTGGTCGTGGGACAAGGAGAGCTGGTGGTGGTAGAGATGTTTTGCAAAAAGCATCTATGCCTGACTCAAACTTAAAAACTGGGACATTGCCTACGAGAAATCTCAAACAAGAATTAAAAGATGTTAGAGAACACACCAAAGAATTAAGGTTTGAACTAGAAAAAGTTAAGCAATCTAAGATTGAAAATCAAATTGAAAAAACTAAAAAACAAACACAAAACTTAGGTAATAGCACAAAAAAGACCACAGGGTATTTTAAGAACTTTGTCAAATCTATCGGGCGTATTGCTCTTTATCGTGCAATTCGTACTGCATTAAAAGAGATAACTCAAGGGGCAAGGGAAGGTTTAGAAAATGTTAGACAAATAGATAAGCAATTAGACCTTTCTCTAAATAAACTCTCTTTGGCTGGGACAAGTCTTAAAGACTCATTCGCCACAATTCTTTCTCCTTTTATACAATCGTTAGAACCTATAATAACAAGGTTAGCAGACTCTATAGCAAGTATAGTAAATAGATTTAGAGAAGCAAATGCTGTCGCAAATGGGCAAAGTAAATATATTAAGATTTTGACTTCAGATATGGAAGAATATAAAAAAGCGATTGATAAGGCTAATGGCTCATTATTGTCTTTTGATACATTCACCCTTTTATCTCAAAAATCTTCATATACTGGGGTTGAAGAAGTAGAAACCACAATGGGATTAGATGAAGCCCAAAATGTTTTACAGTCCTTAGAAAAAATAAAAACTGCAATAGAAGGGATTGCTATTGCTATTGGGGCATTAGTAGCCACAAAGTTAATTGGGTGGCTTACAACTGTTTCAACTTTAGTTGGTCTTATTTCAAGTGTTGTTTTTGCTTCAGGCATATTGTTAGCAATACAAGGCGTTAAAGCCTTTATAGATGCTTGGGACGATATGGGAACTTGGCAAAAAATAATAAGCATTGTTGCGACATTAACTGCAACAGTCGTTGGCTTGGTTGTGGCTCTTAAACTTTTGCACGGCAACTGGTTAGGAGCAATAGGTGTGGCTGCTGGAGTAGGTGGGATAGTAGCGGGATTAAGTGCTTCTTTGGCAAAAAATTCGAAAAGTTTTGCTGATGGAGGTTCATTTAATACCGCCGATATGTTCTACGCAAACGAAAATGGCAATACCGAGTTAATTGCAAGTAGCAATCGTGGTGGTGCAGTTATGAATATGGAACAACTGCAAAGTGCAATTTACAATGGAATGATTTTGGCAATGGCTGATAGTGGTGACAAAGAGATTGTTTTGAGAGTTGATAACAACACTCTTGGCAAAGTGGTTGCAAATAGCACAGGTTTTATTTCTGAAACAAATAGAAGGAACTCTAGTTTAAAATTAGTATAAGGAGAGCAAAATGGGGAACTATGTTGATTACACAAAATCTATAGACACTCAAGATTTAGACACCATCTATATTACAGGTGGTGGCTATATCAACTATGCTTTCAAGGGGATTAGCAGAGAGAGTGCAATGGGTTGGGAAGAACCTGTTTGGGGTGGCGACTTAACTCGTAGCACAAACTTTGTTTTGTCAAACATTGAAGATGTTGATTTTGGGTTGGTCGCACGAGTTGAAGTTTCTTATAAATATATGAACGCACAAGATTATTTGGTTTTGTGCGAGATTGCAAAACAAAGGACTTGCGTTGTAAATTATTACAGTAGAGATTTAGGGCAACGAGTAACTCAAGAAATGGCTTTCACTGGGAACGAATTAAAAAAGTTGCATACCTACGGGGCAAAATATCTCGGTGGGCTTGACATATCAATTAAATTGGTTGCCACTAATAGAGATAGGGAAAATTTAATAAAATCAACTTGCACGATTACCTATGACAACAACACTGGTAGTGGAACAATAGATAGCCAAAGTGCAGTTTGGAGCAATGTAGTAATTTTATCAGATGGGACTGCATTTACAAAAACTGGGTATTCCTTAAAAGAATTTAATACAAAAGCAGATGGAACTGGTTGGTCTTATTTGCCAAATCAACACATAACTGTTTTTAAGGATATGACATTATATGCTATATGGGAGTAGATAAATATGCCACAAGTAAAATTAAAAATTGAAGTTAATGGTGGAACAACCGCATCTGGGTTTAATGTAAGTGCCGACAAGAGTGCAAACAATGTCGGCTTTTCTTCTATGCCACAGAGTTTTGACGATAGTTTCAAGGGGACTAAACTCTTAGTAATTGACTCACTTTATATAAATGACAAGGGTTTTCTTGCTAATGGTGTAAATGAAGACGCAGGGCAACTTCAAAGCGAACAAAATAAAAGACAATTTGTTTACGGCAAAACAGATGCCAATGCTGAATATGAACTAACTTTAACTATGACAACAGACACTGGCACATTTGATAGAATAGTTATTGTTGGTGATAGCGTTGGTAACCAGTTTCCTATTGAAGCAATAGTAGATGGAACAACTACAATTTATAGTGATGACCCTATTTGGGCTTTAGATTTAGGTGATAAGCAATCATCACATACAATTAAGTTTACAAAGTGGAACAAGGCAAATTATAATGCGTGTTTTAACCAAGTAAAAATAATGTTACAATATCTTGAGATTGACAGGTTTAATGGGCTACAAACAGTTGAAAGCCTATCTCAAAGTACGCCAAATGCTAATTCAATTTATTATGGGACTCTTGCTAATAGTGGTTCTGCAGAAATTGTTGATATAGATGGCGAAATAGAGGATATGATAAATGATGGCTTGTTGGACAATTCAAATGTGCCTGTTGAACTCTATATTGACAATCATTTAGTGCAATCTCATATAACTACGGATAGCGATTATAATACAGACAAAATTCTAAGTTTGCAGTTTACCAATAAACTTGAATACTGGGATAAGATAACATATGGTGGATATGCTTATCCTGACACTTCAAAAACTGCATATGAAATGTTGTATGATGTCCTTGATAGTCTAGGATATGAACAATCAGTAGACGATATGTTAAGCGAACAAATAATATATGGCAATCCTGTGGCTTCTGGGACAATAAAAAGTTATTTGCAAGCTATAACGATACCATATCCTTATTTACCTAGTGACACTTATAGAAATACAATAGATAAGTTTTGTAGGTTAGCACAGTTACAAGTATTTCAAAAAGATAATGGCGATATAAAGTTTATATCTGCTAGACCAATAATGACACAATCACAAGCCTCAAATGCAATAACAATTCCAAAATATGCACAAATTAAAAATCTTAATAAAACTATAGTTTTAAAAAATAAATATGATGCTGTCGAGATACAAAATACACAAGTTGATGACAGCGTTAAATATGATGAGGGTGTTTCTTCTACAATTGTAAACAAAAACGATATAGCTTATGATTTTACAACACATTCATTTTTTGGGGGAGCTTTATCTACTCCTTCAAATTATGGAATTGTAAATAAGTTAGAAGCATATTATACAAGTGGCACTTTTAATATTGCTAAAAAAACAAATTACAATTTATTGCAAATATTGAGTGTTAATATAACTGGAGATGCAGATGCTGACGGCTATTATACTTTATCAAAAAGAGATAATAAATTTACTTTTTCTGTAGATTATGACCGTGTTTACGGCTCTTTTAAAAACAATTCTCAGGTAATAAGCGATATCGGAAATATATACGACAATAATAGCACATTTGCTTCTACTGAATATTACAGCAAAGTAAACTTTAATAGTAATGCAACCGATACCTTTAATGGTCAAATACCAGTTTCATATGTATCTGCAAATGAATACTATAGCAATACTATATCAATTACAGACAGCAATTATATAAAAATAAAAGATGTTGGGGATTATTTAAGTGTAAAATACTATATATTATCAAGAGTAGTTTTTTACGATTTAGATGTCGGATTTTCATATCCAAGTACAGCAACAAGTTTTAAAAATACACCTAGAATTTATAAAAACGAAGCTGTTAGAATAAATATTTCTATGTATGGCAACAAAAGAGAGATTTCGTTTGAAAATATTTCTGCAAGTGATGACACTTCGTCTGCAAAAACAATAGCAACTGTTCAAGGAAGTGAATTATTGCAAGTTGATACAAAGTATAATTACACTGCTATAATATCGACAGCTATGTCAACATTGATAAAAAACAATATAAAGAACGACTATGTTAATGGAATATCAAGTGGTAATATAGAATTGTTCTGCACAGATTTGTATGACACTAACAACAATAAAGTTATCGATTTTAATGACGGCGAAACATTGCAAACAAATGATGTATTATCTATAGTTGGTGATAATAATTTGTGGAGGGCTATAGGAAGACAGTTTAAATATGATGGACAAAGTACAATGTCTTTACAAGTTGAAAAAACAAAATATATGAAAATTTTAAATTTTAAGCCAATTGTTTTTAATCTTAATTCTTCTGGCAATTCGACCACATATTTTTTTGAACCACAAGATGGTGAAACATATGATGCGGTAAATGACCAATTATTTTTCATAAATGTTTCTATTGGTACTGAGCAACAAACACCGACTCCGACATATCCCTTTTTATTGGCTTTTGGTATCAATGTTTTAGGGACTCCTGTTGATTTGTTAGAATATGACCATAGTGGGTTAATTGTAAATTGGAGAACCGTTGGGTCTGTAACATTATATAAAGATAAGATACAGGTTAATTATAATGAAGCAACTTTTCGTGGTGCAACAATGAACCTTGTTGGAACTATCTACTATGTAAAAGTTATAGGCTAATATCCCTATTTTACTTGACATAAAATAAAAAAAATGCTATAGAGAAAATGGAGAAAGAAGATGGCAAATTGGAGCAAAAACAAGACATTACCTGCAAATATAAATAATGGAAATGAATATGCGATTGGTGACAATGTTGCTTTGGAAGATTTAAACGCAATCACCAACAACTCTTTTTATGCTATGGAAAAAGCAGACGAAGCTAAAACTTTAACTAATAATTTTAGTAATCCAAACCTTTTAATCAACGGTGATTTTAGAATAAACCAAAGAGGGAAAGCAAGTTATACAGGAAATAATATTTATACGGTCGATAGGTGGTTAACTTATGGAGGTTCTTCTGCTTCAATTGTTCCAAATTCAAGTGGAACAATAAATATTCAAATTTTGCAAGCATTATCAAACGGACTTATTTTAGTTCAAATGCTTGAGCAAGATTTTAGTAAATATGTCGGACAAACATTTACATTTTCAACGAAAACAAAATTGACTGGTACTGGAACATACAATGTGTCTATTAGACAATATGATAGTAATAGAGATGAAATTTCTTCAGTTAGAAAAGATATTACTATTACACAAAATGCTATTTCAAGTGGAAGTTCTACAATAGATACAAATTGTGTCGAAGTAAGAGTTTTGTTTAGAACTGTCAGTGCTGTTTTAAATGATGTTTATACTATTGAGTGGGCAAAACTTGAAGTAGGCGGAGTAGCAACGCCATTTAGTCCAAGACCTTATGCAGAAGAATTGGCATTGTGCCAGAGATATTATCAAAGGTTTAATACTGGTGATAATTATAGCGAATATGCTTTAGGGTTTTTGGCTAGTAAGACCTCTGCCCAATTTCAATTTCCACTTACACAAACATTACGAACTACACCTACTCTTGTTGTTTCAGGGAATGATAATTTTACTGTAAGATTTGGTAATCAATCAGATGGCACATTATTACAAATAGCAACAACAGGAATGGCTATTAGAAATGTAAAACAAAATAATGTATTTATAACTGCAAGTTGGACTACAGAATTAAATGTAAATTATAGCGTTGCTACATTGCGTTCAAAAGTTTCAACAAGTTATATTGCTTTTGATGCAGAGATTTATTAGGAGGTTATTATGGAAGAATTAGAACCAATTAAAGTATATATTAAAGTTAATAACAATAATGAGATTACAGATATTAACAGTGAGATATTTATAAATGATTTAACAAACTGGATAGAAATTGATAGTGGGTTTGGGGATAAATTCGCACACGCACAAAGTCAATATTTAGATAAACCACTTATGAGTGAGGAAGGGATTTATAATTACAAATACGAGAATGGCAAAATAATAGAAAAGGAGTAAAAGATGAGAACAATAAATCTTTTAGACGAAGGTGCAGACAGATATACTTTAATAGCAGATGACTATTGTTTAGGCAGAAGATATGACAACAATGCCGAAAGAATAATTGTTGTCAAACCTACTGCTGAACAAGGTCACGCTTGCACAATGATTGTTACGCATAATGGCGAGAATGTTGATAGAGTTCTTGTTGGCGAAACGATATTAGTAAAAGATATACTATCTCAATATGATAGAGTTGAGATAGGGTTTTGCTTTACTGGTGAAAATGATTATATTAAAAACAGCGAAGTCAAGACATTTTATTTTGCAGACGCACAAAGTCCAGAAGATTTTACTCCAGTTGACCCAGAGATTGAAGAAGATTTGCTCTATGTAATTGCGAACTCTTTAACTGCTTTGGCTCTCTCGTCTAACACTTTACAAGGCAAGAACAAAGCAGGCACAGTTACAACATCAATTGATTTGAGTGGCTTTAAAAACACAATAAGCGTATCACTCAACACAACTGACTACAAACTAACAATCAATTTGCTTGATGGGAATGGCAATATTGTTAGCACACAAACCGTTGACCTACCAAGTGAGAACGCAATAGTTGATGCAAGTTATAGTGAACAAACAAAGAAAATAACTTTTGTTTTGCAAAGTGGAAATACTTTTGAAGTTGATGTATCAAGCATTGTTAGTGGTCTTGTTCCAGATAGCAGAACTATTGCAGGGCTTAGATTAAATGCGAATATTAGTGCAGGTCAACTACAAACTGCACTTGAAGATAGCACGCATAAATTTGTCACAGACACACAGAAAACCAAACTTAACGATATAGTTGAAATAAAAGAGATTGGTGACAACCTTACTCTCGATGACAATGGCAGGCTTGATGCAACTAGCGGTCAAAGTGGTGTATCAACTTATGCAGAATTGCCAGACAAACCATCAATCAACAGTACAACTTTGAGTGGCAACAAAACAAGTTCTGATTTGGGTTTGCAACCAACAATAGACTCCAGCCACAAACTAAGTGCTGACCTTGTAGAAGATGGGACAATTAATAAAGTATATACAGCAACCGAGCAAAGTAAACTTAGTGGCATTGAAGCAGGTGCTGAAGTTAATGATGTTACAAGTGTAAACTCAAAGACTGGTGCAGTCGTGCTTGATGCAGATGATATTAGCGATACAAATACAACAAATAAATTTGTAACAGCAACTGATAAACAAACTTGGAATGGGAAACAAGATACTACTTCTAGTTCTTTAACCACAACAAGCGACTCTATTGTTGGTGCTATAAACGAAGTCAACAGCATAGCAAAAGGTGCTAACCAAGCATTGAGTTATGGCAATTATTCTACGATGATAACCGCATTTAATGCTTTAAGTGCGACAACATATAATGTTGGACAAAATATATATATAGTAACAACTGACGTGCCAGATTTATGGATAAGTTCTATTGAGGAAACGAGTTCGACATATACATATACAACAGATGAAGCATTTACAACAGCCCTTGCAACAGATGGATATGTACAAGTTGGATATTATAGATTAAGTGCATTAGAAACTCAAAAAGTTGATTTAACAAGTTATGTAAAAAATACCGACTACGCAACAAGTTTAGTTGGTGGTGTAGTTAAAACAGGTTCTAATTTAGGAATATTGATAAATCAAAATGGTAATCCTTATATAGATTATGCACAAAATACTGATATAGATGCGAAAACATCATATAGAAAGCCAATAGTTCCTGCTCAATTAAATTATGCAGTAGGAAGTGTAAAAGCAAGTCAGACACAAAGTGGTAGTGCTAAAATGTGGACATCAACAAATGAAGATAACGAAATAGGATTAAATATTTCAACGGAGTAAACAATGAACATTTTTACAAGGGATATGAATTTTGTAAAATTTAATAATGTTGAAATGGAATGGGTTAAGTTTAATGGTAACCTAGTTTATGAGAGCTGGAAAACTTTGACGACACAAGGCATACCACCACTCACTATCAACAACTGCAAGAATACCAATATGCTTGGATATAAGGTATATGGAGAGAGCAAACAACAAATACTGCCAGATGGTTATACACAATTAGAATATATAGAAAGTACAGGGACACAATATATTGATACTGGAATAAATCCTGACAGAACTTCCAGATTTGAATTAAGTTTTATTCAAACAACACATAATACCTCTATAATGGGTGCTTATAGCAGCAATAATAATAGAGTGCAAGCATTTAGAGGAGGGGTAAGTGGTAATGATAGTTCTTATTTTGAATTTAGAGTATTTTGTAATACAGACCATAAAGATTATGACCCAAATGTTCTTTATTCTAGTGACACTAAACTTAATGTTGTATTTGATATTAAAAATTTAAAAGGGACAGTAAATGGAGATGTCGTCAATCTTACCGATATGGAAGGTGGAGATATTTCATACCCAATATGGTTGTTTTGTGCAAACAATGCTGGAAGTATTGCAACAATCTCAAATTCTAAATTATATTCTTATGAACATTATAAAAATGATAATTTGATACAAAAATTAGTACCTTGCAAAAATTCATCAAATGTAGTAGGAATGTATGATATAGTAAATGGAGTTTTTTATCAAAATGCAGGAACAGGTACATTTACAGCAGGACCAGTAGCACCAACGCCGAATGCACCTATTGAGATAGAAAGTGTTGGGAATAAGACAGCGAACTTATTAAAAACTTATGGTAGAACACAGGGATATCCTTCAAACACAGCAGAGTCTGAAGCCACTCAAAGAACTTATGATTATAATACTTATATAGTCGGTTTGGGTTATAACAATAAATACGCACCTCAAGGAATAAACAGTTATTCTATTACAGAAGATAAAGTAACAGTAAATGTTAATGCAGCGACTTATGGCATAGGCTTTCCTATGGAAGTCAAACCAAGTACAACATATACTTTTAGTTATTCTGATATAAGCAATGTCTATCCTCGTATGGTATTTTATGATGCAAGTGGTACTGTAAAAAGATTTATAAATCTTAATGACAATACTAATTATACAACAAATGCAGATGAAGTTTGTGGTGTGTTTTTGTTAAATGCAAGTTCATATAATACAGATTGTTGGATAGAAAAGCCACAATGGGAAAGAGGTTCTACTAAAACAACCTTTGATTATTATGGCTATAAAGTACCTATAAAAGTAAGTGGACAAAATGTTATTAATATGGCAGATACAGCATTTGATTTTGATGAACCTGTATCTATGTGGGCATACACATTATTTAATAATACTAAAACAAAAAAATATTTAAAGCCAAATACAACATATACTATTAGTTATAATTTAGAATGTACAAGTGTTCCTGAACATACAGAAGGTTTTGATAATAGATATGGATTTTTCTTATATTCTGGTGTAAGTGGGTATTCATCAATTATTTTATATCAATATGGATATTTATCAGTAGGAGATACTAGCAGTTATATTTACACATTTACTACTCCAGCAAATTTATATGACGACAATGCAAATTATAGAATTTTAGGTTATACTAACCTCTATAAAAATGGTGATGCAACTGCATCAGCTTCAATGCAATTTTCTAATATACAAATAGTTGAAGGAAGTTATACAGCACAAACAATGCCTAAATATGAACCATATTTTGCACCAACTACAACAAATATATATCTTAATGAGCCATTAAGAAAAATAGGTAATGCTAATGCTGTTAAGCTTCCAGATGGATATACACAGTTAGAATATATACAAAGTACAGGGTCTCAAGTTATCAATACTGGATTTAATGTAAATATTAACAATGCTAGTTTAGTTAGATTTGTAGTAGATGAAGTAATTACAAGTAATTCAATTTGGAACTTAAATGGTTCGGCAGATAATGGTTTTAATGCTGTGTATGTTGGTAGACATAACGATGAATTTCAATATGGTGTTGGTAATGATAGAGGTACTGGAATAACCACAAGTGATGCTAGTAAAAGATATGTATATGATTTAGATGTAAAAAATGATATATATAAAGTTTTAGATTATGAAGCAAATACTTATGTTGTAAATTTATCAAGTCTAACTAAAAACTTAAATAACTTTGATACAACAGGTTTACCTCTTTGGATAATGGGGTATAGTGGAGAAAGTAGAAAACATAATAGTAAATTATATGGTGCAAAAATATATTTAAACGACATTTTACAACACGAATATATACCTGCAAAAAACTCTAGTAATGTGTTAGGTCTGTATGATATTGTCACAAACACATTTTTAACAAATGCTGGAACTGGCACATTTACAGCAGGTAATGAAATATATTCAGACTATATAGACTTTGAAACGCAAAAGGTTTATAGGAATGTAGGACATATTGACTTGGGAAAACCAACATATACTTATCAATCACAATATACTAGGTTTAGAAGTGATACCATATCTGGAATTAAAATTGTTACTGGTAACTGGACTTATGATTTAAAAAGCGATATTTATGGTACTACTCTTGCACAAAACTTTAACATAGGTGCTCAAGGTGGCTCACTGTTCGTTTGGGATAATAGATACACTGACCCAGCAGACCTTGAAACAGCATTGACAGGGCATTATCTTGATTTTGCTCTTGGTACTACGACAGAAACGAGCATCACACTTCCAGATATACTGCTAAATAAAGGTACAAACATAGTAGAAGTCGATACTAGCATTGCACCAAGCAATATGTGGATAAAATACAAAGGGAAAAACTAATTGTATATTTTTAAAATAAGTGATATAATATAATAGGAGGGGAAATGGAAACTCTTGAAGAATTGCAAAAACAAATAGATGAAAAGAAAGCCGAGCAACAAGCCAAAGAGGAAAAGAAGCAAGAAGAACAAGTCAAAGAAGAAAAAAAAGAAACTGCTTTGACTATTCACGAAATGGACTATGCCTCTGTTGTTGAAGATGCTAAGAAGGCAAACTTGATGTCAACTGCAAATGATAAAGACTTTGTTGACGAGTTAAGCCAAAAAAACAAAGATGTTTTGAAAGCAAGTATTGAACTCGAAAAACAAAAGTTTGAAACATTAAGACAAGAAACTATTTTGGCACAAGAGAAACTCGAAGTCGAAAAAGACAAGGCATTGAACGAGAGGCTTAAAGGCAAATACGGTGCTAAACTTGATGCACAAGAATATTATTACAAGAGTTTGCAAAATGTGTTAGAAACTTTTGGAATAAAAAAGCCAATGAATGTTTATGTTATGTGGTTTATATTCTTTTTTGCGTGGATAACACTTATATATCCTATTAAGTTGCTTATAAATGTTACATTTGTGAATTTGATTGCAGGTGCAACGAGTGAGAATAGAAAAGGTTTTGCTAAAGGGTGTTTGTGGACTGCAGTTGCAATTTTAGGGTTAGCAATAACTTCTCTTGTAATATTTGGAATTGTTAAACTTGCGATGTATTTATTTTAGGTTATTCGCAGAAATGCTTTTAACATAGACAGTTGTGAAACTGACGACAAAAATCTAAAAAAAGGAGGGTATTCGTAGTGAAAAAGATTAGAGATGGTCTTGAAGAAGTCCACGATAAACTTGTTGTTATGCGTGATGGAATCAAGGCAAAATATGATGCTTTGTATGAAGAAGAAGCGTCACACATTAACAATATGATTGGCGAGTGCTATATAGAAGTACCAGACCCAGTTGAAGAGCCAGTCGAAGAAGAACCTATTGTTGAAGAAAACACCAACGAATAGGGAGGTGGGATATGGAAAGTGTAGAAAAAGAAAGCGACAGGGAACTTGTTTTAAGAACCAACGAACTGATAGAAAAACTGATAACTAAGGCAAACACTTTCAATAGAGGAACTTTGATTTTATCTTTACTTGATGTTTTGTTTGGGGTTTTAAATATGTTCTACACTACCCTCTCACTGACGGCACTCTTAGCGAGTTGCTGTTCGTTTACAGCCATAACAGTTTGTGGCAGAATAATACAAGTGAGCAAAATTAAAGCATTACAAAAAAGTTTAAAACCTTTGAAGTATGTTTCTGTTGCTTATCTTGCTTATAGAATAAAAGAATTTTTGATTAAAAGGGGAAAATTGAAAATGACTAAAAGCACAGTTTTGCAAAAGATTTTAACAACTGTACTTGCTATATTTGGTGTTGGTGGTGTTGTTGTTGGCATACTTCCACAATTTATTGACATTGCGACTGAAATTACAACTTATGTGACAATAGCGAGTGAGTGTGTTGCGACTGCATCTGGTATTTGGTTGGCTGGTACTCACGATAAAGTAAAGAGTGCTGAGGAACTTGAGGCAGAGAAAAAAGCACAAGAAGAAAAAGCCAAGAAAAAAGAAATTGCCGAAGCAGAAGCACTTGTTAAAAAATACGAAGAAGCAAAAGCAAAAGAGGAAAAATACCAAAAGGCTAAAGCACTTATTGAGAATGCAAACAAGCAGGAGTAATTATGGACAAGAATAATGATAAAGTACCTAGTGCTATATTGTGTTGCTTTTTAATTGCATTTATTTTACAAGGCATTTTAAAACTATCTGGAGTACTAATTTTTGAAAAAGCACTTGATTGGCAAATATTTAAGTTAATTGACAATAACACAATACTACAAGTTATTTTTTATTCAATTATAATGTTGATAACTTTATATTGTTTGTCATTTTCTTTAACAGATAGACCATATAGTAAA
>Ga0265298_10007687_pt1 | contig 13053 bp, 19 predicted proteins | sample AusTroGonzalo_MG_3_FD_193486 | JGI IMG/M metagenome (GOLD analysis project Ga0265298, IMG submission 193486) | Bovine rumen microbial communities from tropical cattle in Woodstock, Queensland, Australia - Gonzalo_01 | ecosystem: Host-associated > Mammals > Digestive system > Stomach > Rumen ... | reverse complement strand
TTTAATAATTGTTTTAGGTATGCTAGACGAGTTAGAGCCAAACAACATACAACAAGCAATAAAAGTAATCGACACGGAAAAAGACAAGTTGAAGTTTGATGTTGACAAGCACCAAATAGACAGTTGTATTTTTGAAATTAAAAATATTTTAAGGACAGGGACAAAGGAGAGTGAACAATGACACTACACCAACCAATGTATAATTTAGATCAGCAGAACTTTCACGAGCTGTATATGATTTGGATCACAGCAGGACTGTTTTTAATCTTATGTGTAACATCCCTGCTAGTGATTAGTAAAATTTTAAGAATGAAATTTGAAACCAAGAAAAAGATATTTTTATTTTTTCATAAACATTGTGCTTTTAAAGCAAGTCCATCAGGACTAATGAAAGAAGTTGGAGGGAAGAAACCGTGGTTTACAAAATACTTGTAATTTTAATTCTAATTTTGATTTGGTACGAGATTTATAGGAGAGGAGATAACGAATGAAAGAGAAAATAGACATTGCGATTAAAACAGTTGAAGCTTCCATGGAGAGTCTAGCAAACACCCTAGACTATTTAAAAGGAATCCAAAAAGACATAGACAGCATGGACATAATGCCTAAAGGAACATGGGAAGACATAAACGAATTTACAGCTGAAAAAAGATGCTCCAATTGTGGAGTATCACAAATACCACACCTCAACTGTCATAACTGTGGATCACGAAATAAGAGTTCATAGACAAAAACCTCAAAAAATGGTATAATTGGTACAATGAAGAATGCTCTCCTGTTTTATCAATTCCTTTGTCGTATAATATAGTTATAGATTTTTCATAACATACAAACAGGGGAGCATTTATGAGGTGATACAAATGAAAATAAAAGCAGGAGAAACAAGGTACCTAGTAAGAAAAATTGAAACAGAGAAATCTTACGACAATGTAAGGTTTAGATTAACAAACAAAAAAAACACTATCGAAAAAAGCACTGACGCAGAAGCAGTAAAAGATAAAGTCATTGTTCAAGATGGTGTTTTTTTAATACCACTACAACAAAAAGACACAGCAGATCTAGTCGGAAGCGTAACAATTGAAGCAGAAATAGACTACCAAGATAAATCAGTTCGCTACACCGACTATAATGCTGTCTATGTGAATGAAAGTCTTGGATGGGAGCAAATAACAGGAAGTAAGCCTAGCGACGATGACGGAATCGAACCTGTCATGGAAGCAATTGAACAAGGCATATATGTAATTGTCGGACCGGAAAGTTCACAAGAGCTAATCAACGCTGTAACAGAGCTATTCCAAGATACCAAGCAAATAGCACAATCTGTTCGAGATGATGCTGATGCAGGAAACTTTGATGGCTACTCTCCACAAGTAACAGTTAAGACCGAAACACCATCAACTTATGTTCTACACATCAAGGATGCCGACCACGAGTTTGACACACCAAACCTACAAGGACAAGGTGGCGAGGGAACACTTGAAGCAGGTGACGGACTAAAACGAGAAGATAACACTATGTCCGTTGCACTAGACGAAAACGAAAACAACCTAGAATTTAAAAACGGCAAACTGTATTTAGATTTAGACAATTTAGGTATTGGCGAATTAAGAAGTATATTAACAAACCCCAACCTAATATCACAATATAGTGCATTAGCAGATAGGGGCTATATAGAATATATAACAAGTACACTAGGTAACGCACTAACAGTTAGCATTGACAGTAGCACTTATGTTATGACACTACAACTAAAACACGATAATACAGTATTAAGCACAGGCACAGTTGACTTGCCTTTGGAAAGTGTTGTTGTTAGTGGCTCATACGATAGTAGCACAAAAGAAGTTGTACTCACATTACAGAGTGGCTCAACGATTAGATTTAGCGTAGCCGATTTAGTGAGTGGTCTTGTAAGCATAGACACTTTTAATAGTGGAATGGCTACAAAAGTTGATAAAGCACAGAGCGAGAATAACGAACTAACACTAACCGACAATACTGAAACAAGTGAAATATCAGTTGGCGATTATAGTTTTCTATCATTTGACACAAGCCATTTAGAAAATGATGATGTGCTAACTATGTATTATAAAATTGGTAACACTTGGGACAGTAAAACAATATCACACGATAGTTGGTATGAGTATGTTTATAACTATGACGCTATTAAGTTTAAGGTTGTTACAACGCCTAGTAGCGAAACAAGAGAATTTAAGTATTCACTTTACAATGATGTTATACGCCAAAGACAATACAGTAGAGAGATAGGTGACTTACAAAAAGATATAAGGGGCAAACAAAACATTATAGATGCTTCAAACAAACTAAACGCAGACTACTTACAAAATGGCTCAACTAATAAAACAGTAACACAGCAAGAAAAAACATTTTGGAATAATAGATGCAGAGTGTTTGATGCTGTATATAGTAATGGCTCATTATATGTTAAAATGGCATCGTATCCTAACATTAAAGAAAATGACCTAATTGTATGTAATGGCAATAACATTGAAGCAGAACTAAATGGTGCATATCTTAAAAGAGTAGTCGCTGTTGGTATCGGTCCAGATGCCGATGAGATTGCCTTAACAGACATCAAAGAAACCTATTCAATTCAGGGTACACCACCTGCAACAGCCGAATGGGGAGTGGACTTTATATATCAAGTAGGCAACATTCTATTAAGTGAGAACGGAAATATATATTATTGTGAAAGTGTAATTTATGATGATAACATAGAAACATTTACTTATACTTGGCGAACATACAATATAGCGAGCAAACAAGATAAGACCGACATCACAACCGACACATCTTCCACTACTGTTAGCCTAACCCTAGCAGACAATAACGAATACCGATACACAACCGACCTAACATCACTAACTCTAACAATGCCAAACGGAGATTTTATCGCAAGTGTAGTATTCAGTAGTGGCTCTACACCTACAAGTATGACATACGATAGTTCAATAAAGTGGAGTGGAGATGATATCACTAACGGACAATTTGTACCTAGTGCAGATAAAGACTATGACATTTGCTTGTACTACAACGGACTAAATGTGAATGGAATTGTAAGGGGTGTATGATGAATTATTTGCAGAAGAAAAAACAAGCACTGATGAATAAGGTTGAGAGTGGAGTAACAACAGTTCAAGTTGTTACAAGTTCAACAAGTAGCTCACTTGCAACTTTAGATATAACAGTAAATGGTGTTACGAACACCTATTCTCATAGGCAACTAGAAAACAACCAAACTATATTTGGTAATGTTCTTATGTGGTATAGAGATGGGTGGAATATGGTAACACTTGGAGAAGTTGACCTAAACGGAACACCTACTCAATTTGGCACATTTAATAATTGGTATTACTACACAACAAAAGACTATGAAATTACAGGCAACAGATATACCACTAACGGAGTGAGAGTGGCTACCGCATCAATGGATGGTAGAATGGCGAGTGTACTAATTGTCGATAGTGATGATACATTATGCAAACGATATGACGATAGCCAAACATACAATGAAGCCGTTGAAGTTTATTATAGTGGTGGTTGGAAAGTAAAGGCTAATCAAGATGTAGAATGCAACGGAGTAACATATCATAATGGCGATATGGTCGCACAATGGGCTTATAACCAAACAAAAGATATAGAAATCACAATTTTATAGGAGTAGATATGTTAGCAAAATATATAAATTCAAAACAAATAGAAAGATACAAAGGCTATGTAATAATAGACGGAACTACATACGCAAACAACGAAGCCAAAGCAAAGGAAGTAGGGTTTAAGGAACTACGAATTGACGAGCAACCTAGTTATGACAGCGAAACAGAATGGCTTGATTACGAGTACGAAGATAAGGTTAGAGTTATTAAACAGCATTGGGTTGTTAGAGAGATAGAGGAATCGGATGATACTAGATAAACCCTGCAGAACACGAATAGTAATTCTTGGAGAGATATGGGAAATAGTGCTTGAAACAAAAAACCCTCAATTTGTATGTTGTGACGGATACACAGACACTAGCACTAAAGAAATGCATATCGCACTTTTAGATCCTAACGAAGAAGACTTCATGAAAGACGACCAAATTAAGTACAGAAAACTTTGTATAAGACACGAGATACTTCATGCGTACCTTTACGAATCCGGTCTTGAAGGCAACGCTCACATAAACGATGGACCGTGGGCACAGAACGAAGAAATGATTGATTGGATTGCTATTCAGTTTGACAAGATTAAAAAGACTTATGAAAGCCTAGATATTTAGCTGACATACCATTAGAGGAATGAACAGTAAAGGAATAGTCAAGGCTATTCCGGAATAAAAAAAGAGCGACCATTACAGTCGCCCTTATCCAATGCATTGCATTAGACTACCCACGCAAGATTATTCTATCACGAAATATAATTATTTGCAAGGGGAGTGCAATATGGCTAATGAGCAAAACTTAAGACCAATCAAACAAAGCCACGAGGAAGCTGTGAAGAATGGCCAAAAAGGTGGTATTAAAAGTGGCGAGTCACGAAGAAAGCGCAAACTACTTAAAGAACACCTAGAAGTATTGCTTGAAACTAAAATACAAACAAGCGATGGTGAGATTACAAAGTCAGAGGCCATCACACTTAAACTAATAGAGCAAGCACTCAAAGGCAATGTCAAAGCATACAAACTAATTCGAGATACACTAGGGGAAGCACCGATACAGAAAATTCAAACAAGCGAGGTTGACCCTGCAACAGTAAAAGAATTGGAGGCAATGATTGAAGAAGAATTCAGCACTATGGCTGATAAGAAAGCCGAGTAAGTTTGCTAATGCAGTAGGCTTTGACAAACTAGGTGAACTTCATAACGGATGGATCAGGGATATGTTTTCAGCAAAAGAAGACAAAACCCTCCAAGCACACCGTAACGCGTTTAAGACAACATGCGTGGCCATTGCCCTTGTAATGCTTATTATTTTGAAACCAAATGACAGAACGCTGTTTTTAAGAAAGACCGATGATGACATCAAAGAAATTATAGCACAGGTTAAAAAGATACTAGAGCACCCATTAACAAGACAGTTGGTAAGAGAGATACACAACATAGAACTAGAACTAACAACCGATAACGCGACCGAGATATCAACTAACTTGTGTACTGACACAAGAGGATCTAGTCAGTTGGTAGGAATGGGAATCAAGGCATCACTAACCGGTAAGCACTACGACCATATATTCACAGACGATATCGTAACGCTAAAGGATAGAATATCAAAAGCCGATAGAGATGCAACAAAGACAGCATATCAAGAGCTACAAAACCTAAAGACAGACAAGGGCCGTATATACAACACCGGTACACCGTGGCACCAAGACGATGCATTCACACTAATGCCGGAGCCTGAACGATGGGATTGTTATTCAACAGGCATAATGAGTGACGAAGCAATCCAAGAAAAGAAAGATACAATGACAGCGTCAAGGTTTGCTGTTAACTACGAGTTAAAGCATATAGCAAGTGAGAACATCATATTTGCTAACGCACAACTAGGAGAAGACGCACAGCTAATCACTAACGGCAAAATGCATATTGACGCAGGATATGACGGCGAAGATTGGACGGCCGTATCAATTATAAACAGAATAAGTGGCAAGTATTATGTACTAGGTAAATGTTGGACCAAACATGTGATAGATTGCTACGATGACATAATCAAACTATACAGACAGCATTTATGTGGCAGAATATATTTAGAGAAGAACGCAGACAAAGGAATGGTAGCACGCGATCTAAAAGCATTTGGATTACGCACTAGACCATACCACGAGTCGATGAACAAGCATATAAAGATTACAACATACTTAAAGGCTACATGGCCTAATGTTTATTTTGTGGATGGGACAGACGATGACTTCGTACAGCAGATACTCGATTACAACGAAAACGCAGAACACGACGACTGTCCTGACACAGTAGCATCTAACATTAGAGAGGTATACTTTAAGAAAGACAAAGAGGGATACATTGACCCTATAATAGCAGATTTAAAAGGAGTAATGGGATGAATAACCTAATCAACTTAATCAAGAAAGAATACGACACACCGGTCAGCGATAACATGATTTCTAACATTGAAGAATGGGAAGATATGTATTGCGACAATCCACATTGGGAGTGTGAATCAATACTAGGAACACCTCAAACGATATGTCAAACTCTTTCATCGCAAATACTAACTGAGGCAAAAATAGAAGTAACCGGTGAAAGCGAAAAGGCTATATTTGTAAGAGAGCAGATAGAGAAACACCTACTCCCAAGACTAAAAGAACAGCTCGAAAAAGGAATGGCTGTTGGAGGTATAGTGTTCAGGCCTTACATCTCAAACGGTGGAATTAACATTGACTTCTGCAGACAAGGGCAGTTTTTAATTTTAGCGTTCGATGATGATGGTAATGTAACTGATATTGCGTTTGGTGAGCAGATACAAAACGGCAAGGTTACATACACAAGAGTTGAGCGACAAACACTAGATGGCGATAATGTCATTATTGAGAACAAAGCCTATAAAGGCAAAGGCCGAAACCTTGGTAAAGAGATACCACTATCAACAGTTGATAAGTGGGCAGACATTGACCCTAAAGTAGTTCAAGAAGGAATCGAGGGTACTTGCTTTGGATATTACCGAACACCACTAGCAAACAACATCGACATAGATAGCCCTGTTGGTATTTCAATATTTAGTCCGGCAAAAGCTTTAATTAAAAAAGTTGATGAACAGTTTGACCGTCTTGATTGGGAGTACGAGGGAGGCCAACTAGCCGTTGATGTATCGGAAGACGCAATCCTACCACAAAGCGAATTAACTGACCAAATAAAAGTAGAGCAAACAAAGAAACGCTTGTATCACAAAATGGACTTCCAAGACATCGATACATGGAAAGCGTATAACCCTAGTTTGAGGGACAGCAACTATAACGACGGCCTTGATAATTACCTAATGCGAATTGAAGATAAAATCGGAATGGAGCGTGGCGCATTGTCAAAGGTTGATAGTGTAGCTCGAACAGCGACAGAGATTATCACACTAAAAGAACGCAGGTACCACACGCTAGTTGATAACCAAGAAGCACTAGAAAACGCACTACAGGATATGTTTAAGGCTGTAAGTTATTTAGCCGAGAAATACTATGATGTAGAGGGTGGCTGTAAATTGGTGATTAATTGGAATGACAGCATACTTGAAGATTATCAAACAGAGCTAGACAGACATCAGCAACGAATCGACATGGGCATTGAAGATAAGATTGAGGCAAGAATGTGGGCGTTCGGTGAAGACAGAAAAGATGCCGAGAAAGCACTTGAGAACATGGACGCATTAACGGATATATACAATGATTTAGAAAATATGGGAGAACCGGTTGAACCAATAGGAGTTGAATAATGGCTGATGAAAAATTAACCAAAAAAGCGTATAAGATAGCCAACATATACGAACAGGCTAATTTGTATTTTATCACCACACTTGCTGAACAAGTTGCAGACATTGAGAATGGCGACTTTGACATAATGGAACAACAACTTCAAACGCAAGTAAACTTAAACTTAATCAAGAAAGAATTTAAAAAAGCCGGATCTAAAACAGTTAAACAGACAAACGCGCTTATAACTAAAGAAGGACGCAAAGCCTATAAAGAAATGGCAAAGTTTTATAAGGCCCAAAATGTAGTGCAGTTGCCGTTTAATAAAAACAGACGAATTCTTAATCAGTTAGTAGCAATAGAGAAAATAACCAATGGAAGTTTCAAAAACCTATCGAATACATCAGCAATTGATGTAAGATACAAACGCTGTATTGACAAAGCGATAATGGCTGTTCATAGTGGAGCGTCAAACTACCAAGACGCAATCAATCAAGCAATAAGAGAAGCAACTAAACTAGGACCAAAGGTTGAATATGCAGGTGGCAGATCAAGACGAATCGATACAGCCGTTAGAATGAATGTACTTGACGGTGTGCGACAAATGCAGATACAAGTTGACAAGATAACCGGCGAGGAATTTGGAGCAGACGCAATAGAGATAGACGCACACGGCCTATGCGCTAAAGACCATCAAGATATACAAGGCAGAATATTCACATTTAAACAATATCAAAAATGGGTGGTAGAGCGAAAAGGCATACGACAGATAGGAACTAATAACTGTCAGCACAGAATAAAGCCTATTGTTAAAGGTGTAAGTAAACCAACATATACACAAGAACAACTAGAGGAAATGCGAAAATTTACTGAAGAGCCAATCAAAGAGCTTGGAGGTATGAACCGAAGAGATGCGTCAAACAAAATGCGACAACTTGAAACAAGAGTACGCGAGGACAAAGAGCAACTAACTCAAGCGCAAACAAGGTTTAATAAAACCAAAAATTCTAAAGACAAAAAAGAAGTAGAACGCTATGAGCGTAAAATAAATAAAACCCAAAATGGCTATAAGGAACTTTGCAAGAAAGCAGATCTAAAACCTCAATGGTACAGGATGGACATTCAATAATGACAAAGTTCCTAAAAAGTGATATAATGCAACCGAACTCAATAGTGTGGAAACGCACTTAAAATAGATTTTAGGAGGGAAGTAACATGAAGAATATTTTTGCAATTTTAAAAGACTTTGGAATCGAGGTAGAGGAAGACAAGAAAAAGGACTTGGAGAAGTCAGTAAATGAAAACTACAAGACCATTAACGAGTACGACTCTATCAAAGAAAACAATCAAAAACTCAAAGACGATTTGAAAGCAAGAGATGAAGACATTGAAGATTTAACCAAGAAGCTTGACGATGCAGGAGAGGACAAAGAGAAACTCAACAAGGTTCAAGAAGAGCTAGAGGCCAACAAAAAGAAGTACAAAGAAAAAACAAAAGAGTACGAAGAAGGCCTAAAGAAACAGAAATACGAATTTGCTGTAAAAGAACAAGTGAGCAAACTTAACTTCTCAAGTAACGCAGGCAAAAAAGCCTTCACTCAAGACTTAATCGAAAAGGATTTGAAACTAGACGAAAACGGCAACCTAATGGGATTTGAAGATTTTGTCAAAGATTACAAAGACAAAGACGCAGGAGTATTCGCTAAAGAAAGCAAGGCCGGTAACTTTGGTGGCAAGTCAAACGGTGGAACATCTAGGATGACAAAAGAAGAAATCCTAAAGATTGAAGACCGAGCACAAAGACAGCAGGCCATTGCTGACAATATCGAATTATTTAATTTAACGGAGGAGTAAAAAATGGCAGTAGCAAAAGCAAACACAGCAACAAGCACAACACTAGCAAATGTAACAGCTAGAAAGATTGACTTTGCTTCACAGTTTTCTAATGAGTTTCTTGCTCTTATGGGATTACTAGATGTAGCAAGACCTATTAAGAAAGAAAGTGGCACAGAGTTGAGAATGGTCAAAGTAGCAGTTGACCTAGAAGAAAGCGTAGCAGAGGGAGAGATTATCCCTTATAGCGAATTAGCATTTGATGAAGTAACAGCAGACCCTATCACACTTGAGAAATACTCAAAGGGCGTTACAGCAGAAGCAATCAACAACTATGGTTATGAAACAGCAGTTGATAAGAGTGATCAGGAACTACTCGCAGAAATCACAGGCGAGATTACTAACAACCTTTATGGCGCGTTAGTTACAGAGTCAGCTATTACAGCAACAGCAACAGGCCTACAGGCACAGTTAGCAAAGGCACAGGGTAAGGTTCGTTCATACTTTGAGTCAATCCACAAAGGAATCACAGGAACAGTAGCATGGGTAAACACAGAGGACTTCTATGATTATCTAGGCGATGCTCCACTTTCAGTTCAGACAGCATTCGGAATGACATACATCCAAAACTTCTTGGGCTATGATGTTATTTTTGTAACAAGTCAGGTAACAAGTGGTGAGGTATGGGCAACAGCACTAAACAACCTTAATGTTTATTACATTGATCCTGCAGATAGCGCATTCGCACAGGCAGGCCTTGTATATGTAACAGACGATACAGGATTTATCGGCGTACAGATTAAGGGTAACTACGAAACAGCTGTAAGTGAAACATACGCTATTACAGGTGCTAAATTGTATCCTGAATACGCTGACGGAATCGCTGTAGTATCTACACCCTAGTCCATCGGCACTAGATGTGTCGGCCGACACACAAATTGGCGTAAACGATGACCTACTAGGCAAAAAGGTGGGCGACCTACAACAGAATGTAGCCGTAAGTGGCACTAATGTAACAGGTGAAAGTTTCTATGTAGAAGGATACACAGGCTATAGTGGAGATGCAGAACTACAGGAAGGTAACTACCTAGCACTTCACTTTGAGGCAACAGACCCTGAAGCAACACTATCAGTTGAACTAATCGGTGGAGCAACAGAGGGCAACCCTCGCGAACTTGATAGCGACGGATATGTTGTATTCAGAATTACATCTACATCACAGAAACCTAAAATTCACGCAACTAAAGGCACTAACACAGTTAGCAAAGAGTATAGCCTAACAGGCCTAACACTTGATGCTAAACAGTAGGAGGAAAGTTATGGCAATTTCAGTAGATGAAGGCAAAAAGAAGAAACGCAAAAAAGGAACGAAGAAATAAATATGATAGGAGGAGGGTATCATGCAAGAACTGACCTATGAAGAATATAAAGAACACGGAGGTACAAGTGACCATGGTGCCTTTCTCTTGTTGCGAACGGATTGCGAGGCAGAGCTAGAAAGACAGACATTCGGACGCATTGATAAGTTAGATGACAAGATCATAAGATGCATGGTAGTGATTATGGATGAAGTGCTTGCCGATAAAGAGAACGAAGGCTTGACATCATACGGAAATGGATTTGAAACATTTGGATTTGGTGATGGACAAACTGTTCAAGGCAAACAAAAACGAATCCGTGAGATTTGTCTTAAATACCTACCTAAAGAACTTACATATAGAGGTGCGAAATGCTAATAACAATAGCAAACAAACTAAAACGGAATGACAGTTCGACCGGACTTGATGTGTGGTACAAAACCTATGTAGATGCGCAGAAACAATCGACAAAGGTTCAAACAGTAGTTGGAACTGAAGTATCAATGGGCAATTCACACACAGTTCTAATTCCCTTTAGTGACAAGTTCGTACACTACAAAGAATGGGTAGATGGTAACAAAGACAAAACCTACACTATGAGTCAAGATGATGTAATATTCTTTGACAAAGTAGAGGAAGAAATCACACCTACATCAATTGTTCAGTTAAAGAAGACTTACGAGCATTGCACGGTCCGAAGCGTAGAAGAGCGCGAGAAGAAACATGGTGCTAGAATTCAATTGAGAGTAAGTGGAGTATGAGAGTAACAACACAGTTTGATGGAGTAAGAGCTAAAATCAAAAAAATCGCTAACAATGATAAAGTCGGATACTTTATGGCTAGCGAAGCAGAACGATTAATGAGCCCTTATGTCCCAATGGACACAGGTATGCTATACCAAAACACCGTAATTGAGCCGTGGAAAGTTACATACACACAAAACTACGCAAGCATTGTCTATAAAGGCGATAGGTTGAATTTTAACAAAGAGAAACATCCACTTGCTACTTCGCATTGGGATGTTGCAATGAAAGCGTCACGAGGACACGAACTCGCAAATTCAGTAACACAATATTTGAAAAGACTATGAACAGATTTAAAGCAATTCTTGATTGGCTAAAAGGCTATGATCTAAAATATAAATGGATAGACTTTAATGTAATACCGGTTAATGTTGGTAACATGGCCGTTAGTTCCGTTAGTTCGGAAAGAGAAGTCGCGTCTTACATCAACGGTCAAAGGCTAGTTGATTTGACATTTGCTATTGTTTTAGTTTGTGATTATTCCACAGGCACAGGCGATACAAACATTGACGCAATGACCGACTATCTAAACTTAATGGCTTGGATAGAGGAGCAAGACGCACAAGGCAATTATCCTGACATTGACGATAGTGTGCATTACATAAAGGCTTTGCAACTTGCACCAATTGTAACAGCAGACCAAAGCCTAGAAAAAGCCATTTATCAAGGACAATTTACAATGAGATACTTGGAGGAGAAAAAATGAGTTATATTACAAAAAATAATGTAGTTCCATGTCTTGATGTCAACAAAAGTTTGGATTACTCAAACTGTGATTGGACACCAATTGACTTATCGGAAATTTTCGAGTTGACAATTGGCGAAGTTGAAACAGAGAGAAACTTCATTTGTTTTGCAAATCCATCAACAGATGTAACAGGCAACGATGTAGAACTACCACAGGAAATCATCATGGATAAAGACAATGATATGTACCAATTTATCATTGAGCAAATCAAGAGCTTACCAATTGGCGCAGACTGTCATGTTCCTTGTATGATATGCTTCCCTGATGAAACAGACGGAACATTCAAGAGTGGAGCAGATGCATGGAGATACATTGCTACACTAACAGGTAAAGTTTTAAATACACCTGATCAGAAAGCGTCATTCTCAATTAAAAAGTACAGCGACATTGAGCGTGGTACTTATGAAGTAAGTGAGAGTCAGGGTGCTAAGACTATAACATTTATACCCAGCAACAGCTCTCAAGGTTAGTCCTAAATCTTTGACAATCGAAGAGGGCGAAAGTGGAGTAGCAACTATCAGTGGTGGAACAGCACCTTACACAGCAGAACTAACAACAGGCGAAAGCATTACAACAGCAATTGGACTTGACGGTGTAACTTTAACGGTTACAACATCAGCATTAAGTTCAGCAACCGGAGTGGTAACAATTACTGATCATGACGATAATACAGTTGAACTTGCTATCACAGTAACAGAACCTGTTGAAGAACAAACAGAAGGAGAAGGAGTATAAATAATGAGAGAGTATATTTTGGAACACAATGGCGAGGAATTAGAACTACCTAGATTTACTTGTGATTTGCAAGACAAAATCAAAGAGGCACTAAAGATAAACAATTCGGATACAAAGTCGCTCAAAGAAAAAAGAGAACTATTGTATAAGCTTGAATGTG
>Ga0265298_10007686_pt1 | contig 13054 bp, 7 predicted proteins | sample AusTroGonzalo_MG_3_FD_193486 | JGI IMG/M metagenome (GOLD analysis project Ga0265298, IMG submission 193486) | Bovine rumen microbial communities from tropical cattle in Woodstock, Queensland, Australia - Gonzalo_01 | ecosystem: Host-associated > Mammals > Digestive system > Stomach > Rumen ... | reverse complement strand
CTCATCTTGAATCTGAAATATAAAGCCGGAATTTTGAAGTTATAAATTTTCGCGGCGTCTTGAGCAACAATTCCGCGCGATTCTTGCACTAGCTATTTATTAAAAGCCTGTTTCTTGGCGACGGAAATATTCACGACGTTCTTCATCACGCCCGCCTCGCCAACTTTCTCCAGCGCAGACTTCAAAATCGCAGCCGCGGCAAGAGTATCGTCTAAAGCGCGGTGATGATTAAAATCCGGGAGTCCAAGCGATTCCGTGAGTTTATGCAAACTGTAGCTTGGTTGCCCAGGGAATACCTTCCTTGCAAGCTTTACCGTACAAAGTCTCGGCGGATTAAACTTGATGCAGCAGCGCTTCAATTCTGCAGTCATGAATTTGTTATCGAACTGCACATTGTGCGCCACGAAAATGCGGTCCTTCAAAAGTTCCGCCACATGTTCAGCAATCTTTGCAAATTGCGGCTGGCCTTCGACCATTTCGTCTGTGATGCCAGTAAGTTCACGTACAAACGGGGTGATCGGCTGCCCGGGGTCCACAAGCGAGTGGTACGTTTCAACAACTTCGGAACCGTCCATCAGGGCGATTCCGATTTCCATTATTCGATTATCTTCACCATGTCCGCCGGTCGTTTCGAGATCGACTACCGCAAATTTTAGCAATGCAAATTACCTAACGGGGATATCGATATCGAGCGTCTCCATCCCGTCGCGAGCCTGCACACGCGCAAGCATCACATTAGACTTCGGGTGCCCGTAAACAGGGACAACCATCAAATTAGACACGCCTCTCTGTTCACTCGGAACCGCTTCGGTATCGTAAGCTGTTTTCGTAAATATAGGTTTCTTACCGCCATCGTAAAGGGAGTAAGTCAGCTTACGCGGGAATCCTTTCTTGATTTGCGAAGTCTTGACCTGGAAATAGATGTATCCGCCCTGCGGAACTGCTCTTAAGCTATCTCTAATTTCTTGTTCGGTGGCGTATTCCGCTTCCATGGCAAGGCGAACGTTCTTGCGCACACGATCCGGAGATTCATATTCCACCATCACATTGAACTTGGCATCTTCAGGGATGGCGCTCTCACGCACATCACGGATTCTACTGTTATTCTGGTGATATTCCCAACGACCATTGTCGTGTAAAATAACGGCCGAGCCGTTAGAAGCCATTGCGACAACATCTTCAGCGAAGACATTTGCTGCAATCGCAAAGACAAGAGCCATGCAGGCTCTCGAAAGAATTTTCATTCCACCCATAAGTACTCCGTTTTTATAAAACATCCCTTTACCTATGAGTAATATATATCACAAAATCAATTTTATCGAAAAAAACAAAATATTTATGTTTTTTCATACAAAAAATGTGAGTTAAGTAACAATTTTAAAACTTATTTTTGTACCGAAACCTAAATTTGCACCATGTCCGGAAAAATTCGATTTGCACCAAGCCCCACAGGATACCTTCACGAAGGCCATTTGCTTTCGGCACTTTATGTGTGGGCAGCGGCAAAAAAATGGAACTTAAAGATCCACTTGCGAATCGAAGACCATGATCAAAGTCGCGCACGACCCGCCTATATTGCTGGCATCCGAGAAGATTTGGCTTGGCTTGGGTTTAAATACGATTCCGAGAGCATACAAAGTGCACGCGGACAAGTCTACGAAGCGGCCCTCCAAAAGTTAAAAGAAAAATCGTTAGTTTACCCGTGCTATTGCAGCCGCAAGCAGCTCCTCGCCGAAAACCCGCAAAGCGAAACCGGTGAAATCGTTTATCAAGGGAAATGCAAAAATCTTGTCATCCTGAGCGAAAGCGAAGGACCCAATGAAGTCTTGAATAGCAATTCTGCTCCGCATAACCTTCGTTTTATCGTTCCGAATAAATTTATCGATTGGCACGACCTGCGTCTAGGGGACTTTCACGAAAACCCGAAACTCCAATGCGGGGACTTCCCCATCCGCGACCGCGACAACCAATGGACATACCAGTTCGCCGTCTGCGTAGACGACATCGACGAGCAAATCACGCACATCATCCGTGGCGAAGACATTCGCAATTCCACCGCCCGCCAGATTGCGCTCATGGAAGCTCTAGGACGCACAGAGCGCCCTGTCTACCTGCACCACCCGCTCATCGTGGATGCGAACAACAAGAAGCTATCCAAGCGCGAACTCGCCCACAGCCTACGCCAAGATAAAGAAGCAGGCATCACGCCCGAGATGCTTTTCGGACGAGTCTGTTACAAGGCTCACCTGACTGGAAACGACACACCCATAGCCCTCGTTGACGCGATATCCATAGTTATGGAAACTCTCTAGCGTTTTCTTGGTTAAAAAAAATTTATATTCATGACATGGCATCAACGTCCGTGTCTGCAACCATAGAAAAGATTCGTGAAGAGGCATCAGTCTTTGAAAGCAAAGACCGTTTGCTCTGTTTTTCGCAAAAAAACAAATTCCAGTCTCCGCTACTTTTAGGCAACGGCGACCAGTTTTTCGAAACATGGCAAAATGAGCCCGCCCCTCGCGCACTTTCGCAGTTTTTCCCCATTTCCGCAAAATACGATGAGGAAAAGCAAGCCGCCGATCTCAACAAGTTCCGCAAGGTTCTCAAAGCTAAAGCAGAAGACTTCTGCAACCAGGACTTGTATATCGCCACGGGATTCATCAAGTGGGGTGAAAAAAGCCTTGCTCCAGCGATACTCATCCCGCTCGACTACGACGCTGAACACGACACGGTCGCCATTTCGGCACGCGCCCCAATAGAAAATATTGCTCTCTCGACACTTGATAAAGAAATCAAGTTCCCTGTAGCACTTGACTTTTTCAAGAACGGGACTTTTGCCATCCAGAAATTTTTTGACGCCCTCGAAAAAAAGATAGCGTCCAAAGCTGATTGGAAATTTACACGTAACGGCTACTGCGTCACGTTCTACAGCACCAACAGGCTTCTCCTCAAAAAGAAATTGACCAACGCATGCTGGACCACAGCCAAAGCGGCCAACAACGAATTCTTCATCGCAACGATAGGCAATGAAGGATTCATGCCGCAGCCATCGCTTTTTGAAGAAATCCCCTACGACCACGTTTACAACCCTGCGGATCATTACTTCCCTTACACGACCGATTCGCAGACAAACAAAGCGGTTATCGATGCGCTCAACCCCAAGTGTTCCGCGTTTGCCGTACAAACGCTACCAGGAGCAGAAAAAGCAAAGGTCGCCGTCAACATCGCCGCAGACCTTATCCAGCAAAGGCAAAAAGTTTGCGTGGTAAGCCGTAGGGCTATTTCCAAGCTCAATTTCGAAAACGCATGGAAACCGCCATTCCGTTCATTCCAGGGGCCCGACCGCGACACTATAAAAACGCAGTTGAGCGAAACCCGAGCAAAGCTTGTTTCCTATTACGATGCCGTCAATTTTCCGCTCAAGCCAAGTGGCGTGAAGCTCACAGAACTGCTTGACGAAATTGCAAAACTAAAACCAGTCAAGACAAAGTTTGCAAGCGATTTGTTCAAAAACATTGAGAACATAGACTTCAAAAAATTCAAGTCTATGCACGCAAGCCTTGAGCAATTGACGCAGCTGTTCCTGAATGAAAACGGAATTGACATTTACAATGCTTTCCAGGGAATTACGCTGCCAGCCGTGTCGCAAGACCGCAAAACACAAATCGGCGAAGAACTCGGACAAGCAAAGAACTTAGTCGAAACCATCAAGCCGTTCATCGAAAGCATAAACAAATCCAAGCTCTATCTCGACGGATTCAAGCTTTCAGATGCACTTGCGCTCGCGAACGTCTTCAAGAAAAACTTTGATGACACGCCTGGTTTCGAAGACTGGGACCTTCATTCTAACGGCTGGATTGCCTACCAAGACGATCTCAACGACTTGCCAAGTGCAGGAGCGCGTTGGTCTAGCTACCGTCGCAAGGGTTCCGATGTATTTACCGATGAAGCCATCGAAGTAAACGTCCTTGCAGCCCGCAAAGAATTTGAAGACAGCTTAAGTTCTGCGCTCAAAGCCCTCTCGGATCATTACCGCAGGCCCAAGCGTATTTTGCTCAGTGTTTTCAAAGATCCCAAGAGCATCACCTCCGATGACATGCTCCTGGAGCAAATTGATAAGCTTATCGAAATCCAGGAATACAGACAAAAGTACAAGGATTCCTCTGTACTTGCAGCACGTCTGTTCGGCAGGGACTGGAAATACGAAAAAACCGATTGGAAGGATTTGGCTGATAAAATCCACCATTACTACGTATTCCGCGCCCGCATCAAGAATAGCGACCAGCACGATTACTTGCTCCAGTTGCTTGCCAAATGGCACCTGTTCAAGCCGCACGCTGAAAATTTGGACAACATTCTGTCCAGCCTCGAAGAACTCCAAAACAAGCTTCAGAGCATCAGCAAGTCGTTCAACTTGAGCGAATCCATGGATGCCCAAAACGTAACTTTGTGGATTGATAAAATCGCACATTGGTCAAAGCTGTGGAGCGAACAAGACATTTACTTGCAGATTTGCGAGCACTTGGAAAACATCAGCGATTCACCTTGCGAAAATCTCGCTCAGTTCATCAAGAACGAGAAAAATGCGAACAAGGATATCGCCATGGCATTTGCCCGCGCCTGGACAAACAGCCAAATGCAGGCGGCCACGGCAGAATGCCCAGATTTGTTCAGCCCTTCAGCAAAGAACCGCAAACAGCAAGGCAAGCAGTTCAAAACCCTTTTGGACCAGTTCTCTAATGCGAACTTCCGTGCTGCGCACGAAGCCGTTGAAAAGAATTCCGACTTGCTTCAATGCGTCAAGCTATCGCGAACATACGAACAAGATTTTGATTCATTCGATGTCACGCTATTCTTGGATGCCGACTGCATGACTATCACCGAAGCCATGCCCGGGATTTTCAATTCCAAAAAGATTATTTTCTTAGGCAATCCCTGTGCACCAGCGCTCGAAATGCTCCCAATGGACGCCTGCAATATGGAACTTTCTTCGCAGTCAATATTCTTTAGGGACAATGTACTTTCGGCAGCACTCCGCAAGGGAATCCCCTCACGCGTTGTCGGCTACACTTCGCAATACGCAGATTCTTCGTTATTCAATTTTGCCAACAACAGAATTTACAATAACGAAATGGCACAGTTGCCCAATTCGACTTTAGCAACAAGCAAGACTCAAGTCCTCAAAATTGTTCAGGACAAGGTTTCATCTATTGCAGAAAAAGCGATTCAGCATGCGACAAAGAATCCGAGTCAGACGCTTGGAATCGTCACATCAAGCCAAGCGCTCTGCAACGAAATCGAAGAGGCCATCCTGAGTCTTTTGGAAAAATCGCCAAATGCGGCAAAGTTCTTTACGCAAGGGAATCTCACAAACAAGTTCTATATCAAGACGATAGAACGAGCTGTCGATTTATACCGAGATGTGATATTTGTCTGCACCAACATCGACCAAATGACAAACGTTGCAGGAGTCTGCAAGCTTTCGATTTGTTCGACACTCGCCAAACATAGCCTTTGCCTGTTCATGACGAACGAAGAAGCGGACAAGCTCACCAATTCAAAACCAAGTCTGTACCAAGAATGGGTTTGTGAACTTAAGAGCAAATCAGTTCATGGAAATGAGAATTTCCAAGCCTCAGAGTCCGTTCTCAGCACACAAATTAAAGAACTTTTCAAGCAGGAATCCATCGCCTTTAAGGATAGCTTTGCGACAGGCAACATTCCTGTAGGTCCGGTCGTCATTGACGCCAACAACTCGAAGCGTTCCCTAGCCGTTATCGAATGCGATTGCTGTTGCATGCCCTACAAGGAATCTGTAGAAGACCGCGAATACGTGCGCCCCAACGCACTTTCGAGACTCGGCTGGAAGGTCCTCAACATGTGGCTCCCGCTTTGGAACATTTCAAAAGCCGACGAGAAGGAAAACCTCATCGCCACAATTGCAATTGAGCAGAGTGTCGCACCGCCACCTCAAGAAGACATCCCTCTCGATGACGCGGAGCAAAGCATCGATGCAACAATCGAACCATACTGCGTGAAGCACCCTGCCCATGCAGAAGCAGACAAGCCGATTGCAGAACTACCGGCAGAAACACTTCTTGAACAGCTCAAGTTCTATGTCGATAGCGAATCGCCGATCCATGGAGAACTCCTGTTGCTAAGGCTCCTGGAACTGCACCACGAACACACAAACGCAAAAATTAACGCCACCTTGAGTGAAGCCATCAAGCAAGCTCTACACCAAAAGCTTTTCATCAAGACAGGACCGTTTTTCTATTCGCTCTCGAATAAAAACGTAGTGCTTCGCGACCGTTCCAAAAGGCCCGACAACGAACGCAAGATGGCGTACGTGCCACCCGAAGAACGCGCCCTCCTCAAGCTCGATGACCACAGCATCAAGCAAATTCTCGGTGTGCTGTAGGCGCCTCCAGTGTGACAATGGCGCCCCCGGCACAAGGCCGGGGTGACAAGGCAAGAATGTATAAATACAAAACAGGAGCAGGCTTAAGCCTGCTCTTTGTGCATTAAACGCTTTTAACAAGCTTTAGCGAAGCTTGACGACAAAAGCATTGATGTTGTATGCGGAAAGCTCGCGAGCCTTGTCTTCGGCGACTTTACGCTTGGTCCATCCACCACCGCGAAGCTTGTAGAACGGCGGATCAAATACGACCTGGATGGTGTAACCCGTGCTTGCAGAAAGCTGAGCCTTGCGTCTCTGAGCGGCATCGAAATCACCGACCGCTTCGAACTGAAGCATAAAGTAACCATCAGCCTTATCGTTCTTGCTTGTAACCTTAGCAGGTACAGCAGAATTGCTTGTCGTATCGCGGAGCGATGCACTAAGCATCGGCTTGTACTCGTTACCGCGGAAAAGGGAATCCAAATCTGTTGGCGATCCGGCCCAAGCCATCGCGCATAAAGAAAGTGCCATTAAAATCTTTCGCATGTTCTAAATATAGAAAAAGCCTCCCCGCTTGGGGAGGCTTTAAAACTTTTACAAGCGATGAAGACTAGTCTTCGCTCAAGCTGCCCATTTCGTTGGAATTGTGGCGAACACCCCACATTTCAGACTTTTCAAGCTTAGCAGTCTTGCCGAACTTTCCAAGCTGAACGTAGGTCTTGATCTTTGCGATATAGGCGCCAGCACCAACCATACGGTTCTTGTCAGACTTCATGTTCCAGAGAACGAAGAAGTTTCTACGATTCTTGACGCAGTCGCCGTTGAAGAGTTCATCCGTACAAGAGATACGGCCCTTCTGACCAGCAACATGTGCACCCAAGTTCGTGAACAACTGGAAGTCGTAATCGAAGAACACCGTGCTCTTATCGATTCCAGCGTATTCTTCCTTAGAATCAACCAAGGCACCCATATCGTTCTTGACGAACCAGCCATGCGGAATGAATCCGTATCCAGCCAACTGAGTACCAGCCAAGACGTCTCTTCTGAAGTCCTTGTCGACCTTGTTAGCATCGTAGCCAACCACGAGGAACGGCGGGAGCTTTTCGATTGCAGCCGGAGCCTGGCTCGTCGGGATACCGCCCTTAGCACGCGGGATAAGTCTTACAATGTAAGTACTTACTTCACCAGAGATAAGCACCCACGGAGACGGGAGGCGATCCGTAGCGTCATAACCCGGAGCGACGTTCCACATGTGAGTAGCATCATCAGCCGGACGGAGAGTATCTGCACCCAAGTCTTCAGCATACGTGGACTGGTCGCCCATAAGGCCTACACCGCCAACGCTTCTGAAGTGGATATAGTCACCAGCCTGCGGGAAGATAGCATCACTCTGGCTATAGACGAGAGTCTGAGATTCAGTATAGGCATCACCGTACTTAATACCAGACTTGACCGGGATGAATTCCTTGAACTGATGTTCCTTACCATTGTTGATGTAGAACGAGAACACATTATCCTGTTCCAGAGCACCAGCAGTCGTCTTCTGAACCGGTTCAGAGAACTGGAGCTGCAACTGAATCGTATTCGTCTTTTCATCAGCCTTTGCTCTTGCAGAAACGATGATTGGAGCAATACGGTCAGAAATGTCACCATCGAAAGCGGTCGTAATCGGTTCGCTAGTCGGAGTCGGCTTGAAGGTTGCCCAGGACTTGAGATGACCCTTACCACCAGTCTTCACTTCCTTGGAGAGATTCTTGCCGCTAAGTTTGATTACCGGATCGCAATACTTTGTGGAAGCATCGCAATTTGCACCAGCCTTGATTTCGGCAGCTTCGAAGACGACAGAATCCTTGTCGCTTTCCCAGAAGACTTCAATCTTGCTCGGGAGAGAGTCCTGATGGAACTGACGATGATAGTAAATCACGAGGGAGTCGCCGATACCATCGAGGTATTCCTTAGTCTTGTAGAAGTACGGTTCCGGAACATTCAATTCCGTTTCAGGCAGAGTACCGTGAACGTCAAAGATATCGGCAAGCTGCGGAGTCGGAACCGGAGGATCCTGGAACTGCAAATTGTTATAGATAGCATGGATATTCGGAGCACCAGCGATGCTGACATCGATAAATGCCGTACCCGAGCCATCAGCCTTTCTCATGTATTCCTTGTTGGAGCGGACGATAACAATGCCACGGCCATCAACAATTTGTGCATCAGCGACAATGACACCAGCAGAAGCGTCGAGCTGAGCAAGAGCAAAGTTGCAAGCAGCACCGCATTCGTTATCATTCGGATCAAGAGCAAGCATATAGAGAGTATCGTTAGCGCCCTTCAAGTGGATGGTTTCATCCGGGTCGCCCGTAACAATCTTAGAAGAGGTCGGGCCATCCACGAACACGATATCCGGGACGAAGAACGTGATGTCTGCCATACGAGAGCTACCAACCACGTTAACAGAAACCTTTTCTTCTCTCTTACCGGCTGCGAAAGAGCGAGCAAGAATTGTTGCATAGACCGTATCGATACCACCATCACCAACAGCGCGTTCCTTTTCCGGATTAGCAATCTGAGTAAGCACGCCATTCTTCATTTCGTAGAAGATGACATTCTTGCTAGATGCATGCAGAGCGTAAGTAGAACCCGGAACAGACTGCATTTCGAGGTACTTGTCGCAACCTTCAGTAGTCGTGCAAGGATCGCGGAGTGCAGCGATATAGAGCGGGACCAACTGACCGACTTCAGCAACACCATCCTTCGGGATAGAAGCCATCTTGTTGCCAACGTATTCGTACGGGAGGCTGTAGTTGTTATTTTCGTCAACAGCAACTGCGGTACGGTTAGCAACGCCAAGAGCACCCGTCACAGGAATCGTGATAGACTTGTATTCGCCACCAATCTTGATGAACAAGTAGTACGTTCCCGGCGGGAGGAAGTCCTTGAGCTTATCGGTGTTGACAACCGGGTCAGACGGATCCGACACATTGATACCACCATTAAACTGGATCGGATTTGCAGCAAATTGTTCTTCGGAAACCTTGACGGCAGTCGGATCAGAATCCGTCGGGTCCATAGAAAGTTCATAACGGATCGTCAAACCGGCTTCGATAATTTCCTTACCGCACATTCTTCTGTCGCCACTACCAGAGCCAACAGCGGCTGCGCAGTTCTTCTTGCCAGATTCCTTATAGCAAATGGAGTAATGTCTGTTGTTGTTATCAACGTAGTCATCGTAAGCATCGCCCTTGTTGTTCGGCGTCGGAACAATACCGTTCTTCTGTTCGATGTACATGTTCGTCTTGATACGGACGTTACTCATCGTCGTACGGCGGTCGCAGAAGAAGATGTCAAGAGGATATTCCTTACCGACTTGAGCCGTATCGCCCATAAACTTGTTCAAGTCCACATAACCCGGAGCGGCAAGGTGAGTACCACCAAGGTCCACAGCCAAGTAACCACCAATAAAGACCCAAATGTCGTCGTCACCACGGAAGCTGAACTTGAGGTCCTTCTTGTAGCGGAACGTTGCATGAGATTCAAAGCAGAAGTGCTGGTTACGGCCACCCGTCGTAAGGACTTCGGAATCGCTTGCACCAGAAACCCAACGAGCCTTAGCGCCCTGAACTTGCACACCCTTGTCATCGACAATCATATTCTTGTCAATCAAAGTACCAACAGGAGTTTCTGTGTTTTCCTTGTAGTATGTCCAACCCAGCGGACCCATCTGTTCGCAAGCCCAGCCCCAGCCGTCACCTTCCCAGGTCACGCCGAGCTTTTTCTGGATTTCAGCAGCAACAGAAGCGTCATTAAATTCAGAACCAGCAGCAAACTTCTGTTCACAGTTAATACCTCCATTCCAACCCGGGCCATTGCAGATGAGGTCACTCATCGGCACGCCTTCCGTCGGATGAACCGTACGGAGACCTTCCGGTGTAGTAGACTTCTGGTTGTTGTAATCCGGGCAGAAGAAAATCGGACCTTCAGCCTTGCGCTTGTTTTCAGCAGCGACCAAGCGGTCAGAAAGCATCATTGTTGCAGCAGGAGCTTCTTCAGCAGGATAGAAACCACCCTTAACCGTAGCACCTGGGCTCAAGTAGTTATCAGAATCGAATTCAAAAGCACCATCAGAAACCTGGTTAAAGGTCATGTTGACGCAGTATTCTTCGTTCACGCCCGGAGTAGAAGTAAACATTGCGGCAAAAGCTTCATCGGCCTGAGCACCGAAGCACTTTTTACCCTTTGCGGTAAGAACCATGCGGCCCTTAGAGTCAAGCGTGCTTTCCACCATGCCCTGGGTAACACCGATACACGGAACTTCACCAGCGGCAGAAGAAACAACCGGGTACTTCACAGACGGGTAGAAGCAGGCGTTTGCATGAGCCTGTTCCGGAGTCTGTCCAGGACTCCAGTCCGGGTTACAAGTAAACGCACCATGCAAAGAAGCATCAGTATCATAAATCAAAGCGGCCAAGTCATAGCTGCACTTGCCTTCGGCAGCCGGGCGAACCGTGTACCAACCCTTTTCCTGTTCAACAAGCTTAGCGGCTTCTTCGGCATCGGCCACAAAGTACAGGGTGTCAGAACCAAAAAGGTCATACAAACCGTTCAAATCAATCGGCTTTGCTGCAGTACCCTCTTCAGCCCAGGTACCTTCCATACCAATAGCCTGCGTCAATGTTTCATCATCATCTTTGTGAATAATAACGCTGGTCGGAATCGGTTCATCGATATAGCGTCTGAAATACCAACCGCAATGGTCAGAATCGATAGTCATCTTCATCGATTCCTTATCACCTTCCTTGATCATCGGCACGGCACTCTTCCATTCTTCCGTGTTCGGCAAGAAGACGTAGAAATACTTGACGTCAGGAGGAGTCTTGCTGATATAGGTAGTGTTCTTCTTGGTCGGATCCGGATGGGCAGAGATCCACAATTCACCATCAGTAGTAGAGCTAAAGTCACTACAAGTAAATGCAGTGACGCTGTTATCACTTATCTGCAAGTACTTCACGTCCATGGAGTCTTTGCGGACGCAGTGACCACTGTTACAGTCGTTTGCACCGGTTTCTTCGATGACGAAACCCTTTGCAGCATTGGGGCCACCAATACTAGCGGTGCTTACCTGAAGCCAGTTAGCATAAGAACTCTTGGTAAAAGCAGCTTTTTGACCACCTGCAACTGCATAAGCAGATTTCCAACCATCAGGCAACTTGAAATAAACGGTACCATCGCACCCGCTTAATGAAGCTAATGCACTTTGCGCACCGGCAACGAGCATTACACAGCCCAATACCCACCATTTTAAGGAGTTGATTCTGTTATTCATTGTATTTCTTTCCATTTTCGGTTCTCTCTGACCGCGTTGCACATCAAGAAGAACAGCCTCCTCGATATACTACACCGACACGAAATCTACTTTTTTAAATAAAAAAACGGACTTTTTTCTTTTAAATCATTGTGAAAAAAAATTTATATAAGGAAATCCACAGTTTTATTCACAAATTTTCAACAATGTTTGTAAATATCAAATTACAAACCCATTTTTGTAACAAAACATTTTACAAACAGTGTGATTTAAGCCGTATCATAGCTGTATTATATAGTTAGGGAAAAGGTAGGCTAACAAGAGGGAGATTCCCGCTCGGAGGCATAAATAACTTTTGCAAAAGGTCCTATATTTGGGGCGGGAAAAATAAGGGATTTTATGGAAATTTTAAAACCGATGACCGTTCATCCGCACCTGATCGTGCTGTACCCGCAAAGTGAGTTTGCAGAGCTTCCGCTCGAATTAGGGACCGTGGTGCTCGGTCGTGGGCAAGATGCCGACATCCGTTTCGAAGACGAACTGGTGAGCCGTAGACACTGCGCGCTTACGTTTGACGGTCAGAGCGTGACTGTCGAAGACCTCGGCAGCACAAACGGCACGTTCGTGGACGGCAACTACATTCACAAGCAGATTCTCGATTCGGACAACAGACTCCAGATTGGCAAGATTGTTCTGAAGGTCGCCTACAAGGATCAAAGCGAAGAGGCTTTTAGCCGCGAGCTTTACGAAGCGGCGACGATGGATGAACTGACGGGCATTCTGAACCGCCAGGCGTTCATGGACCGTTCGGCAGGAGAACTTGTATGCGCCCGCCGCGGGGATTCATTTGTCCATGTGGCAATGATTCGTGTCGATGAATTCAAGCGTTTAACGGAATCTTGCGGAGAAATGTGCGGCGACTTGATTTTGAAAGAAGTTGCAAGGCTCTTGAGCGACGAGAAGCGCGACTGCGACTTGCTCGCACGCTATGAAGGCGAAAAGTTCCTGCTCCTCATGAACGGGATTTCGCCCGAAGATGCAAAAAAGCGCGCCGAGAAGTTGCGTATGGCAATCGAGCGTCACATATTCTCGTGGATGGATTCGAGAATCCCGGTGACGATATCCATTGGGCTTGTGTCACGCCAGGGCACCGAAGTCACGCAGACGAAAGAGCTCATCGCCGAAAGCGATGGATTGCTCAACACTGCAGGGTAAATGCGGCGAGATGGAGATTCCCGCTCGGTGGCGGGAATGACAAAGGAGCCGAGTGATGCAGAAACATGCTTGCATGTTTCTATATCCGAGGCGAACAAGTCAAGCCCCGTTAGGGGAATGACAGGTTTTGATGTCATGCC
>Ga0265298_10007684_pt1 | contig 13059 bp, 11 predicted proteins | sample AusTroGonzalo_MG_3_FD_193486 | JGI IMG/M metagenome (GOLD analysis project Ga0265298, IMG submission 193486) | Bovine rumen microbial communities from tropical cattle in Woodstock, Queensland, Australia - Gonzalo_01 | ecosystem: Host-associated > Mammals > Digestive system > Stomach > Rumen ... | reverse complement strand
ATCGGTCAATAGTATTGATGGGCCCGCGTCGTGTCGGTAAGACGGTAATGCTGTTCCATACCATTCAAAAACTGATAAACGAAGGTGTATCTCCGCGAAATATCATGTACATATCCGTTGAGACACCTATCTACAACGGTATCGGTCTGGAGCAGTTATTTAACCTGTGCAAACAAACTCTTAACAAGCCGGTAACAGACAAAGAACAATATTATTTGTTTTTCGACGAGGTGCAATATCTCAAAGATTGGGAAGTACATCTCAAATCCTTGGTTGATACCTATAGGAATGTACGGTTCGTTGTTTCCGGGTCTGCGGCAGCCGAACTCAAACGGCGAAGCGACGAAAGCGGTGCAGGCAGGTTTACGGATTTCATTCTTCCTCCGCTTACTTTCTATGAGTACATTCATCTGAAGGAATATCAACAACTGTTTGTGCCCAAACAACTGCAGTGGGATGATACGGCCGCAGAATATGATGCCACCATTGATATTAATCGCTTGAACCAGCTCTTTATTGATTACATCAATTATGGCGGTTATCCTGAAGTCGTGTTTTCTGACAAAATACGGGAAAATCCGAGACAGTTTATCCGGCATGATATCATTGACAAGGTGTTGTTGCGCGACCTTCCCGGTTTGTATGGCATACAGGATGTGCAGGAACTGAACTCAGTATTCACCATGATTGCTTATCATTCAGGTCAGCAATTCTCGTATGAATCCATGTCGAAGGAATCGGGCGTTAAGAAAGATATGCTGAGAAAATATATACAATATCTTGAAGCCGCGTTCCTTATCCGGGTAATTCACCGGACCGACAATACAGCCAAACGCTATCAGCGGGAAGTAAGTTTCAAGATATATCTTACCAATCCTTCTTTGCGATGCGCATTGTTTCAGCCGATAACGGATTCGGATGAAAAGATAGGCGACATGGTTGAAACGGCTGTTTATGCGCAATGGATACCCCGGTTAGGTACAGACATCGCCTATGCCAATTGGCGGTTGAATAAGAAAGAAGAAGGCGAAGTGGATATCGTCGGCATTGACATGGCTCGTCAAAAACCTTGCTGGGCAGTGGAAGTGAAGTGGTCGGACAGGTTCGCCCAACATCCGGAAGAATTGACCTCCCTCCTTTCTTTCCTCTCTCAAAATGGGATGACTTATGCTTTGGTGACTTCCAAAACGGAAACAGTGCGTCATCAGATGCAGGCATGCGCACTTCAGTTTGTTCCCGTTGCCTGCTATGCCTATACGGTGGGTAAGAACACCATCAACAGAACGAAACAGATGTATGGATTATAAGACGGAAAAATAAGCAGGTTCAAGCAGGCTTATTTCTCCGACGCCACATAAGAAACTATGAAACAGCATGTTAAGATAGAAGATTAAAATCGCAAAATCCTGATTATCCTCTGTCCGCTTTGATAGAATGACAATTGCAGCCGCGATTTCCTCCTCTGAACATGCTTCCGCAAAACAAACAGATTTGGGCATGACAACTCTTGAACTGAATATGATTCAGACTGCCGGCATTGGCGCATTAGCCCTCGTCATCGGCATGGTCTTGACACGAAAACTCGCTTTCTTGCAGAAAATCTGCATGCCGTCGCCTGTTACCGGCGGTCTCGTCTTCTCTTTGCTCACCCTGGCGCTTTACGCTTGGTGCGATGTGGAGGTGTCTTTCGACGGCACGCTGAAGGATGTCTCTATGCTGGCTTTTTTCACCTGCGTGGGCTTCCAGTGCGACCTGAAAGTACTCAAACAGGGAGGCCGCCCATTGGCTTTCATGCTGCTTCTGCTGGTGATTATGATTACGCTGCAGAACCTGATGCCGATGGGTATAACGCGCCTCATGGACGTCAACCCTCTGATTGGCATTGCGGCTGGTAGTGTCTCCATGACGGGAGGACACGGAACGGCTGGCGGTTTTGCGGCTGTACTCGAATCGATGGGACTGCAAGGCGCGGATACGATAGGCATGGCAGCGGCCACCTTCGGGCTGATAGCCGGTTCGATGGTGGGCGGACCGCTGGCGGATCTCATCATCCGTAAAAAACTGACTGACGGACAGCGTCAGCCCCAGGATGCGGCGGCAGACCCTGCCATGGCAGGTATCGAGAGTGACGAGGCTTCCCCTGCAGGACGGGCGATGCGTGTCAGTTCCAACGAACAGGAGTTCCGGCAGTATGCCGGTGCGTGCTATTGCATCCTCATGGTCATGGCTGGCGGCACTTTGCTCAGTTGGCTGCTCGCAAGGACGGGCATTACCTTCCCTCTCTATTTCGGAGCCTTGATATTGGCTGCTGTCGTGCGCAATCTCATGGGAGTCATCCGCTACAAGGAAAACGGACAGTGGGTGAAGGCGGAAAAGATGCTCGATATGGAGCGCATCACCGGTGTGGGTAACATCTTCCTGTCTCTGTTCCTCGGCATGGCGATGATATCCTTGAGGCTGTGGGAACTGCAGAGCCTTGCCGTTCCGCTCATAGTCATTCTGGTCTCACAGGTGTTGCTGATGGTCCTGCTCGTCTATTTCGTCGCATTCCCCGTGCTGGGCCGCAACTACGATGCTGCCGTATTGTGTGCCGGCTTGTGTGGCTTCGGGTTGGGAGCCACCCCTAATGCGATGGCTAACATGAGTGCCGTATGTTATAAGTACCGCTACTCCGCAACCCCCTTCCTCATCGTCCCCATCATAGGTTCAATGTTCACCGACATCATCAACACCGGCATCATATCATTCTTTTTGAAGTTTCTGCAATGAAAAAGATTTGTCATTACATATCGGAATACATGGCTGTGCTGGTGCTGTTAGGGGCTGTCCTGGCAGTGGCTTTCCCCGGTGTGCTGCAGCCGATACCCACAAAAACCATCAATTATCTGTTGGGCGTCATCATGTTCGGCATGGGGCTGACGCTCAACCTGAACGATTTCCGGATTGTCTTCAGCCGCCCGAAGGACATCATCATCGGTTGTCTGGCGCAGTTCACTGTCATGCCGCTGCTGGCATGGGGACTAAGCAAGGCCTTTCAACTCGACGAGGCACTGGCATTAGGTGTGGTACTGGTCGGCTGTTGTCCCGGCGGCACGGCATCTAATGTGATTACCTATCTGTCGAAAGGCGATTTGGCTTTGTCGGTCGGCATGACCGGCGTGTCCACCGTCCTTGCTCCGCTGCTGACACCCTTGCTCACATGGGCGTTGGCGGGAGAACGTATCTATGTGGATGTGGCGGGCATGATGCTGAGTGTCCTGTTGGTGGTCATTCTGCCCATCATCCTTGGATTGGTCATCAAAAGCCTGTGGCCTAAAATGACGGAGAAGGCGAAGGACTATCTCCCTGCCTTCTCGTCAGTGGCTATCGCCTTCACGGTCGCTATCGTCGTTTCCGCAAATGCCTCCAAACTGTTGGCAGGCGGTCTGCTGATTGTCCTTGTGGTGATGCTGCACAACCTCTTCGGACTGGGACTTGGCTATTTGATAGGACGGCTGTTAGGGCTTGCTGAGCCGAAGAAGCGCGCTGTCTCCATTGAGGTGGGCATGCAGAACTCCGGACTCGCCTCGGCATTAGCCACGCTCCATTTTGCCGCTTACCCTATGGCCACCATTCCGGGAGCAATCTTCAGCGTCTGGCACAACATCAGCGGTGCCGTCGTCGCTTGGCTCTACACGAGAAAAAAATAACCGTATCTCGTCCCGCTCACTTGATATTTACATAAAAAGAGGCAGAGCCGCTCTTTATGTCACTTTCCGACAGAAACACCGCCACCGCCCAGGCGGTTGAGTTCGTCAAGGTTGCCGACCTTGCGGTTCTTGTGCTGCTGGTACTGACCGAACATCCACGTAACGGAAAACACGACACGCTGCTCGCGGATTGTATTCCTATACCGGCTCTCATAACCTTCTTCCATTCCCCTGCTTTCCGAACGGAACACAAACGAGCGAGCCAGATCCTGCACGTTGAGGTTGAAAATAAGCCCTTTGGACATGTACTTCTTACGGATTCCGAAGCTGGAGAAGAAACTGCTGCCTGAATAGTTATAACCGGTCAGCATGGGCGAAGACCAATTGGCGTCAACGGTCAGCGTCCAGTCCTTGGGCAGATAGGAGGAGAGCATGCCGTTGATGTAACCGTAGTGACTGCGGCTTTCGTATGCCGGCGTCTTGCCGTCCGACTGCTTCTCGTATGACCTGTTGATGAAATGCAACCAACCTGCATTGACAGTCAATGCAAGCCATGCACCATGCATAGAACGGGTGCCGTCTTCCGAAGTGGAGTACTTGGGTAAAAGCGGCAGTTCGGTCAGCGATATATTGCCGCCGTGGGTGGTGCAAGTGCCGAAGTTGCTCCATTTGATAGCGCACATGCCGTTATCCATGATGCTCACTTTCTGCGAGAACATATCCTGCGTGTGCGCAAAATTGAAGGTTACATTCAGATACTCCGTCCAAGAGAAATTTAACTCGACATCATTGTTGAATTCAGGCGTGAGTTCGGTGTTTCCCTCCTGATAGCTGTACGCATCCACGTAGGTGCGGAAGGGGTTCATCATCCAGTAATTCGGCCGTTTGATACGACGGGTGTAGCTGGCGCTGACCGAAATCGGCTGCTGCAGTTTGCCCAGCGGCGAAGAGGTGTATCCTGCATAAGCCGTAGGAAAAGGATTGAAATACGATTTAGCGGTCACAGAGTCGGCCGTTTTCCAGTCGCCGTGACTATAGGTGTATTCGCCACGCAGACCGAGTTTGACCGACCAGTGTTCGCCGAAATTCTTGCCGACGGAGATATAAGCTGCAGCCACATGCTCGTCATAACGGAATGCGCTGCTGTCGGACGGCAGATGGGTGCCGTTCACGGTCGAGTCGGTACACATGTTATTATTGGTTGCCGACAGACCGTACTTGACGCCGCACTCAATCATGCCCGTCTCCCAGAACTTGGTCTGGAAATCCAGTTTGGCGCTGTAGATGTCAATAATCTGGCGGCTGTCGATATCGAGACGCAGCGAATGGTCTGTTGCCTCTTTGTAATTCGTCTCCTGATAATTGACGGAACGGTTGTTATAGCGGTTATAGTCCGCATTGACAGTCAGTTCGCGCGCCAATGCCTCGGAGAACGTGTGCGTGAAGTTGAGGTTCGCCGTATGTTGCGGGGACTGCATGATGTTCGACGTGTTGGAGTAACTGCGACGGGTAGTGTCGTTTCCTTCCAAAGTGTACGCGTAGTTGCGACCGGGCATAATACGCTGATTGACATTCATGTACGGCACCTGAAGAATAAATCCGAGCGTATTGACGGAGTCGATATACCAGTCGTTACCTACTTTGAGCATGTAATACTGGAAATTGGTGTTGTAGCCCGAATTGGAGTAGTTCTCCAGCATCGGTGTCTTACGATAGGTTTCAAGGTCAATGTCGTTCTGTGCGAACACTTGCGTAATCTGGCCGAAGGTGTAGGTCTTCTCCCCGCGGTAATTGAGGTTGAGCGATACCATATCCTTCTGCAACCAGCGTTTCACATCGCCGAAATACATGCCTCCGTAGGCGGCTGACAGCATGCCGTTCAGCCCTTTCATCATGTTGCGCTTGGTCTTGATGTTGATAATACCTCCCTGTCCGCTCGCGTCGTATTTGGCAGAAGGATTGGAGATTATTTCTATTTTCTCAATCGTGTTGCCGTCCGTACCATCCAGCATGGCTTTGAGCTGTTGACCGCTGAGATAGGACGGTTTGCCGTCCACGTACACTTCCACCGACTTGCCATTGACAGTGATGTTGCCGTCCTTGTCAATGCGGACGCCCGGCGCACGACGGAGAATGTCGTTTCCGTTGCTTCCGGCGGCAAGCGGCGAAGCGCTTACGTTCACCACCAACTTGTCCATCTGCCGCTCGATGAGAGGTTTCTTCGCTTTCACTTCCACTTCACGGAGGTTCTCGGTCTCCTCGTTCAGTACGAAATCCGGTCCTCCGAATTCAGTGCGATAACCGATATATGAAGCCTGTATGATATAAGGTCGGGTGGTTATCTCCAGGTTATAAGCGCCTTCGTCATCGGTGATTGCGCCGGTGATGAGCGTCGAATCCGACGATAATACAGAAATAGTGACGAAAGGCATTGCTTCGCCACGCATGTTCGTCACATGTCCGATAATGGTTTCTGCCGATGCGGACAACGTGGTCAGCACCAGAAGAGCCAAAACATATACACAACTTCTTCTCATGTTACTTCACTTTTGTGGCGAACAGTTGCACGTCTGTTGCAGTCAGATTGATGTTCTCTTCCTCGTGTGCACGACCTGTGATATAGACACGTGCGCTGATTGAGCCGTCGTTGAGCAGTTGTCCTTCGCCGTTCATCTGGCAGCGGAACATCTCTTGCAACTCATCGACGTAGATGTCACGGCTGACAGGTTCGAAGAAAATCGTGTCATGTGCCAGCACGCCTGTCATCGCGTATAAATCGCCGTTGTCGGCACTCATGGTGATTTTCACTTTGTCCGCTTCGTCCGTGCGTACAACCGTCATGCTGCCTGTTTCGGTATTCAGGCGCACCTGTTTTGCATTGCCTGTGGCTTGGTAGTACACGCGCGCCGAACCCGCCGATTTGTAATTGTACAAACCGGAGACGGTTTTTATACCCGGTGCATTACTGCAACTTGCCAATCCCATCAGTACTACTCCCAGTACCAAGATGGCCGGATTTTTCATCGTTCTCATTTCCTCAGAATGTAGTTGTTTTTAACAATTCGGTGCAAAAGTACTGCTTTCTGACGAATTGAGATATGAAAAATCGGACATTCGCCTTTGAAGGGCGTTTTGGGGGTGCTTTTTTAAGCGAAAAATACGGAAAAATCGTCTGTCAGAGGGATACCTAACATGCGGAAATGGCTTGGCGAGACGCAACCCATCTGCTGAAACTCCATCGCCATATGGCTCAAATCATAGTACCCGTGCCGCAAGGCTATCTGCATCAGGTCGATTGTCTGTCCGGTGGCGGCATCGCGCTGCATGTGCTGCAAGGTCTTGTGAAAACGGCGCAGGCGGATGAACTGCTTGGGCGGGATGCCGACGTAGGTACGGAAGACGCGCAGGAACTGCCGTTCACCCAGACAAGCCACAGACGCCATCTCGGCAGCAGATATATTCCCTTTCGCCTCGTCGCAAGCGGCAATCACTTTGCATAGCCGTGTATAGTTGTAGTCCTCTTTGCGCGGCAGATGACCGAGAAAGAAAGCGTCAATCAGTTGTGCCGTCTCCTGCGGTTGGGATGACTGTTTGAAGAGCCGGTCCAGTTGCATCAGTCCCTTGTCATCGGAGTCCGCTGCAGTGAGTACCTTCCCTGCCAGTTGTTGGAGGTCGGTTCCTAACAAGGCGTACATGCCGCCAGGCTCAAAATCCAGCAGCATGCCGTCAAACCAACCGCTGAGGGTAGTCAGGGCGATTGTTTTCTGGTTTGCGCCAAGCAGCGTGAGTCCGTCGGAAACCAAGCCGTTGCTCACGCAGTGATCGTACTCCTCGCTGGTTGAGAAGTCAACCGTCACATTGCGCATGAATACCATGCTGCCATAGTTGGGCAACAGGGGCTGCACATGCTTGCCGTTGATGAACCGCGGGTCATCGGACGGCGGCGTCATGGTGTCCGTCGAGCCTTCCGCGCGCACGAATACGTAGCGTGTAATATAAGGTCTCAATGCTTCTGAGGGATGGATGATTTGCGAATACATAAAAGTACGGACGGTTTATATAATCATGATTCAATTTCTCAAAATCCGGCACAAAATTACTTGTTTTTTTTCGAATGAACAAATAAAAGCAGGAAGGCCGACACTTACAATCTAACGGAATATGAGTGAAAATATGCAATAAAACAATTGTACTGCATAAAAAAGTGTATTTTTATAGAATCGCAGATTATTTAACAAAGAATCGCAGATTTCTCTTGCAAGATTTGGAGATTTTCTTTACCTTTGCGCCGGATTTTGAAAATAGGTATGATAGTACATTCACAATGTTCCGGCATCCGGCCTTGACCTAAAACATACAACCATCATGACACGCAAAGTTCGCGTCCGTTTCGCGCCGTCACCTACCGGCGCGCTTCATATCGGCGGAGTACGCACCGCCCTTTACAACTACCTCTTCGCCCGCCAGCACGGCGGCGACATGCTACTGCGCATCGAAGACACCGACTCCACCCGCTTCGTGCCGGGTGCGGAGGAATACATCATCGAGTCGCTCCAGTGGCTCGGCATCGAGATTGACGAGGGCATCGGCGCATGGAACAGGAAAGACGGCCGGCTGACCGAGGAACTGTGCGGCCAGTACGGAAGCCGCGGCTCTTACCGCCAGTCGGAGCGCCGCGACATCTACCGCCAGTACGTCCGTCAGCTGCTCGACAGCGGCCATGCCTACTACGCCTTCGACACCCCTGCGGAGCTGGAGGCGAAGCGTGCGGAGATACCCAACTTCCAGTACGACGCCCGCACCCGCGGACAGATGACCAACTCGCTGACCCTTTCCGCAGAGGAGGTGCAGGCGCGCATCGCGGGCGGTGAGCAGTATGTGGTGAGGTTCAAGGTGGAGCCTGACGAAGACGTGCATGTGCATGACCTGATACGCGGCGAAGTGGTGATAAACAGCAACATACTGGACGACAAGGTGCTTTACAAGTCAGCGGACGACCTGCCCACCTACCACCTCGCCAACATCGTGGACGACCATCTGATGGAGGTGACGCACGTCATTCGCGGCGAGGAGTGGCTGCCGAGCGCACCACTGCACCTGCTGCTCTACCGCGCCTTCGGTTGGGAGGACACCATGCCCGAGTTCGCCCACCTGCCCCTGCTGCTGAAGCCGGACGGCAACGGCAAGCTGAGCAAGCGCGATGGCGACAGGCTCGGTTTCCCCGTCTTCCCGCTTGAGTTCCACAACCGGAAGGACGGCACCGTGTCGTCGGGCTACAGGGAGAGCGGCTATTTCCCCGAGGCGGTCATCAACTTCCTCGCCCTGCTCGGCTGGCATAACACGGGCGACCAGGAGATATACTCGATGGAGGAGCTGATACGGCAGTTCTCGCTTGAGAGGGTGAGCAAGTCGGGCGCAAGGTTCGACTATGAGAAGGGCAAGTGGTTTAACCACCAGTACCTGCAGATGCGCGACGACCGCGAGCTGGCACGGATGTTCATGCCGGTGCTGGCGGCGCATGGTCACGGCGACGAGCCGGAAGAGAAGGTGGTAAGCGTCATCGCCCTGATGAAGGACAGGGTGAACTTCGTCCCCGAACTCTGGGAGCAGGCGTCGTTCTTCTTCGAGGCTCCGGCGGAGTACGACGAGAAGTCGCTGAAGAAACGGTGGAAAGAGGAGAGTCCGCGGCAGATGGGCGAATTGCTGGAGCTGCTGGAGGCGCAGGACGACTGGTCGGGCGAGGCGCTTGACGCAGCGGTGATGCCGTGGATAGAGAGCAAGGGCTACGGCGTGGGCATCGTGATGAACGCCTTCCGCATCTGCCTCGTAGGGGCGGCGCGCGGACCGCACATCTGGGCTATAACCGACGTGCTCGGCAAGGACGAGAGCCTGCGCAGGGTAAGAACGGCGATAGAGAAAATCAAGTAAGCGGATGAACGAGTTCCTTGAGCAGGAAGAGGCGGTGCTGCGGATGCTGAAGACAGTGTTCGACCCCGAAATCCCCGTGAACATATACGACCTCGGGCTGATTTACAAGATCGACCTCCCGGGCGACGGCGTGTGCAACATCGACATGACGCTCACCGCGCCATCATGCCCGGCCGCCGACTTCCTCGTGGAGGACATTCGGCAGAAAGTGGGCAGCGTGGAGGGGATAGAGACCGTGAACGTGAACATCGTCTTCGAACCTGAATGGACGAAAGACATGATGTCGGAAGAAGCGAAACTGGAACTCGGTTTCATGTAAAAGAGGGGCGCGCGATGGTCTGTTTTCTGAGTGACGCACACCTCGGCTCGCGGGTGATAGACGACCCCGCCGCCCATCAGCAGGCGGTGGTGCAGCTGCTGGAGCGGATGGCTCAAGAGGCGGAGGTGATATGTCTGCTGGGCGACATCTTCGATTTCTGGTACGAGTATATCTGGGAGGCAGGCGGCACGCTTGACAACCCGCCTGCGGGCAAAAAGCAGTTCGTGCCCGTACTGCGCTGCCTGCGGGAACTGACGGACAGAGGCATAAAAGTGCATTACTTCACCGGCAATCACGACATCTGGACTTTCGGCTGGCTGCAGCGTATGACGGGCGTACAGATACACCGCCATGCGTGGGAGACGGAGTTCTATGGCAGAAAGGTGCTGCTTGCTCACGGCGACGGACTCGTTCCGCGCAACTACATGGAGCGGCTGCCGAAGGAGATACAGAAGAAAATCAAGGCTTTCATCAGGCTGCGGGCGTTCTTCCACCACCCTGTGCCGCAGTTCCTCTTCAGGCTTCTGCCGCCTTCGTGGGGCGACAGCTTCGGCTACGAGTGGGCGCGGCGGAGCAGGCAGAAGGAGATAGACAACCCCTGTCCCTACAAGGGCGAGAACCAGGAGGAACTGGTGCTTTACGCCAAAGAACAGGAGCAGCTGGGCAGGCACCGCGACCTATATATCTTCGGGCACCGGCACATAGAGCTTGACCTGCAGCTTGCCACAGGCAGCCGAGTGCTGGTACTGGGCGACTGCTTCAGGCAGTGGACCTACGCCCGCATGGACAAGAACGGAGAAATACAACTCATGAACACAGAAACGGCACTATGACGCACACAAGAGAAGAACAACTGGCGGCTTTCGACCGCCTGCTGACCATCATGGACGACCTGCGGGAGAAATGTCCGTGGGACAGGAAACAGACCTTCGAGAGCCTGCGGCAGAACACGATAGAGGAGACCTACGAGCTCGCCTCCGCCATCATCCGCAAGGACATGAACGAGATAAGCAAGGAGCTCGGCGACGTGCTGCTGCATGTCATCTTCTACGCGAAGATGGGCTCCGAGACAGGCGACTTCGACATAGCCGATGTCTGCAACCGCCTGTCGGACAAGCTCGTCTTCCGGCACCCGCACGTCTATGGCGAGCAGGTGGCGAAAGAGGCGGAGGACGTGTCGAAACTGTGGGAGGAGGTCAAGCTGAAGGAGAAAGGCGGCAACAAGACCGTGCTGGGCGGCATTCCCGACTCGCTGCCGTCGCTCGTGAAGGCGTACCGCATACAGGACAAAGCGGCTAACACGGGCTTCGACTGGGAGAAGAAAGAGGACGTGTGGGAGAAAGTGAAGGAGGAGACACGCGAGTTTGAGGCTGAACTGCGCGCCGCCGCACCCGAGGGGAAGAAGCCCTCAGAGGCGGACAAAGAGCGCATGGAGGCGGAGTTTGGCGACCTGCTGTTCGCCCTCGTGAACGCGGGCAGGCTGTACAAACTGCGGCCGGACAACGCGTTGGAGAAGACCAACGGCAAGTTCATACGCCGCTTCAACTATATGGAACGGCGCGCGAAAGAGATAGGCAGGGCGCTGAACGACATGAGCCTTGACGAGATGGAGGCTCTGTGGCAGGAGGCGAAGAAAGAGGAGTGACTACTCGCTTACAGGCTGCACCAGCGTGTGCTTCACGGGCGAGTACTTCGAATCGGACTGCACCTCGAAGACCATCTGATGCACTCCCGCCTTCCGCGGCTTATAGCCCATCGGGAAAAGCACGAAGTTGTAACCCTTGACGAAATAAAGCTGCGTCTTCCGCACATCGGACTGCTCGGTAAGCACCTCCTCAATCTCCTTGGAGAGGTCGCAACGCATCGCAAGGGCCGCGGAGTCGTAGGTGACGAGCGCCGCCTTGAGGTCGTTGCCGCGCGAACCGAAGCCCACGACAAAGACCACCGTGTCGCTCAGGCTGACCGTATCCAGCAGATACTTGTTCGACGAGGAGTCATAGGCAATGCGGAGCGTGTCCTCACAGCCGACAATACTGTCGTGGGAGAAGACCGGATTGCGCAGGAAAACGGAAAAAGAAATATAAGGGGTGTACTCCGCGTTGTCGGTGTTCTTGCACGAACCGAGCAGGCACACCACCGACGCAACCACCAGCAGGAAAGATAAAAAACGACGCATCATACCATCAACACTTTAGCCGGCCATGCCGGAACAAAAAATACGGTTATTCAAAACAATGTGCGGCATATAGGACTCGAACCTACACTCGTGAGAACCAGATCCTAAGTCTGGCGCGTCTACCAATTCCGCCAATGCCGCGTGCGTCCGGTAGGAATGCGGTTGCAAAGGTACGAACTATTTTTGAATTGACCAAAAGGAACACGAAAAAAAACGGGACCGGTGTCCCCTCGTCTGCATCATGAACGACATTTTCCACCATACCCTGCCGAATGGCATGCGCCTTGTCCACCGGCGCACCTCCTCGCCCGTATGTTACGCGGGCATCATGACCGGGGCCGGCACCCGCGACGAACAGCCGGAAGAGAACGGCATGGCCCACTACATCGAGCACTGCGTGTTCAAGGGTTGCCGGACGGCCTCCCTCCGCGGAGGCGCGGAGAAGGTGCTGACGGCCGCGCAGATCATCGACCGCGTGGAGGGCGTAGGCGGCGAGATAAACGCCTACACGACAAAAGAGGAGACCGTCTTCTACGCGGCAGCCCCGACCCCCTATTTCGGGCGGACGGTGCAGCTGCTGGCCGACCTCGTTTTCCGTCCCGTGTTCCCGAAGGAGGAGACGGACAAGGAGACCGGCGTCATCCTGGACGAGATAGAGAGCTACAACGACAGCCCGAGCGAACTCATCTACGACGACTTCGAGTCGCTCCTGTTCGCGGGGCACCCGCTCGCCCTCCCCATTCTGGGGACCCGCCGCACCCTGCGCCACATCAGCCGCTCCCCTCTCGCCCCGCTGCAATGGATGCAGCAGCACTATCTGGCGGATCGGACGGTGGTGTTCTCTCAGGGGAACCTGTCGTTCCAGCACGTTATTGACACCATGACGCGCGCGCTGGAGAACGCCCCCCTGCCCTACACTGCGCATCCCCACCCCGCCGCCCCGCCGC
>Ga0265298_10007683_pt1 | contig 13059 bp, 10 predicted proteins | sample AusTroGonzalo_MG_3_FD_193486 | JGI IMG/M metagenome (GOLD analysis project Ga0265298, IMG submission 193486) | Bovine rumen microbial communities from tropical cattle in Woodstock, Queensland, Australia - Gonzalo_01 | ecosystem: Host-associated > Mammals > Digestive system > Stomach > Rumen ... | reverse complement strand
TGCAGAAATACCTCAGCGCACAACAGGAGAACAACAAGGACTATGTCAGCTCCGACGGGATATCCTTCCAGGACCTTCTGAACATCGTCGAACAGTTCAGACTCACGTTCCTGAAGGAGGTCGATGCCATCATCAACGAACGCGGCGTCACGAACGACAAGGAAGCCTTCCTCAACCGTGTTGAATACAGGCTGTGGAACCTGACGAATTCGTACAACTACAACCGCCAGATGCAGCAGCTCTACAACGATATCATCCGTGATTACGAGGCCAGACTCACCGGGGTCGTGTTCATTCCCTCGCTCGATTCCGACAGGCAGTTCTACATGTCCAAGACGAAAGTCGGAATTGACCTGTACACATTGGCGTCCACCGAGTACGAGGAGAAGGCGGAGGAAATCCAGCGTGAGATCAACGGATTGAACCAGTATGTGCAGAAGATCAACAGCGAGGAATCCATACTTCTGGAAGCCGAGAACAAGGCCCGTGTGGATGCACTTCTGGAGCAGTTCAGAAGCCAGCTGAATTCCACGATGGACGAAATCAAGCGAGTGGAGAAGGAGTTCAGCCAGTACAAGAACCACAGTTACGTCACTGTGAAGATCAGTGAACTGGGGCTGATCGACCGTTCCAATGCAAAACTGGTCATTGTGGCCGTGGCGGTACTGGATCTGGCCGTCGCCATTGTCCTGGCGATCCGCCACCAGAGCAAGAAAGAGAAAGAGAAGGAGTCAACGTGAAAGATTTTCAGATTCTCAGATACATCAAACGTTGGAAATATCTCATCATCTTCCTGATGATACTGGGGCTTACGGGTTTCTATCTGTATCTTTCGAGGCAGCAGTACTACTATGCCACGATGAAGATCGAGTATCTGAACAGCAAGGCCTCTGAAGGGCTGACTCCGAACGGTTCCAAACTCAAGCCGGAGGAGATCCGGGCGTCGGTCATCGTCAGCGCTGCACTGGATGAAACAGGTCTGGATATCAACGTTGACTATGTCCGTAACTCGCTCACAATCGAGGGAATACTCACAGATGAAGAGCAGGACCGCAAGGAGGCCCTCCTGAGCAAGGGTGAAGAGTACGTCCTCAAACCGACGAACTACCAGGTCAGATTGTCGATGAACGCGAACTACACGGAAGAGACGGTGCAGAGCCTGCTTACCGCAATCGTCAACCAGTACATGACATGGTACGGCAACCAGTACGTCATCACCAGGGCCAAACCAGGTATTCTTGACAAGGACATACTCGACAAATACGACTACACCATTGCGATGGACATGATTTCGGAAGCCATCGACAAAATGCTGAACTACATCTACATCAATGGTGAGACATTCCGCTCCACACAGACAGGCCTGAGTTTCTACGACCTGCAGACACAGCTTCAGCTGCTCAGGGACGGGAAGTTCGAGGACGTCTATGTGAAGACCCTGAACTCCGGTATCACGAAGGATCCGGAACTGCTCAGGGACTACTACACGGCTGTCATTGCGGAAACCAATCTCCTCAGGGCTCAGAAACTGCTTCAGGTCGGGGAGATGGAGAACCTCCTGAAACTGTATGTCGGCCAGATGCTCGATGCACAGGATTTCTCGAGTTCGTCGACAAGTGTATCGGAAAGCGACACATCGGTTTCAGGATCGAACTCAATCATCCTGAGCAATGTTTATGAGATTTACGATGAAGAACGCAACCCCGTGTACTCGAAGAACAACTACGAGGTGCTGATAGACACATACGCCAAGTACCTTGCCGATGTGTATGAACTTGAAGGTAAGATCACCGAGTGTGAACACATCCTGGAGAGCCTTTCCACAGTCACCGAGGCATCTGCGGAGATAGTCCAGCAGTCAGTCTACGGGGAAATCGATGGGCTCATAGACCAGGTCAACAGCATCTACACGCAGTTGAACATCGTCGGTACGGAGTACAACCAGTCGCAGGTCGCGAAAAACATTCGCGTGACATCCAGTGCCAGATCCGCAAAGGGAGTGAACATCGAGCTCTATATGGCTCTTGCAGCAGTCCTGTTCCTGGGTGTCGGATGTGCAGGCGCCATCGTCCTCGGCCGTGCCGGAGACCTGATGGACTATGTCCTCTACACGGATAAGGTCACCGGATTGCCGAGCCGTATCTCATGTGACGAGCAGATTGAGAAAATCGCCAAACTGGGCGCCCTGGATACATTCAGTTGCGTATGTCTGTTCGTCATCAACCTGGGTGAGGTCAACAACCGCTTCGGAAGGGATACCGGAAACCAGATGCTTGCCGAGCTGGGTCTCATTCTGCAGATCACCGCGAAGCAGTACGGATTCATCGGCTACAACAACGGTAACCAGTTCCTTTGTCTGCTGGACAACTGTACCTACGAGAAGGCCAGGGACATGGTCGATTTCATCGGGTACGAACTGGAGAAATCACAGGTCAAGGTCAAGCCCAGCATAGTCGCAAAGATCGGTGAGTCCAACAGGCTCTCAGCCTACCAGATCAACAATCTGATCAGCGCGACATTCAAGCAACCCGACATCGTGGTTTTCAAACCCGTCAACAATGATGTCAAAGGAGGTTCAAGGTGAGTGACCGTAATTCCGATATGAAGGCTTCTGCCCGCGACCGAAGGAAAATGGCCAGGGAGAAGAGAGACGAGGAAGCCTATCTGAAGGCGCTGGAATCGGCCGACGTCAAGGCGACCGAGATGGGAATCCACGAGTACCTCCAGGACCGCAAGCGCCGGGCAAAAGCGAAGAGACGCAGGAGACTGTTCGTCATCGCCTGTATCCTGCTTGCGATAGACATGATCGTCATAGGTCTATGGCACTACATAGTGCATGAGGAGAATACGCTTGAGGTGTCGTTCTACCATCTTGAGTCGGACAAGGTTGACTCGAACTTCCGGATCGTCCAGCTGAGCGACCTCCATCTCCATGAATTCGGGGAGAACAACTCGGAGCTCGTCGACTGGGTGCGCAGGCTGGAACCGGACATCATCACGATCACAGGTGACATGAACATCCATTTCAACGAGGACACACATGTCGTGACAGACCTCTGTTCGCAGCTGGTCGAGATTGCGGATGTATACTACGTCTTCGGTAACCACGAATGGGTGGACCACATCGACCGGCATACCACAATCAAGAGCGATATCGCCGCCACAGGTGTCACGATACTCGAGAACAGCTATGTCGGACTTGAGATCAACGGGAACAGGGTGTTCGTCTGCGGTCTGGTGAACGAGGTCGCGAACTACGAGAAGTACAACGCACCCAAGGTCATGGAAAAATTCATGGCCGAGGAAGGATTCAAGATCCTCCTGGTCCACTATCCGGAGTATTTCCTCGGGAAGCTTAACGATTACACGATCGATCTCGCCATGTGCGGCCATACGCACGGCGGAATCATAAGGATCCCGGTCGTTGGCGGTCTTTTTGCATCGGACCAGGGATTTTTCCCGACGCTGTATCAGGGTATGCAGACGGTCGAAGGCGGCAGCACGGTTGTCGTCAGCCGCGGACTGGGCGGAGACAGGGCAATCCCGAGGATCAACAACAATCCGGAGATTGTTGTCGTGGATGTGAACTGGTACTGATTGCCGGAGGAATGGAACCGTGGGAAAGGCCGAAATCATAAAAGATTCTGTCAAGGGGATCCTCAGCATGATGGTGATGGTCCTGATTTTCGTAATCGGAATCCTCGTGTTGTGTTTCTCCTCCCTGCTGGTGGGACATCAGGAAGAACTGAAGACCGCCGAAGGTGAGATAATCTATGTGGATCAGGCAAGCTCTCACGGATCGTCGGGAAAAGGCACCACGATTGTCGTGGAGAACGATGATGACCTGAAGGTGAAGGTTATAAAACCGATATCACCGAATGAAAGTGTTATAGGGCAATGAAGATGAATATTCTGTTGGTGAACAAATTTCTGCATCCGAACGGAGGCTCGGAGACGTATATGTTCCAGCTGGGTGAATACCTGGAACGTATCGGACACAAGGTACAGTATTTCGGTATGGACCATCCGAACCGGATTGTCGGCAATGCGTCCGACGCATACACCTCGACTATGGATTTCCATTCATGCTCGGGGCTTGCGAAGGTGAGCTACGCATTCAGGACGATTTATTCCAAAGAGGCCAGGAAAAAGATCCGCATCGTGCTTGAGGATTTTAAGCCGGATGTCGTCCATATCAACAACTTCAACTACCAGCTTACTCCCTCTATCATCGTCGAGGTCATGAAGTGGAAGAAGGAACGTGCACACAAGTGCCGGATCATATATACGGCGCATGATTTCCAGCTGGTCTGTCCGAACCACCAGCTGTTCAATCCCAATACGGGGAAAATCTGCGAGAAATGCCTTATCGGAGGAAACCGCCGGTTCTTCAACTGTTCCAAAGGAAAGTGCATCCATTCTTCCGGTGTGAGGAGTATGATCGGATCCTGCGAGGCGTTCTACTGGAACAACCGCGGCATATACCGTGATCTCGATGCCATCATCTGTCCGTCGCAGTTCATGAAGGAAAAGCTGGATACCAATCCGGTCCTCGCGTCCAAGACTGTATTCCTGCGCAACTTCCAGACGGACAATCCCAACCTGTCGGTCGATACGGCATCGTTGCCCGGTCTGCCTGATCGCTATGTGCTCTATTTCGGTCGTTTCTCAACGGAGAAGGGGATAAGCACATTGCTTAAGGCCATCAAGGCACTGCCGGACATAAGGTTCGTACTTGCAGGCAGCGGCCCTCTGAAGGACCAGGTGGACGGCATACCCAACGTCCTCAATGCCGGTTTCCTTTCGGGTGGAGTGCTCAACGGGGTGATAAAGAACGCATCTTTCAGCGTAATCCCGTCAGAATGGTTCGAGAACTGCCCGTACTCGGTCATCGAGAGCCTTATGCTCGGGACCCCTGTCCTTGGGGCCAGGATCGGGGGTATCCCGGAACTGATCCGGGACGGCGTGACAGGCGAGTTGTTCACAAGCGGGGACCCGGAGGAACTGACCGGGAAGATCCGGAATCTCTGGGATCATGCTGACCGCGTGGACACGTACAGGAAAAACTGCAGGGCGATCGGCTTTGACAATGTCGAGGCTTATACGGTCAAGCTGTTGCCCATCTATGAAGGATAATAAGTCAGAGAGGAAATGATATGAGCAGTCAGAAGAAACTGAACGGGACGGTGATTGTCACCTACCGCTGCAATGCCCGCTGCACGATGTGCAGCCGCTATAAGGCCCCTTCAAGGCCGGAAGAGGAGATAAGCCTCGAGACGATAAGAAAGCTTCCTCCCATGTATTTTACCAACATCACGGGAGGAGAACCTTTCATCCGCGAGGATCTGGAGGAGATAGTCGCTGAACTGAAGAAGAAGTCCGACCGTATCGTCATCAGCACGAACGGCTTCTTCACGGACCGCATCCTGAAGCTGACGGAGAAGTTCCCGGACATAGGAATCCGCATTTCAATCGAGGGCTCGGAGAAGAACAACAATGCCATCCGCGGCCTGGATGACGGATACAGGCGCGGCTACGAAACCCTCAAAAAGCTCCGCGAAAGGGGCATGAAGGATGTAGGTTTCGGGATGACGGTCCAGGATTGCAATGCGCCGGACCTGGTACCTCTCTACAAACTCTCCGATGAGATGTGCATGGAATTCGCCACGGCATCATTGCACAACAGCTTCTATTTTGTGGAGAACAAGAACGTCATCCACGACCGCCCGATGGTCGCGAAGAACTTCGAGGATCTGGTGAATGAGCTTCTCAACTCGAAAAGCCCCAAGAAATGGTTCCGCGCATATTTCAACCACGGCCTGATCAACTACATCTACGGACAGAAGAGGCTTCTGCCATGCGACATGGCTTTCGACACGTTCTTCATCGATCCGTACGGAGATGTGATGCCCTGCAACGGAACGAAGGACAAGAAGGTCATGGGCAATCTGAACACACAAAGCTGGGATGAACTCTGGAACTCGGAGCAGGCCGATCGGGTGAGGGACTTCGTCCGCCATTGCGACCGCAACTGCTGGATGATCGGATCCGTTTCCCCGGCCATGCAGAAATACATCTTCAAGCCGGCCTTCTGGGTTGCAAGACACAAGCTTAAATTCTGGACGAAGAAGAAGTACTCCATGTACGAACTCAAGTGCTGCAGGGACTACCGCGACGGCAAGCTGACCAAGGAGATGTGCGACAAGTGTTCGACATGTGACATGACCTCGGTTGCCAAGGACGGAAGGGACGGACACAACTCAGGGGAGTAACGGTCTTACCGGACTGCTGATGGAGAGATATTCGAGATGAAGATCCTGATTTTGCGTACAATGGCCAATGTCCTTAAGCTGAGCACATACAATCTGCAGGAGGTCGGTCTGGCCAAGGCCCTCATCAGGCTGGGGCACCACTGTGACATCCTCTATTACACGGACGAGAAGAAGGACCGTCGTGAGACGATCACGTTCGACGGTGACAAGACCATAACCATCCTGTGGATGCACGGATTCAACATCCTGTACGAGGCGATATATCCTTCCCTGAAGAAAATCGTGAACGATTACGACATCATCCAGGTCTCCGATTACGTTGGATTCACTTCTGTCTGGCTGAATGCTAAACACCAGGACAAGACGGTCAACTACCAGGGACCCTACTACTGTCCCTACAACAAGAAGGATATCCTCAGGACATCTGTCATGGACCGTATTCTGCTGCCTTTCTCCCGTAAGTCGACGATGGTGGTAGGAACCAAGAGCGAACTGGCGACGAAATACATCAGGGATAAACACATCGACGATGTGACCACGCTTGGAGTGGGAATCGACCTCGACAACCTTACGCCTCCGGATCAGGCTGAACTCCCTCCGTTCGTAAAGGAAGTGAAGGAAAGGAAACAGTCGTTGAAGTACCTCCTGTACATAGGACGTCTTGAAGAGCGCAGGAACATCCTGTTCCTTCTGGATGTGTTCCACAAGGTGGTTGAGAAAGACGATGGCATCCGTCTGGTCCTGATCGGAAAGGGAGACAAGGACTATGTGGATGCATGCTGGGAGAAGACGGACCATCTGGGCCTCAGGGACAAGGTGATCTACAGCCCGCAGCTGGAGCAGAAATTCGTCAGGGAAATCTACCGCTGTTGCGACCTGTTCCTTCTTCCGACACGTTATGAGATCTTCGGCATGGTCCTCCTCGAGGCCATGTATTTCGGCATACCGGTCCTGACCACCTATAACGGTGGTTCCTGCACATTGATACGCGATGATGAGAACGGCTTCATCCTGGACGAAATGGATCCGGACAAATGGGCGGAGAAGGTACTCACCCTGCTGGCCAAGCCTGAACATCTTGCCGACGTTGCAGAAAAGGCTGCGGACACCATTTCAAAGAAATATACTTGGGATGCGCTTGCTCCGCGTTTCCTCGAACTCTACAACAGGAGACTGGAGAAGAACAGATGACGGTCAGTGAGTTCGCGTTCCGTGCATACATGAAGTTGAAACACGAGACACTGAGGTCACGTGTGAAGAAACAGGAGTGGCAATACGGCGTGACCCGAGAGAAGAGGGATACCCGGGTCATCATATCGCTGACCAGCTTCCCCAGACGCTTCCCTGATCTCGAACTGTGTCTCAAGTCCCTTTTCAATCAGGAGATGAAAGCCGACCGGATCATACTGTGGCTGGGAAACGATGCATCCGCCGAGGATGTTGAGGCTTTGAAGAAGAAGTACTCCGGCTACGGATTGGAAGTGATCAGGGACGGGGAGAACAATTATTTCTCCCATAAGAAATACTACTACGCAATGCGTGATTTTCCGGAAGCTGTGATCGTTACGGCTGATGACGATCTGATCTACCCTACGGACTGGCTCGGATCCATGTACCGGTCTTATGAGAAGAATCCGGATTGTATAAACGCGAGACGCGTGTGCAGAATCGCCTGGGATGCATCCGGGGATCCGAAGCCGTATGTCAGTTGGCCAGGTGAGGTCAGGGCCAAGGTTCCGTCGCACGACCTTGTCGCAACGACAGGTGCCGGAGCGCTTTTTCCTCCGGGGTGCCTCGGAAAGGAGACTCTGAACCATGAGGTCTTCATGTCCAAGGCGAAGACAGCCGATGACCTGTGGATCAAAATCATGGCGGTCCTGTTCGGGGTCAGGGTAGTATGGGCAGAAAACTCCATGATCATGCCGACCACGATCAACCTGAACCAGGATGTGGAGCTGGCCAATGAAAACGTGGCCAACGGAAGGAACGATGCCATCTTCCGTGACCTGTGCAGTCATTACCACCTCGGCAAGGAAGATTTCGACAAACAGAGAAGTGGAGGGTATGAGAATTGATCACCGTTGTCGTCCCTGTTTACAACATGAAGGATTATCTCTCCAAATGCATCGATTCCCTGCTGCGCCAGACATGTTACGATTATGAAATCGTCATCGTGGATGACGGCTCCACGGACGGTAGCTCACAGATGTGCGACCTTGAGGCGGAGAAGTCGGACAGGATACGTGTTGTCCACAAACCCAACGGAGGCCTTCCTTCCGCCCGCAACTGCGGAATGGACAATGCAAGAGGAGAGTACGTCGTTTTCCCGGATCCCGACGATTGGGTGGAACCCGATTATCTCGAACACCTTCTCTCAATGATAAGGAAAGACAACGCGGACCTCGGCATCTGCGGCTTCTACCGTTTCAGCAAGAACGGGGAGTGGCCGTTCAAGCTGCCTCCGGCATCGGTCATGGATGTCAAAACCGCCCTGCATCGTCTGGTACTTCCATCGGATTTCTCAGGCTACGCATGGAACAAGCTTTTCTCAATGAAGATAATCCGCGAGAAGGGGCTCAGGTTCGACGAGGAGCTGAAGAGCCTGCAGGACCTCCATTTCTGTTTCCGCTATTTCCAGTTCTGCGGACGCATCGCCTTCGATCCCAAACCGCTGTACCACTACAACATCAGCACCGGTGTATCGACATACAATGCCCCGCTCACACAGAGGAAACTCAGCGCGTTCGCCGCTTACGAGAAAATCGCCGACCTGGCAAGGACCAGTCCGTGTCCCGAACTGGAACGCGAAGAGCATGGTCAGATATTCGAACGCTCGCTGAAGTACATCTATCCGTACTACTGGAATAAACCCCGGAATCCCGAAGTCCTGCGCCTGCTGAAAACCAATCTGAAGAAGTATAAGGAAGACTTCTTCCCGAATACCACTTTCTCCCGGAAGCACAACTTCCTGGCTCGTGTCGCCACGGTAAGCACAAGAGCCTATTACATCCTGCTCCGTTTCCTGCTCCCGCTCAAGAGAAACATAACAGGGGAGGAGTGACCGGATGAACAACAATTCGCGTCTGCGGAACAGCGTCAGGAACGTCTCTGTCGGTCTGATCGTCACCGTGATCAACACTCTGGTTTCGTTCGTCACAAGGACAGCGCTGATCAAGACACTCGGTATGGAAGTCATCGGTCTGAACGGACTGTTCACGGAAGTCATCTCCATGCTGTCACTGGCCGAGATGGGCGTAGGCATGGCCATCATCTACAGCCTGTACAAGCCCATAAGCGAGAACGATGAGAAAAAGATCAGCCAGCTGATGGGGTTGTACCGCAATGCCTACAACGCGATAGCCCTGGCCACCTTCGTGCTTGGCCTCATACTGGTTCCGTTCATCGACAAACTCATCACGGATATCGATTATCCTCTGCCGTACATCAGGCTCATATTCATGCTGTTCGTGGTGAAGACGGCATCGACCTATCTCTTCTCGTACAAGACGTCCTTGCTGAACGCGGACCAGAAGCAGTACATCGTTTCCCTGACCACGGCAATAGTCAAGGTCGCGATGACGGTGGTCCTGGTGATAGAGCTGGTCGTCCTGAAGAACTATGTCGTTTTCCTGGTGCTGTCCATCGCACAGTCGCTGATTACGAACATCATCCTCTCAAGGTATGTGGACAAGACCTATCCGTTCATTGATTACAAGGAAAAACTGGACAAGGAAGAGAGGAAACATGTCTTCTCCAACATAAAGAACATTTTCGTGAAGAGGGTATCGACTGTCATAACTAATTCCACGGACAACATACTGATCTCCACTATGGTCAGTACCATAACTGTCGGTTTCTACAGCAATTACGTGATAGTCTACAACGTGGTCAGGACCGTCAACCAGCAACTGGCCAACGGATTCACGGCCAGCATAGGCAACCTGTCGGTGACATCGGAAGCCGACCACTGCATAAAGGTCCTGAAACGGCTTACTTTCCTGTTCTTCGCATTCGGAATGGTCATGACAGCTGGTCTGATGGGTGCCATCACCCCGTTCATCAGGATATGGTTGGGCGAGGAATACCTCATGTCCGATCCGGTGGTGTACACGACAATCCTCGTTCTTTTCATCGAGATATGCTGTGTCCCGCTATGGCAGTTCCTTGAGACTTCGGGCCTCTTCAGGCAGGACAAGTATATAGGGATTATCGGAAGCACCGCAAACCTGATCGTCTCAATAATCCTATGTCTGAATTTCGGCATCGTGGGAATCTTCATCGGAACGATCTGTTCCCGCGTCATCCAGCTGATACTTAAGACACTGCTGATCTACAGGAAGAAGTTCTCACGCAGTACGGTCCCTTACTTCTTTGTCTGGGCCAAGATGTTTGTCGGATACGCCATTCTTGTCCTTTTCGAGCTTTTCGTGCTCAGAAGGCTGCATATCGACGGCAACTTCGCCGAGTTCTTCATCAAGGGCAGCATATCCGTATGTGCTGCGGTCCTGATTTCAATACTGCTGTTCATCGGAACCGATGAGCTGAAGTATTTCTGGGAACTGATAGGTAAAATCAAACGTAAGGTATTGTCCAGATAATGCCGGACGCAGTTCAGACGGCACCCTTGCGCTTGAAGATCGCGACTCCGGTCCTAAGAAGGATGTGGAAGTCAAGACTGAGAGACCAGTGCTCGATGTAGTAACGGTCCAGCGCGACGACCTCGTTGAAGTCCGTGATGTTGCTGCGTCCGCTGATCTGCCACATTCCTGTAAGGCCCGGACGTCCGCTGAGCCTGATCCTGTGGTCCGGGTTGTACTTGTCCCACTCGTCCTTCGTTGGCGGGCGGACGCCGACCATGCTCATCTCTCCCTTCAGGACATTGAAGAACTGCGGGAACTCGTCCAGGCTTGTCCTTCGGATGAAGTTTCCGATTCCCTTGGGATTTCCATGCTTGTCCTTCTTCTCGCTGCCGATGATGCGCGGATCGTCGTCGATCTTGAACATCAGGCCGCCTGCGATCTTGTTCTGTGCCTCGAGTTCGGCCTTGCGCTTTTCGGCATCCATGTACATGCTGCGGAATTTGTACAGCTTGAATATCTTTCCGTTCTTTCCGACCCTGTCCTGCTTGAAGAAGACGGGACCCGGGGATTTGATCTTGATAAGTGGTGCAAGGAAAATATAGATGAAGAGGGTAGCAATTGATCCCACCAAGCCGACTGCGATGTCGAACATGCGCTTTACCGCAAGATCCACTGCCGAAACGATTTTGGATGATGTAGAAAGGACATCGAAGTATCCCAGACGGTGGACTTCGGTGAAGTAGGCCATGAACGAGTTGGAATAGTCAACCGTGATTCCCATGTCTATCAGCTTGTCGATCAGCTGCTTGGGCATGCCCATGTCGTCCGGTTGCACGAACAGAACCTCATCCACGTACATGTGGTTGATTTTGTCCAGCGTGCTGTCATCCAGCGGATCGACGGGAACGTCTCCCAGTTCGGAGGACAGGGTGGGATCGTTCTCTCCCATAAGGAAGATATGGGAAAGTTTGACATTGTGGAGGGCTTGTACGCAGAACAGCTTGTCGTAGGTCCTCCGGGCAAGGGCGGGAGATGTCACCATGACGACGGAGAGCATCTTTTTCTCCTTGCGCTGTGCGAATATCCGCTTCTTGTTCAGTGTACGCCCGAGGATGTCCAGCACTATGTAGATCACCAGAGACCATCCGATCATCAGACGTGATGCATCGTCGGTGTGCTTTGAGACGAACAAATACAGGAGAGCGAGGACGAATGTGCTGAGAGCGAATCTGAAAACCTTCCACAGCTCATACCAGAAGGACCTGTAGATGATGCTGTGGTAGGAGCCGACGAACGGCATGGCCGCCAGCTGACACAATGTAAGGACCGCGGCCTGGAAGGACAGCGTATGGTCGAGGTAAGGAAGCCATACGCCTCTCCTGATGTAGCTGGTGATTATGAGAGCGATCTGAAGGCACAGAATGTCGACTATTATGAAATCCCAGTGCCTCATCCACTCATGGTCCTGTTTCTTGAGCATGCAAGTCTCCTTTCCCTGAAAATACCCCTAAACGAAGATTCTAAGCCCGTCCGTAGCATATGTCAAACGATTTCATATATAACTTCCATATATGAAAGCGAATGGCGGTAGGGGAGGCTGGATCGGATGTCTTGATGGCCTGTTTACTTCGCCGCGGCCTTGAAGATGCGGTACATGTCCTCCGTCTTCAGGATCCTGAAGTTGCCAAGGGTTTTGGCGCCGTTGAGGGATGCCTTTTCCGCCAGCATCATGCAGACATCGTCGGTGGCATCGATCCCCAGACCGCTGATCCTGACAGGCATGCCGAAGCTGATGAAGGTCTTCTCGAATGCGTCGATGGTCTTGTCCGCGGCCTTGTCCGGATCCGGGTCGTCGATTCCGTACACGAGCTTGCCTAGCTTGGCGAAACGTGCCGGGCATGTGGACTTGACGAAGCGTGCCCATGAGGGCCAGAGGGCCGAGAGGCCTGCTCCGTGGGCGACATCGTACAGTGCGGAGAGCTCATGCTCCAGCCTGTGGCAGGCCCAGTCGCCGTTCGATTCGAATCCCACGTTGGCCAGGCCGTTGTGGGAGAGGGAACCCGCCCACATGAGGTTTGCGCGGGCATCGTAGTCGAACGGATCCTCAAGTGCCTTCATGGTATAGGTAATGACTGTCCTCAGGATGCCTGCCGCCACCTGGTCGGTCATCTCGAGTTCCGGTCCGTCATGGAAGAACCGTTCCATGG